>Ga0316613_10002168_pt1 | contig 12744 bp, 11 predicted proteins | sample OWC_soil_day10_C_2_FD_207647 | JGI IMG/M metagenome (GOLD analysis project Ga0316613, IMG submission 207647) | Wetland soil microbial communities from Old Woman Creek delta, Ohio, United States - OWC_soil_day10_CT_b | ecosystem: Environmental > Terrestrial > Soil > Wetlands | place: USA: Ohio...
ATTCGTCAGTCAGGATTTTACGGAATGAGGCATCGGAAAACATTTCGGCGATCTCGGAAAGAATCTCAAGATGCTGTTGGGTTACGTTATCCGGAATCAGCAGGAAAACCAGAAGATTGACGGCCCTGCCGTCAGGCGATTCGAACGGAATGGGAGTTGAGAGCCGCATGAAGGCGGCCATCGGCACCCTAAGTCCCTTGATTCTGCCGTGAGGAACAGCGACCCCATGGCCCAGGCCGGTCGAACCCATGCGCTCGCGCGCAAACAGGTTGTCCGATACGGTCGAGCGGGCAATACCGCAATTATTCTCAAACAGAAGACCAGCCTGCTCGAAAGCCCGCTTCTTGCTGGAAATATCAATATCCAGCACGACATTGTTCTTTGGCAGAATTTTGGCAAGGTTGGTCATATCAAAAGTTACAGAATGTAATTTTGAGTGAATTATATGATGCTTTCCGGTCGACGCAACCGTGAATATGCAATAGCTTCCAGCAGGTGAAAAAGACTTCGGATGCTGTTCTTTTGTATTTACCTGCCGGCGGCTCCGTTTGCGTCAGCCGCCAAGCGAACAATAACAAGGCTTATTGCCGTGCGTTGCGAATATACAGAGGCCGCTGCCCGGAAGAAAAATTGCTGCGCCACGGATTGATGTCCAGCCCGCCACGTCTTGTGTAACGCGCATATACCGCCAGTTTTTGCGGTTTGCATTCACGCAGGATATCCATGAATATGCGCTCGACGCATTGTTCATGGAACTCATCGTGGTTGCGCAGGCTGATCAGATAGTGAAGCAGCGTGTCTTGCCTGATTTCCGCACCAACGTACTGGATCTGAACGCTGGCCCAGTCAGGCTGTCCGGTAACTGGACAGTTTGTCTTCAGCAGATGCGAAACCAGCGTTTCTTCGACGGGCGGCTCTCCCTGTACTGTCTTGAGCAGAGACGGACTCGGCGAATACTGGTCGACATCGATTTCAAGCCGGTCCAGGAGCATGCCTTCCAGCTCCTGAATCTGAATGGACGGAAAGGCATCGGGCAGAGTCAGGGATACTTGCACGGGAGATCCGAAGGCGGCCGAGAGATCGGCACGAAGCAGTTCAAGTACTGCATCCGTTCCCGCCAACTTGGTTTGCGAGAAGGAATTCAGGTACAGCTTGAGCGATTTCGACTCGACGATGTTGGGCGACGTGGCCGCGACAGTCAGCGTCATAATGGCGATTTGCGGCTTGCCGCGCATGTTCAGCCAGGACAACTCATAGGCGTTCCAGATGTCGAGTCCAAAAAACGGTAGAGTGCCGCTGATCTGAAGCTCATCCCTCATCTTCCGGCGTTCGATGGGGAAAAGAAGCGTTGGGTCGTAGGCATTCGGGAAAGAAGTTGCTTTGCCGAGCGGGGAATTGCGCGGGCTGTCAGAGATAGTCATAAGATTCAGACTGGTTGTTTCAACTAATTGAAAATAATCAATTATGACGTCTTTTGGCGCTCCCTGCATCCGCCCGATGTCAGTTTCCCAGGAACAACTTGTAGACCGGATTGTTGCTCTCGTTCCAGTAGCGATAGCCTAGCGTGTTCAGGAATTCGCGGAAGGTTTTCATTTCCTTTTTAGGCACTTGCAATCCGACCAGGACTCGTCCGTAATCGGCCCCATGATTGCGATAGTGGAACAGGCTGATGTTCCAGTTTGGCGCCATGGATGACAGAAAACGCATCAGTGCCCCTGGCCGCTCGGGAAACTCGAAACGATATAGCAATTCGTCGTGGGCAAGGGAACTTTTGCCGCCAACCATGTGCCGAATGTGTAGCTTGCCCAGTTCATCGTCGCTCAGGTCGATGGTGGGAAAGCCGTGCCCTTCGAAATGCGTTGCAATCTTGGCCGCCTCGGTCCGATCCGAGACTTCCATGCCGACAAAGACATGCGCCTGCTTGTCGTCGCTGATACGGTAATTGAATTCGGTGACGTTCCGCGGTCCGACCAATTCCGAGAAACGGCGAAAACTGCCGCGTTCCTCAGGAATCGTTACGGCAAATACCGCTTCCCTGTCTTCGCCGAGCTGGGCTCGTTCGGTAACGAAACCGAGACGATCGAAATTCATGTTGGCGCCGCAGGCGATCGTGACCAAGGTCTCATTCTTCAAGGGCTTGCCGGACTCTCTGTGACGTTCGACATAAGCCTTGGCTCCGGCAACGGCCAGGGCACCGGCGGGTTCCAGAATACTCCGGGTATCCTGGAACACATCCTTGATGGCGGCACAGATATCGTCGGTGTCGACCAGGATGATTTCATCCACGTATTTTTTGGTCAGGCGGAAAGTCTCCCGGCCAACCAGCTTGACCGCCGTGCCGTCTGAAAACAGTCCGACATCGGGAAGCGAAATGCGGCGATCCGCCTTGATGCTGCGGGCCATCGCATCGGAGTCTACCGTCTGAACGCCGATGACTTTGATGTCGGGGCGAACCTCCTTGACGTATGCGGCGACTCCGGAGATCAGTCCGCCCCCCCCGATGGCAACGAAAATCGCGTGAATCGGCTCGGAATGCTGCCGCAATATCTCCATTCCGATCGTTCCCTGCCCGGCAATCACGTCAGGATCGTCGAACGGATGAATGAAGATCAGCTTGCGTTCCTTTTCGAGCGTCTGGGCATGCTCATACGCATCGGAGAACGAGTCGCCGAAAAGGACGACCTCGACGTTTGCTCCTCCTCTTGCCTTGACCGCATCGATCTTGACGGGAGGTGTTGTGGTCGGCATGACAATGACGGCCTTGCAGCCGAGCTTGCTCGCGCCTAGCGCAACGCCTTGTGCGTGATTGCCGGCCGAAGCACAAATGACCCCGTTCTTTAGTTGGGCCGGTGTCAGGTGCGCCATTTTGTTGTAGGCGCCACGCAGCTTGAAGCTGAAGACGCTCTGCATGTCTTCCCGCTTGAAGTAAATGCGATTTTGCAGGCGTTCGGAGAGAATAGGGGCGAGGTCAAGCGGGGTTTCGAAAGCCACGTCGTATACGCGGGCGGTCAGTATTTTTTTGAGATAATCGGTCATCATGACGCGAGGCAAGGCTGTCAGTTAAGCTAAACATTATAATCCCACCGGTAGCAACCGGGCGCATCGTCGCAATTCATGTGCGGCGGTTGTCTTATGTTGCAAACTCATTTCAGGACAACATGATTGAATCCGCTGTTCAGTGGCTGCTTGGCTTTCTTGCGGTTCCGCAGGTGGGTCTGACGTCGGTTTTTGTTATTTGTTTCGTTTCGGCCACGTTGCTGCCCATGGGTTCCGAGCCGGCCGTATTTGCCGTGGTGGTTGCGGATGGCGCGCTGTTCTGGCCGGCCATTGTTGTCGGCACCATCGGTAATACCCTGGGCGGCGTGCTCAACTACTGGATTGGATACGGCGCGCATGAGGCTTTCGCCAAGGAGCGGGAAACGCGCTGGTTCGGCTGGTTGAGGCGTTATGGCGCCAAAACGATGCTCATATCATGGCTTCCGGGAGTCGGCGATCCGATCTGTTCGCTCGCGGGCTGGTTGAAGCTGCCTTTCTGGCCAAGCGTAGGCTACATGGCACTGGGCAAGTTCCTGCGCTATGTGATCATGACATGGATCCTGTTGTATATTCCTCAAGAGTATTGGCGCCAGATCGCCAGGTGGCTGGGGTAAAATGAAACGCTAAAATGCTGCTCCGGCAGTCGCGTTAAAACGGGTCGGGCCGGGTTTTCCTGCGCTTGTTCCGATGAGGGAAGAGGATGAATCAGATAAAGTGCGAACTGTGCGAGCAGCATGGCGGCGATATCGTGTTCCAAAGTGAAAAATGGCGTGTCGTACTGGTTGACGATGCCGGGTATCCCGGCTTTTGCCGCGTCATCTGGAATCGGCACGTTGCCGAGATGACCGATCTCCAGCCTTCCGACCAAGCGGAAATGATGGAGGCCGTATGGCGAGTGGAAAAAGCGATACGTTCAATCATGCGGCCGGACAAGGTCAATCTGGCCAGCCTGGGCAATGTCGTGCCACATCTTCACTGGCATGTTATTCCGCGCTTTTTGGACGACGCACAATTTCCAGCCCCGATATGGGCTGAACCAAAACGGAAAACAGCGCAGCCCGTTCTGGAATCACGAGTTGCGCTTCTGCAGGCACTGCGTACAGAAATAGTACGTTCGCTGGAAAACGCCCCTGTCTTTTCGCACGCTGGCTAAGTTTGCCTGACGGATTCTCATTCAGGAATGAAAAATGACTGAAGCACATGCATCTGCCGCGCCCGTTCCGGTCGGTCTTGTCGTACACAAGAAGTCACGCAGGCTGGAAATAGCCTATGACAAGGACGAAACGTTCTTCCTTCCCTTCGAATTTCTGCGTGTCTATTCCCCCTCTGCCGAAGTCAAGGGGCATGGGCCAGGGGAAGAGATACTGCAGACGGGCAAGCGGAATGTGGATGTCGATGCGATCGAGCAGGTCGGCAATTATGGTATCCAGCCACGCTTTTCCGACGGACACCAGAGCGGAATATTTGACTGGGGATATCTGTACTGGCTGGCCGCGAATCAGGAGGCACTGTGGGAAGATTATCTGGTGAGGCTGGAACAGGCGGGACATACGAGAGAAAGCGGGCGGGATGTTCCGATGAGTCCGGCTCGCTCAAGATCGACCGGATGCAGCAGGAACGCTTCATGAACCGAACGAACGAGGAAGTGGCTTGATGAGCAGGACGACTCACTTTGGCTTTGAGAAAATTGCCGAGGACGAAAAGGCGGAAAAGGTCGCCAGCGTGTTTGATTCCGTGGCCGACAAGTATGACCTGATGAACGACCTGATGTCCGGTGGGCTGCATCGCCTCTGGAAAGCCTTTACTGTTGCGCAGGCAGGAATACGGCCGGGATTCAAGGTGCTCGACATCGCTGGCGGAACCGGCGATCTGGCCGGGGCGTTCGCCAGGCAGGCGGGGCCTTCCGGCCAGGTCTGGCTGACCGATATCAATGAATCGATGTTGCGGACGGGACGCGATAAATTATTGAATAAGGGCGTGGTCATCCCCATATTGCTTTGTGATGCAGAAAAGCTGCCATTCCCCGATCATTATTTCGATCGCGTTACGGTCGCTTTCGGCTTGCGCAACATGACGCACAAGGAAACGGCACTGGCAGAAATGCAGCGTGTACTGAAGCCAGGCGGGAAAGTGCTGGTTCTGGAGTTTTCCAAAGTGTGGAAACCCCTGCAAAGCCTGTATGATGTCTACTCGTTTTCCGTTCTGCCATGGATGGGCAAGCATGTCGCGAACGATGCCGACAGCTATCGTTATCTGGCGGAGTCGATACGCATGCACCCCGACCAGCCAACCTTGCAGAGAATGATGCAGGAAGCAGGACTGGAGTGCGTCAGGTACTTCAACTTGGCGGCGGGAGTAGTAGCGCTGCACACGGGCATAAAATTATAAGATGCAACATAATTATAAGATGCAACATTAAGGAGTACTCATGAAAAAATGGTTAATCTGCATGATGATGATCATTGGCTCGACCTCGATGATCATGACCGAGGCGGAAGCTGCACGCCTGGGCGGCGGAAGGACGTCGTTCGGCCGACAGTCGCAGAATGTGACAAGGCAAGCGCCGATGCAGCAGAGCTCGGGAATGCGACAAGGGCAGCAGAGTCAGCAAGCTGCGCCCACACAGTCCCCGACCCAGGCGCCCGCGCCTGTCCCGCAACGTCAGCCTAGCCGGTGGGGAGGCATCCTGGGCGGCGCATTGCTTGGCCTGGGTCTCGGCGCTCTCCTGTCGCACTTTGGCATCGGCGGGGCGGCGGCCGGTATGATCGGCACTGTCCTGATGGTCGCACTGCTGGCGTTTGCGGTTATGTTCATATTCCGCATGATGCGCCGCAAGAATGACGATGAACCTCAGCGTTCCGCTTACGCCGGCGGATACGGCTCAACCTCCACGCCGGAGATCGGGTCCGGGCTGGCGCAGCAAAACCAGCCTGCTGCATTTCAGGCAGAGCAGCCGGCTGCCGGAAGCCAGGCTGAGATGAATGCCGCGGTGCCTTGGGGTGTGCCCGCCGATTTCGATGTCCCCGCCTTCCTGCGTAGCGCAAAGACGTACTTCATCCGGTTGCAGGCTGCATGGGACAAGGCGGATATCAACGATATCCGCGAATTTACCACCCCGGAAATGTTCGCCGAGCTGAGACTGCAGATCCAGGAGCGCGGCGCTGCGCCTAATGTGACCGATGTTGTCGCGCTGGATGCGGATCTGATGGGCATCGAGGCCATTGGCGACGAACACCTTGCGAGCGTGAAATTCAGCGGCCAGATCAAGGAGTCGCAAAGCGGTCCGACGGAACCGTTTGTCGAAGTATGGAATCTGTCACGGCCCATATCAGGCAAGACCGGATGGCTGCTGGCCGGAATTCAGCAGATTTCCTGATTGGAGCGCCGCCTGGCGCTCTTGGTTAAAGAATCCTGGATTAAAGGGTTGCCGAACCGTCCGCGACATGCGGACGGTTTTCTTATGAGGGCATTTTTCGTGAAAAAACGCTTTTGGCATGCCCGGCAGAAGCGAGCGGAACTTCCTCTTTTTCCACGATAGAACTCCTTCTGGGCATTTCATCCTTTTCTTCAGAGTAAGGGCTTGTTCCGAGTTAACTTCCTGAGCGAGCCAATTTCAATATTGATGGGTTCGCCAATGAAAGCCAATGATATGATTGGCTATTGGTAAAATAGTCGGGAACGCAGGAAACAGGTGATCGAGTTTTGAATGTGCCTGTCTTGTGTGGAGCTGTCATCGAATAAATACATGAAAGGAAGCACCAGCTAATGGTGAAGCTGCTTCGGCTATTCAATATCCTGTGCGTGGCGATCCGCTATGGGTTGGATGAGATCGCGATTTCGCGTCTTGCAAAGCCGGGTGTTGGAAAACTGCTCAACCGTATTCTTTTCTGGCGCGATCTTTCCGCGCCTCGCGGCGTTCGGATTCGTCGTGCGCTTGAAGATCTGGGACCGATATTCATCAAGTTTGGCCAAGTCATGTCCACTCGCCGCGACCTGATGGCTCCCGATATTGCCGACGAGCTTGCCAAATTGCAGGATCGGGTTCCACCCTTCGATTCCGATATATCGATAGCGCAAATTACGAAACATCTCGGCCACCATCCGGACGAACTGTTCCTGGAATTCGATCGCAGGCCAGTCGCCTCCGCGTCGATAGCTCAGGTTCATTTTGCCAAGCTCATGGACGGTACGGAGGTCGCCGTCAAGGTCCTTCGACCCGGCATGGAAAAACTGATCGACAAGGATTTGGCGCTGCTTTATGCCGCGGCAGGGTGGGCGGAAAAAATCTGGAAAGACAGCAGACGGCTTCGACCTCGCGAGGTCATTTCCGAATTCGACAAATATCTTCACGACGAGCTGGATTTGATGCGGGAAGCCAGCAACGCCAGCCAGTTGCGCCGCAATTTCACTGGCTCGGAACAATTGCTGATTCCGGAAGTTTTCTGGGATTACTGTTCAAGCCATGTCATCGTGATCGAGCGCATGCACGGCATTCCGGTTTCCAGGATAGATCGCCTGGTTGAAGAAGGAATCGACTTGAAGAAGTTGGCGCACGACGGCGTCGAGATTTTTCTTACCCAGGTGTTCCGGGACGGGTTCTTCCATGCGGACATGCATCCGGGCAATATCTTCGTTTCAGTCGATCCGGCCACTTTCGGGCGTTATATTGCTCTTGATTTCGGGATTGTCGGAACATTGAACGAATTCGACAAGGATTATCTTTCGCAGAACTTTTTGGCATTTTTTCGCCGCGATTATCGACGGGTTGCCGAAGCGCATATCGAGTCCGGATGGGCGCCTCGGGAAACGCGCGTAGAGGAGCTGGAGGCGGCGGTACGCGCCTGTTGCGAACCGATCTTCGACAGGCCGCTGAAGGACTTGTCTTTCGGTCAGGTGCTGATGCGCCTGTTTCAGACTTCGCGACGCTTCAATATTGTGATTCAGCCTCAGTTGGTGCTGCTGCAAAAAACCATGCTCAATATAGAAGGTCTGGGAAGACAGCTCGATCCCGACCTCGACTTGTGGAAGACCGCCAAACCGTTCCTTGAAAAATGGATGAACCGGCAAATCGGCTGGCAAGGGTTCATTGATCAATTGAAAACAGAAGCGCCGCGTTACGGGCACATTATTCCCCAGCTTCCAAGGCTGGCTCATCAGGCCCTGGCGGCGGCAGCCCAACCGAAGACGAGCGAAGTCGATCTTCTCAAACACCTTGTTGCCGAGCAAAAACGCACCAACCGCGTACTGGCGGCTATCCTTTGCTTCGTGTGCGGCATGCTGGCAGGAATTGTGCTTTTCAGAGTGCTGAGCGGGCTGAGTCAGCTTGCCTATTGAGCAGGCATTTTAGGGGGCTTAGCATCGTATTTCATGCATGCATTGATTTTAGCGTGACAAGCTGCGGCTTGCCGTTATAATTCCCCAACTTTTCGCGTCCCTGGTTGCCAGACTTTGCCATTAATTTGACTACATGAACGCTCTTCTCTGGTTCGTCATTCTTTACTGGGTCATTTCGGTCGGAATCGGACTCTATGCCGCCCGTTATGTCAACAATTCAAAAGACTTTGCGATTGCCGGCCGTTCATTGCCGATGTACGTCGTAACAGCGACTGTATTTGCCACTTGGTTCGGTTCGGAAGCGGTTCTGGGCATACCGGCCACCTTCATCAAGGAAGGATTGCGCGGCGTGGTGGCCGACCCGTTCGGTTCATCGATGTGCCTGGTTATCGTCGGACTCTTCTTTGCGCGCCGGCTTTATCGAATGAACCTGATGACGATCGGCGACTATTACCGCAATCGCTTCGGGCGGGCTGTCGAAGTCATCGTCACCATCTGCATCGTCATATCCTACCTGGGCTGGGTTGCGGCGCAGATCAAGGCGCTCGGGCTGGTATTCAACGTGGTTTCCGGCGGCGCGATTTCGATGAACATGGGCATGCTGATCGGTTCGGCAAGCGTGCTGGTCTATACGCTGATGGGCGGTATGTGGTCGGTAGCGATCACCGACTTCCTGCAGATGATCATCATTGTCGTCGGCATGGTCTACATCGGCTGGGAAGTGTCCGGCATGGTGGGTGGTGCGGGCGTGGTCGTGCAACATGCCGTCGAGGCGGGCAAGCTCGAATTTTGGCCTGAAGCGTCGCCAAGGGAAATACTCTGGTTCATTGCCGCCTGGATCACCATGATGCTCGGTTCGGTTCCGCAGCAGGACGTGTTTCAGCGCATTGCCTCTTCCAAGGATGAGAAGGTTGCACGGAATGCATCGATAGTTGGGGGTGTCCTGTATTTCCTGTTTGCATTCATTCCGCTTTTCCTCGGCTACTCCGCTACGCTGATCGACCCCGGCATGGTGGAAGGTCTTATCGGCAAGGACGCGCAGTTGATTCTTCCGACCCTGATCATGAGCAAGATGCCCGTTCTGGCTCAGGTCATGTTTTTTGGCGCCTTGCTGTCGGCAATCAAGAGTTGCGCCAGCGCCACGCTTCTGGCACCGTCGGTGACATTCTCGGAAAACATCGTTCGCCCCATGTTTCCCGAAAAGAGCGACCGGCAGATGCTTTTCATGATGCGCGCGGTAGTGCTGGTCTTTACCGCCGTTGTGACGGCTTTCGCGATGAACTCGGGTTCCAGCATTTTCCAGATGGTTGAAAATGCCTACAAGGTCACGCTGGTGGCGGCATTTGTCCCCTTGGTATGCGGTTTCTATTGGAAGCGTGCCAGCAGCCTTGGTGCGCAGGCGTCGATGATTCTGGGGCTCGCGACGTGGATCACGCTGGAAGTCGTCGCGCCGGACGGGTTCTGGCCGCCGCAACTGGCGGGGGTTCTCATGGGGATTGTCGGGATGATAGCCGGTTCCCTCTTGCAGAGATCTACCGCCCGGGCTGCTCCGCAGCCATCATGATTCAGTAATCGCGTGAAACGCTTTATAATTAAGAGTTCTTTGGATTCCCAGGGAGGAGACCATGCCGATTTATGCATATCGCTGTGAAGAATGCCATTTCGCAAAAGATGTGATGCAAAAAATGTCTGACGATCCGCTGACGGTTTGCCCGTCCTGCGGCAAGTCCAGCTTCAAGAAACAGCTGGCTGCGCCTGCCGTTCATGGCAGCGGAAGTGCAGACTCTCACACCCATAGCGGAGGATGCTGCGCCTGTCCTATGGCAGGAACGGGCGGTCCCTGCGGCTGACGGTTACAGGACGACGGCCCAATCCGGGGATAGCCCCATACGCTGAAAATGATACGCAAATATTTTATTACCGGACTCCTTGTCTGGATTCCGCTTGCCATCACGGTCTGGTTGTTTCATGCCGTGATCGGAACCATGGATCAGACACTGCTTTTGCTGCCTCCTTCGTGGCGTCCGGATTCGCTGTTCGGCTTTCATCTTCCTGGCTCGGGAGTGATACTGACGGCTCTGGTCATTTTCATTACCGGGTTGTTCATCCGCAACGTCGTTGGCCGTTATATTTTCCGTATGTGGGAAGGTGTGCTGAGACGCATACCTCTGGTCAATACCGTTTATTACAGCGTCAAGCAGGTTTCGGATACGCTGCTATCTTCAGATGGAAACGCCTTTCGGCAGGCCGTGCTGGTGCAATATCCCCGCGAAGGCTCCTGGACGATTGCGTTTCTCACAGGAGTTCCGGGTGGCGAAGTGAAGAATCATCTGTCTGGAGACCATGTCAGCTTGTTTGTGCCGACAACACCGAACCCGACATCGGGATTTTTCTTGATGGCTCCGAAGGCGGATGTCATCGAATTGAACATGAGCGTCGACTCCGCTCTGAAATATATTGTTTCCATGGGAGTGGTGGCCCCGATTTGACTTGATGATTCGTCGCCGGGGTGGAGGCCGGATTTCCAGCCATACGGCGATGCCGCCACTTCCCTTTTGATCCGCAAGATTTACATCCGTAAACATATCTAGAATACACAAATAAAATGTCCATGCGAACCAACTACTGCGGCCTCACGACTGAGGCGCTTCTCGATCAAACTGTCAGCGTTTGCGGCTGGGTTCACCGTCGCCGCGATCATGGCGGAATCATCTTCATCGACCTGCGAGATCGGGAAGGCATGGTGCAGGTCGTATGCGACCCTGATCGTGCCGACGTTTTCAAAATGGCCGAATCCGTTCGCAACGAGTATTGCCTCCGGGTTACCGGCAGGGTTCGCAATCGTCCCGAAGGCACGACAAATGCCAATCTGACGTCCGGCAAGATTGAAATCTTCTGTGAACAACTTGAAATACTCAATGCATCGGTCACGCCGCCATTCCAGCTCGATGACGAGCATCTTTCCGAAACGACCAGGCTGACGCATCGGGTGCTCGACTTGCGCCGCCCGCAGATGCAAAACAACTTGCGTCTGCGCTACAAGGTGGCCATGGAAGTCCGAAAATTCCTCGATGCGAACGGATTCATCGATATCGAAACGCCGATGCTGACCAAGTCGACTCCGGAAGGCGCACGCGACTACCTGGTGCCTTCTCGCGTTAACGCGGGCCAGTTTTTCGCGTTGCCGCAGTCACCGCAATTGTTCAAGCAATTGCTGATGGTTGCCGGTTTCGACCGTTATTACCAGATCACAAAATGCTTTCGCGACGAGGACCTGCGCGCGGACCGTCAACCTGAATTCACCCAGATCGATTGCGAAACGTCATTCATGAATGAGCAGGAGATTCGCGATATGTTCGAGAACATGTTGCGGCTCGTGTTCAAAAATACGCTCGGTATTGAACTGCCCAACCCCTTCCCGGTCATGGATCACGCAACGGCGATGGGGAAATACGGTTCCGACAAGCCTGACCTGCGCGTCAAGCTCGAATTCACCGAGTTGACGGAAGTCATGAAGGACGTCGATTTCAAGGTGTTCAGCGGCGCGGCAAACATGCAAGGCGGCCGTGTGGTCGGCTTGCGCGTTCCAGGGGGCTCCAAGGAAGGTGCGGGTATGCCGCGTTCCGAAATTGACGCCTATACGCAATTTGTTGCGATCTATGGCGCCAAGGGGCTGGCATACATCCGCGTCAATGATAAATCCAAGGGCCGGGATGGCTTGCAATCCCCCATCGTCAAGAATCTGCACGATGCAGCCCTGCAAAAGGTCATTGAACTGACTGGTGCTGAAGATGGAGACCTTATTTTCTTCGGTGCCGACAAGGCGCGCATCGTCAATGATGCCATGGGCGCCTTGCGCGTCAAAATCGGTCATTCCGAGTTCGGCAAGAAGAACGGCCTTCTCGAAGAAGGATGGAGGCCGCTCTGGGTCATCGAATTCCCGATGTTCGAATTCGACGAGACGGAGCAACGCTGGAATGCATGCCACCACCCGTTTACGTCGCCGATGGATGGGCACGAAGACTACCTGGAAAGCGATCCGGGAAGGTGTCTGGCCAAGGCATACGACATGGTATTGAATGGATGGGAACTGGGCGGAGGTTCGGTACGTATCCACAAGGAAGACGTGCAGACCAAGGTTTTCCGTGCGCTGAAAATCGATGATGAAGAAGCACGCCTGAAATTCGGCTTCCTGCTTGATGCGCTTCAGTATGGCGCACCGCCGCATGGCGGACTCGCCTTCGGCCTGGATCGTATCGTTACCATGATGACCGGCTCCGAATCGATTCGCGACGTTATCGCATTCCCGAAAACCCAGCGCGCTCAATGCCTGTTGACTCAGGCTCCATCCGAAGTCAGCGAGAGGCAGCTTCA
>Ga0316613_10002169_pt1 | contig 12735 bp, 13 predicted proteins | sample OWC_soil_day10_C_2_FD_207647 | JGI IMG/M metagenome (GOLD analysis project Ga0316613, IMG submission 207647) | Wetland soil microbial communities from Old Woman Creek delta, Ohio, United States - OWC_soil_day10_CT_b | ecosystem: Environmental > Terrestrial > Soil > Wetlands | place: USA: Ohio...
GCGTCTTCAATGTTTCAAGGACAGGGTTGAGATCGCCGGCACACAAGTCACGATAAAAATTCTCCGTAAATCCCTTCAAATCAATATTGGCCGCATCTAACACGTTGCATAGATTCTTGAGAGGCCCTGGATTAATGAACCCATTGGAATGAGTCACATTCAGAAGGCCTTCTTTCCTTGTCAGTTGGCCAATGTCAAACATGTATTCGTAGAAGATCGTCGGTTCCACATACGTGTGGGCAATGGAACGGGCGTGGGTTTCTTTTGCTTTCTTCACGATGACCTCGGGTGGAACCGCATAACTGTAAACATCCTCAGGAAACGCCTGCGAGATTTCCCAATTCTGACAGAATTTGCACTGGAAATTGCAGCCTGCTGTGGCGAGTGAAAACGAAGCGGTGCCGGGAAGAACATGGAAAAGGGGTTTCTTCTCAATCGGATCTAAATGTATCGCACAGGGATTTCCATAGACCAGGCTATAATATTTCCCCTCCCTGTTTTCCCGTACCCTGCAGATACCCCTCTTTCCCTTGGCAACGCGGCAACGGTGAGGGCACAGCTCACACTGAATTTCTCCTCCCTCGAGCGAAGTGAAGTAGGGGGATAGTTTTGTTTTTATGAGGCCCTTTTGGGCCGCTTGTGCGCGGGAAGTTTCCGGGAAGCCGATGAGATACGCAGAGGAGAGGGCGCAAAAGCTCGCACCGCACAATTTCAGAAACTCCCGCTTCGTCAGAATAGGATCGGAGGATACTTTGTGCTTTGGTAAAAGTTCCCTATCTCTTGGTTCACTCATCGTCAATTTCCCTATGAGCCGAAGCTCGGACGTCCATGCTATTAAATTAATCGGATCTGGATCAGTAGTCAATACCTCTTTCTTGGGCTTCCCCGAGGGCCTCCTGGGAGAGAGAAACCAAGGACAGAGATATCTTTACAAGAATTCCCCACAGGAGTAAAATTGCTACTGGTAGCAAGGGAATACCCCGTATGAAGTTTACACGTCGCCATTTCATTAAGAATTCCCTATTCTTGGGGAGCTCGTTGCTCCTTTCTCCCATTTCCCTTGATGCTGGACCCAAGAAAGAGAGTCAATGGCTTCCGGCCTATGAGAAACTGGAGAGTGAAGGTAGATTGTTTCAAAGGATTAAACAAGCCTATGCGATCTTGGAAAATTGTCAGCTCTGTCCAAGGAAGTGTGGTGTGAATCGGCAAAAAGGAGTAAAGGGATTCTGTCGGGCTCCGGTCAAACCCGTGATTTTCAGCACCCACCCCCATTTTGGCGAAGAATTACCTTTAGTGGGTGAGAAAGGATCAGGCACCATTTTCTTCTCCAACTGCAATCTTCGGTGTATCTTCTGCCAGAACTGGCCCATTTCTCACGAGGGCAAGGGGAAGGAAATCAGAGATGAAGACCTGGCAGACAGGATGCTTCACCTTCAGAAGATTGGGTGCCATAACATCAATCTCGTCACGCCCACCCATGTCATGCCCAACATCCTCAGTGCCACACGGATCGCCCTGAAGAAAGGACTTCATATTCCTTTGGTTTACAATACAAGCGGCTATGAGCGTTTGGAAGTATTGAAATTGTTAGATGGGATCGTAGATATCTATTTGCCGGATATGAAATACATGGATGCTGAAAAAGCCTCGAAGTATTCGGCTGGGGCCTCGGATTACCCTGAAGTGACAAAGAAAGCGATCGTCGAAATGCATCGGCAGGTGGGAGTACTCAAAATGGATAAACTTGGAATTGCCGTCCGCGGGGTAATCCTCCGACATTTAGTGATGCCCAATCGGGTAGCCGGAACAGAGAAATTTGTCAAATGGGTGGCGGAGGCTCTTCCCCAATCCACTTATGTCAATATCATGGCTCAATATCGCGTTGAATATAAGGCCTATGATTATCCAGAGATTGCTCGTGGAATTTCTGCTCAGGAATTTTTGGAAGCAATGGACTCGGCTGAAAAACATGGATTAACCAACCTCGACCCTCAGTCCATCGCACTCAGAAACTTTTATCGTCACCGCCAATCAAATGGAGTCCCTTTGAAGTCTAACGATTTTTCTTGCTTTGAGGTTAATAAAAACATATAATTGAACGAAAATTGGTTGCCTGGAGCCTCTTTAGGCTACGAAAGTCAAGCCCGCAAAGAACTCTGAACAACATCTTCACGGGCTTTTTTTATGGAGACGGCGAAGCGGCGAGGGTTGCCCTGTTGAGTCCATTGCAACACAAGACGGAGGAATAAATGAATCGGAAACCGAAAATGACTAAGAAAATTTACGTTGCTAATCTTCCCTTACAGACCAGTGAACCCGAACTGAGAACCCTTTTTTCCGGCGCCGGGGATGTGATGTCTGTCAAGATCGTAAAGGACAGACAAACTGGCCAACCCAGAGGATTTGCTTTTGTGGAGATGTCCACGCAATGGGAAGCCCGAAGGGCCGTCTCCATGCTGAATCGAAAAAACTTCAATGGAAAGGACCTGCTGGTAAAGGAAGCCAAAGTCAGCCGGGGTTTTCGAGAGAATGGATGATGCAGAGAGTCCGGGTGCGCTGGCGAACTCGTCCTGAAAGGATTGTCATGACGTCTGGGGAGGGGAACTTGAGTTGCTCGCGCGAAAAGGGGGGACCATCATGAACCATGAGAGACTTGAGTGGATTATATCGGGGTTGAGCCGATACAAATTAACCGAAAAAGAGAACCAGTTCGTCAAGTCGGCAGAGTCTGATTTCAATCAAAAGAATATGCTTACTGAACAACAGGAAGAAAAATTAGAAAATCTTTATAAGGAGAAATCTAGATTTTTGCCGAACAAAAACTACTTCTCCTTCAAGGAGAGTGGTTCTCCGGAAAAGACCAAGGCGAGAAGGTACCGTCCGAAATTCATGCCTTGAGAAAATCCTATCAAACAATTCACCCCGTCGTGTGCCCGTCTGTCGGTTTTATTTTTCCACAGCCTTCACGATCTGTTTGACAACCTCGATCTTTCTGCTATAGTGAGTCTACCGCCCACGGGACTTCGGCCGTTTCGGCGCAGCGCAATCGTCTGAATCTTATCCGGAGCACACGCGGGGCTTCCCGCGAGTCCCCATTTTCAAGGTGGACGAAATGGCCTCTTACAGGAGCTTCAAAGAACTTGCAGATTACGAAGTGGAGGGGCAGGATTATCGAATCAGGATCGATTTGAGGGATCCAGGTGTTCTGATCATGGCCCCTCACGGTGGGAAAATTGAACCGATGACAGCAGAGATTTCCGAGGCAATTGCAGGAATGGATTATTCCTTTTACTGCCTCGAGGGGTTAAAGGCGAATGGAAATAGTGTCCTTCATATTGAGAGCCACCTTTTTGACGAACCCCGGGCGCTTCAAGCTGTCGTTAAGGCCGATGTGGTCATTACCGTGCATGGGCAGCTCGACCAGAAACAGGAATTTGTTATGACGGGTGGTCTTCACACCCGCTTAGGTTTAGAGATAGAACACCAGTTAGAGGCAGATGGCTTTCAAACCCGCCCCCCGAAAGAAGGGCTGATGGGGACCGATCCCCGGAATATCTGTAATCGAGGAAAAACAAGGCAGGGTGTGCAACTGGAGGTCAGCCGAAAGGTCCGTGATTCGCTCAAAGACGACCGAAATCGCCTTCGCGTATTTGCCGAAGCCGTGAGGAGAGCGATCTGGATGAAGGGACGGTAATTTCCGATGGCAAAACTGATAAAAAAAAGATCAAGAAAGGCCGGTCTCCCTCCCGGAACGCTGGTTCACATCGGGGAGAAAAGAACTGGAGAAGTTAAAATTGCGGTGATCGATTACGACGCGGTTAATTTTCAAGAGAGCGAGGTAGGGGCAGTCGAGGAATGTTTTCCTTTTCGAGAAAAGCCCACGGTCACCTGGATCAATGTGGAAGGAGTCCATAAAGTGGAGGTGGTTGAGAAGCTCGGTAACTGTTTTGGACTGCATCCCCTGGTGCTCGAGGACATCTTGAATACCGACCAGCGCCCCAAGATAGAAATCTACGGGGATTATGTCTACATTGTTTTGAAGATGCTTTATGATGGTGACCTGAAACGCCCGATCGAGGCGGAACAGGTGAGTCTGATTCTCGGTTCAAATTTCGTGATTTCCTTCCAGGAAGGAAAAGAAGGAGACGTTTTCAATCCCCTGCGGGAAAGGATTAAGGGTGGAAAAGGCCTTGTTAGAAAAATGGGTTCGGATTACCTTGTCTACTCCCTGATCGATACGATCGTAGATCATTATTTCTTCATCCTCGAAAGACTGGGGGAAGAAATAGAGCTCCTCGAGGAAGAATTGGTGGCCCATCCAACCGATACGACGCTCCACAGAATTCGAAAAATTAAGAACGAGGTGATCTTTGTGAGGAGAGTGGTATGGCCTTTGAGGGAGGTCGTCAGTAGCCTGGGAAGAAAAGAATCCCCCTTGATTCAGGAGACCACGGAGGTCTATCTAAGAGATGTCTATGATCATACCATCCAGGTGATGGATACCATAGAGGTTTATCGGGAAATGCTTTCTGGGATGCTGGACATCTACCTTTCGAGCGTCAGCAATCGGCTGAATTCTGTCATGAAGGTGCTTACGATCATCGCTACGATATTCATGCCCCTTACCTTCATCGCCGGGATTTACGGGATGAATTTCAAATATATGCCCGAGCTGGGGTGGCGCTGGGGTTACCCGGCCGTTTGGCTCATTGTCGTTATCATCGGCGTCTCGATGCTGATTTATTTTAAGAGAAAGAAGTGGCTATAAAAGAAGAGACATGAGGATTGTTTAAAGTGTGAACAATGGAGGTGGTCTCCGAAGGGCCATCGGAAAATTGCCGGGAAGAGAATCGAGGGTGGGACATGATCATTGAGAAAGCGACGGTTTCTGATGCTGGAGAATTACTTGCCCTTCAGAAGTTGGCTTACCGAAGTGAGGCGGAAATTTATGATGATTTTAGTATTTCTCCGTTGGTTCAGACTCTGGAAAGCATGGAGAAAGATTTTAGGAATCAATTTTTTCTGAAGGCCGTCATCGATGGGAGAATCATAGGATCTGTCAGGGCAAATGCCAACGAAGGAACGTGTTGTATCGGCAGACTGATTGTTCACCCTGATTTTCAAAATAGAGGGATTGGAACAAGACTGATGGATGAAATAGAGCAGACTTTCAGCGGCTGTAAGAGATTTGAGCTTTTTACGGGCGATAAAAGTGAGAGAAATCTCCGGCTTTATCAAAAGCGTGGCTATCTGATTTTCAAGACTGCCACCATGACGGATCGAACAAACATTGTTTTCTTGGAGAAGAAAAATGAAATTCGTGGGTGACAATCTATCAAAACAGAAACAGCCCTCCCCGAAGGACTTCTCCAATGATTTGGGAGATAAAAGGCTTAGAGAAGTCGAAAAAACCAAATGGTATTTTAGGCCGATCGGAGTGGTTCTGCTCTTATTTTTCGTATTAGGGCCTTTCGGTCTGCCCCTGCTCTATAAGAGTCCCAAATTTGGCAAGGCATCAAAAATAATACTGACGATTGCGATCATAATATACACGTCGTATCTCGTCTTTGCATCGCTAGAAATTGGGAGAGAACTTTACAAGAGCATGGAAGAATTACAGGAACTCTTAAGGTAACGGCAGCATTCAGGACCGGTTTTGTTGACCGGAGAGTATCCCGCAATCCCCGCCCTTCAGGGCGGGGTCAAGGGGTACAGTATAAAGGAAACCCCATACCGGAAAGCTTCGCCCTTTAGGGCCGAGAGCTTTCAAAATTGACAGCTTACGTCAAATTATGGTAAATAGGGGTTGAAATTGGGCGATTAGCTCAGATGGATAGAGCGTTGGTCTCCGGAACCAAAGGCCGTGGGTTCAACTCCCGCATCGCCCGCCACTTCCTCTTCGTCTCGAGGGACTATCGGATATGAAAAAATGGATCGGCCCTCTCATATCCTTGTTATTGATCCTGATCCTTGGAATAGCTTTTGTTTCCGGCTCTTTCTCCAATCTAAGACAGAAATCACCCGGGAAAACAAAAACAGAAGGTTACTCCATTATCCTCGTCGAGGATGAAAAGGAAAAGGGAGACGCGGATCCTTACATGCTTCAGATTTGGAAGGAAATACAAAAAAAGTTGGATGAATGGCTGAGAAAACTGAATGACAGGATTGAAAGCGAAGACGTTACCCGTTTCGGGGTCCGTTTCTTGGAGATGATAAGAAACATCTTGGAATGGATGAAAGAGAAGGTGGACGCGAAGGTTGAGTCTTATGAGAAAGAAGAACCAATAAGACCGGAAAAAAGCAGAACATTTCGAGAGACTCGTCGAGAAGATCTACCCTTCTTTAAAATGGGATGAGAGAAGAAAAGGTATTTATTCCGTCTGATGGGATTCAACTGGAAGGCCTCTTGAGTATTCAAGAGGCTCGTTCTTTTAGAGGTGGAGTCATCTGCTGCCATCCTCACCCACAGTATGGCGGAGATATGACCCACCCTGTGGTGACAACCTCCCTGGAGGCTGGTTTTCAAGAAGGGTTCTCGACACTTCGTTTCAACTTCAGGGGAGTGGGTGAAAGCGAAGGATCTTATGGAGAAGGAATCGGGGAGAGGCAGGACGTCAAGGCCGTTGCCGACTACTTCGATTCAAGACTGAGGGGCGATCCCCCTCTGCTTCTTTTGGTGGGATACTCTTTTGGAGCCTGGGCGGGTTTTCCCATCGCCGCCGAGGATGAAAGATTCGAGGGGATGGTGGCGATCGCCCCACCTCTTGAAATCTATGATTTTGGATATCTGAAGGGATGCAAAAAGAAGAAGCTTTTCATTGCAGGAGATCGTGATTCTTTCTGCCCGCTGCCTCTGCTGGAAGGGTGGTATCAACAAATCGAGGAACCAAAATCCTTAGTTGTTATTCCGGGGGCGGATCACTTCTTTTTTTCCCACACTCCTTTGCTCCTCCAGCCGCTGAGAGAATTCTTTAGAAAATCAGCCCCCAAACGTTAACCCTGATTTCTCCCAACCCCGGGCACCGAACTGCTGGCGATCTTTTCGATCGTCCAGCCAAGTCGATAGAATAAAAACCGAAGCGAATAACTTCGAAGGACCTTTCCCATTGCCTCCCTGATCTTTTTGTCGCCCCCTGCGTAGGCCAAAAAGAAACGCCAACGGTCCGTACGCGTGACGGGCAGCCCAAGGCGTCTCCACTTTTCTGCAGAACGGTTGAGACGAAGAAGATTCTTCATCCTCTCTCTCGTGGAAAGAGCCGACTTCCGATAGGAGCGGTCAAAATCAATCAGGAGAAGTTGGTCGCCTGCGGCCAGAATGTTCTTCAGTTGAAGGTCGCCGTGGAAAAAACCAGCTTCGTGGAATTGCCGGATCAGGTGGCCGACAGATCGAATCTTTTTTCGTTTGAAGGAAATATTTTCACGGGACGGATTTGCCCCGATTTCTTGGAAATATTGAATCAGGTCCATGGCACGGGGGACTTCCAGCGAAAGAAAATAGGCCTGGTAGAAAGGAAAGAAAACCCGATGGTGAATGGCGCCGATGGTGGGGATCGTAGGAATTCCACAGGATCGGATTTCCTCCGTTAAGGCCAGTTCCCGGAAAGATCTCTCCCCGAAGAAATAAAGATTCCCTGTGATGGCTCGCAACAGGCCGCCGTGGGAATATTGGCGAAGTACCATCCTCTTCCCATCCCCTAAAGGGATGGAAGGATGAAGGGTCCGACCCTTGAGATAGTGAGCCGTCTGGCTGCTTTTCTTCAGGAAGGTATTTAAATCGTCAATCCCCTGCGCGAGGAGGAGGTTCTTGTACTCTTCCTTAAGCAGAAGAGAAACCCTCCCTTTTTCAATCATCGAAAAAGAGGTGGAAATTTGAAATTTCTTAAACATTTCTAACCAAACCTTAACATTGCAAAAATAATCTTACGACACACGGACATGGGTGAATCCCGCCGAAAACGGGATTTGCCCATGTCCGTTAAGGCAACCGTAAGGTAAAGTAATGGAATCGGCCCGGTTTGTCAACTGACTGACTCAATGGATCAGTCCCGCAGCGAGATCCGTCCATCAATTGACAAGCGAAGGAGTTTATTATATTTTTATCCAATATTTCATTGAGAGGGGAAATTTTGTGAAATATGAACCCGTTATTGGCTTGGAGGTCCATGCCCAGCTCCTGACCCGATCGAAGATATTCTGTGGGTGTTCCACGGCATTCGGGGAAGAACCTAACACACAAACCTGTCCTGTCTGTACGGGGCAACCGGGGTCTCTCCCTGTCATGAACCGGAAGGCTGTGGAATTTGCCATCAAATTGGGATTGGCCACTTCCTGCCGGATTGCTCCTTATAGTCTTTTCGCGAGAAAGAATTATTTTTATCCTGATCTTCCCAAAGGTTATCAGATTTCAATGTATGAGTACCCTCTCGCAGAAGATGGTTTTGTTGAGATCATGTTAGAGGGGCAAAAGAAACGAATTCATCTCATCCGGATTCATATGGAAGAGGATGCCGGAAAGTTGAAGCACGGCGAGACTGCGGAGACCGCATCGTTTAGCTACGTGGATTTTAATCGTACGGGCGTCCCGCTGGTTGAGATTGTGAGCGGACCGGACATTCGGTCTCCTCAAGAGGCGGGTGATTATTTGAGAAAACTTCGGGCGATTCTTCAATACCTCGATATTTGCACAGGGGATATGGAGAAGGGGACATTTCGATGCGACGCCAATGTTTCAGTCCGGCCAGAGGGCCAGCAGGAATTCGGGACAAGAGCGGAATTGAAGAACATGAACTCTTTCCGGCATGTGGAAAAAGCCTTAGAGTATGAGATCAAGCGCCAGATCGCTTTGCTGGAGGATGGAGAGAAAGTCGTTCAAGAGACCCGGCTCTGGGATGTCGATCAGGGGATCACGATTTCGATGAGAGGAAAAGAAGAGGCCCATGACTATCGTTATTTTCCTGACCCGGATCTTGTCCCTCTGAGGGTCGAAGAAAAATGGGTCGAAGAGATTCGTGCAAGCCTTCCTGAGCTGCCTGACGAAAAAAAGGAAAGGTTTGTGCGGCAATACCAGATTCCTGAATATGATGCTGAGATCCTTACCTCTACAAAGGCGATGGGGGTTTACTATGAGGAATGTGTCCGCCTTTTCCCGGAACCCAAGACCGTCAGCAACTGGATGATGGGAGACCTTCTCAGGGAGTTGAAGCGGGATGAGAGCGAAATTGATCAGTGCCCGGTTACCCCTAAACATCTGGCAGAAATGCTTTCGATGATGAAAGAGGGGACGATCAGCGGGAAGATTGCGAAAGATGTTTTTGAAGAAATGTATCGGACGGGGGAACGCCCGGAAAGAATCGTCCGAGACAAAGGCTGGGTTCAAATTCTGGATGAAGGGGAAATCGAGAAAACCGTAGAAAAAGCGATGGAGTCCAATCCTAAACAGGTGGAGGATTACCGGAAAGGCAAGGAAAAGCTCTTCGGCTTTTTCGTAGGAGAAGTGATGAAGCAGACCCAAGGGAAGGCGAATCCCAAATTGGTCAATGACTTGCTGAGAAAGAAACTAAAAGGTTGAGTCGAAGGCTAAGGCTGAGAACAAGAGCAAAGCAGTTTTTACCTGAGCCTCGACCTCAACCTCAGGCTGCGATTAAGCGCTATGAAATTCAAAACCATCGAATGGAAGGGTGACCGGGTCAGGATGCTCGATCAGAGGAAGCTTCCTCAAGAGGTCCAGTATCTGGATTGCCGGAATGCCTCATCAGTCGCGCAGGCCATTCGAACTATGGCCATCCGGGGGGCCCCTGCGATCGGAGTCGCTGCTGCCATGGGGATTGCTCTCGCAGCCACGAAAACCCGGTCCAGCCATCCGCGGGCTTTTGCTGAAGCTGTAGCAAAGGTTTGCCGGGAAATGAGGGAAACGAGGCCTACGGCAGTGAATCTCTTTTGGGCCGTGGATCGTATGGAAAAGGTATTGGAGCGCGTTGAAAGCGACGGAGTCGAGGAGGCCAAGAAAAGGCTGGTACGAGAAGCTCTTCAAATTCTCGAAACGGATATCGAGGTGAACCACAGAATCGGAAAGCACGGGAAGAAACTGATCAAAGCCGGAGATGGGGTGCTGACCCATTGCAATGCAGGAGCGCTGGCCACAGGTGGATTCGGGACGGCGCTGGGAGTAATTTATGCTGCGCGGGACGAAGGGAAACAGTTTCAAGTCTTTGTGGATGAGACAAGACCCATGCTCCAGGGGTGCAGATTGACTGCCTGGGAGCTGGTTCAGGAAAAGATCCCGGCGACGCTCATTACCGACAATATGGCGGGTGTTTTAATGAGGAAGGGTTTGATTGATCTGGTCGTGGTAGGTGCGGACCGAATTGCAGGAAACGGAGATACAGCGAATAAAATTGGGACCTACGGACTTGCTGTTCTCGCAAAATCGCATGGTATTCCTTTTTATGTGGCTGCCCCGACCTCCACACTCGACCTCTCATTAGTTTCCGGAGAAGAGATACCGATTGAAGAAAGAAGTGTTGCAGAAGTGACCCATTTTTGTGGGACTCCCATCGCTCCAAAGGGCGTGAAGGCCTTTAATCCCGCTTTTGATGTGACTCCTCACTCGCTCATCCACGGCATCATCACAGAGAAAGGGATTATTCGAAAGCCATTCCGCAAGAATTTAAGAAAAATGTTTGCGATATCGAACCTCCGTAGGGAACGGTTTCAAACCGTTCCCTACCGGGCTCGGGACTCTGAAGAGGACTGATGAAGAAGCCTATCATCACTCTTCTGACCGATTTTGGCACAAAAGACCATTATGTGGCGTCGATGAAGGGCGTGATTCTGAGTATTAACCCACGGTGTCTCCTCATCGATATTACCCACCAGGTAAGCCCGCACGATATTCGGGAAGGAGCTTTTATCTTATCCAATGCCTATTCCCATTTTCCAAAGGGAACCATCCATCTTGCCGTGGTCGATCCGGGGGTAGGGGGAGCTAGGAGGCCGCTTCTCCTCGTAACCCAAAATTATTTTTTCATGGGCCCTGACAACGGCCTTTTCACAATGATTAGCCGGAAGGAACGCGTGGACCAGATCATAGCCCTTGATAAGAAGAAATATCATCATCCGGAAGTCAGCACGACATTTCACGGAAGAGACATTTTTGCTCCAGTGGCTGCACATCTTTCGATGGGTGTCAAGCCGAATGTCCTCGGGCATAAAATTGACTCATTGTTTTGTTTAGGGTTTGAAGGACCCTTCGTCAAAGAAGGGAAGCTGTTGGGAGAGATTGTCCATATCGATACCTTTGGAAATCTTGTCAGCAACATCGATGAAGGAGGACATATTCGGTTTATCCAAGGACGTCCCTTTGTCATCCGGGTAGGGGGGGAGATCATTCGTGGCTTGAAGAAGGGATATTGGGAAGGGAAAAAGGATGAGCCGATCGCTCTTTTCGGAAGCGGTGGTTTTCTGGAAATTTCTGTGAAAGAGGGTAACGCCCAGAAGATGCTGAAAATGAAGAGAGGAGATCCCATTTGGATAAGCACCAAATTCCAAGCATCAAGTTCCAAATGAACATCAATATACAAAATTCGAAACTTCTCTAAGATAACCTCTTTTGGGTCGATTTGAAATTGGCACTTGGAAATTATTTGGGATTTGTATTTTGGAATTTGAAATTTAGCGACTTCCCATGGGTACTTACGGGTTAAATAACTAAGAGGATGGTAAAGTACGAGATGGTATCAAAGAAAGCGCTGGATATTCCTCCTTTTATTGTGATGGATGTACTGGAGAAGGCACAGGACCTGGAGAGGAGTGGGGAGCATATCATCCATCTGGAAGTGGGGGAGCCGGATTTCGACACTCCGGAGTGTATCAGCGAAGCAGGTTACCGTGCGATCTGTGACGGGAAAACCCATTACACGCATAGCCTGGGTTTAATCGAGCTGCGGGAGGCGATTGCAGAAGATTACTGGAAGAAATATCGGGTCAAGGTTTCGCCGGAGCAGATCCTTGTCGCCTCAGGAACCTCCCCGGCCATGCTTCTTCTTTTTTCTGCCCTGTTGGAGCCCGGCGACGAAATCATCCTCTCCAACCCTTATTACCCATGTTATCCAAATATCATTCGGTTTGTAGACGGGTCTCCCGTTTTTGTTGAGGTGTCGGAAGAAGAGGGCTTTCAGTATCTTCCTGGGATGATCGAGGAAAAAATGAGCCCAAGAGTGAAAGGGATTATGATCAACTCACCTTCCAACCCTACCGGAAACGTGATGCCTGCGGAAAGAATGAAAGAGATTGCAGCATTTTCTCCTTTCATCATTTCTGATGAAATCTATCACGGACTGGTTTATGAAGGAGAAGTTCATACGATTCTCGAATTCACGGATCATGCTTTTGTCATCAATGGGTTTTCAAAACTGTATGCGATGACCGGATGGAGGCTGGGGTATGTGGTTGCGCCGAAAGAGTTCATGCGGCCCATGCAAAAAATCCAGCAGAATCTCTTCATCTCAGCAAGCTCTTTTGCCCAGTGGGGCGCCGTGGCTGGACTGAAAGAGACCGAAAAGGATGTTCAAAAGATGAGAGAAACCTATGACCGGCGAAGACGTTTTCTGATTCCAAAGCTGAAAGCGTTGGGATTTGGAATCACGGTGGAGCCCACGGGAGCCTTTTACATCCTGGCCAACGCGAAAAGATTTTCTAAAGATTCTTATCGCCTTGCCTTCGACATTTTAAAAGAAG
>Ga0316613_10002170_pt1 | contig 12735 bp, 13 predicted proteins | sample OWC_soil_day10_C_2_FD_207647 | JGI IMG/M metagenome (GOLD analysis project Ga0316613, IMG submission 207647) | Wetland soil microbial communities from Old Woman Creek delta, Ohio, United States - OWC_soil_day10_CT_b | ecosystem: Environmental > Terrestrial > Soil > Wetlands | place: USA: Ohio...
GTATGAATTAGATTCATACACAAAATTATTATTACATTTGGATGAAAGTACATTTAAAGATGAATGTGGGAATACCATATCAAATAATGGTGTTATATTTGATTCTACAACTAAAAAGTTTGGAGCGGGAAGTGCTAAGATTACATCATCACAAGCATCATATTTATTAGCAAGTGGCTCCGAGAGTGATTGGGATTTTGGTGGAGGCGATTTCACTATAGATTTTCAATTATATGTAACATCTAACCCTGATACTACTAATTTAATTAGATATGGTACAAGTGAAAATACAGTAGTGACACCTTTTCACTTGTGTTTAGAAAACAATAAAATTAGAGTATATATGTCTTTTGATAATGCTAATTGGAATGTTGGTCCTGTATATTCTCCTGCGATTACTTTAAATAATTTTAACCATGTTGCTATGGTTAGAAGTGGGTCAGCCATTAATTTTTATTTAAATGGTGTATCTTTTTATAATTACACAACTGCCTCTCCATTCATTGCCATTGCATATCCATTAGTCGTTGGTAGTGTATCAAATGGATTTGATGGTTATATTGATGAAGTAAGAGTATCAAAAGGAATTGCGCGTTGGACATCGGATTTTAACCCTAAAGCACCAATAAACTTAATTGCTGTAGCAGGCGACTCCCAAGTAACATTGTCATGGACTGCAGTTGATGGCGCAACTAGTTACAATGTAAAACGTTCGACAACTGCAGGCGGTACATACACGACTATTGCTAGTAATGTAACTGGTACTAGTTATGTAGATACTAGTGTAACGAACGGTACTACCTATTATTATGTAGTTACTGCTGTAAATGCTGATGGTGAAAGTTCGAATTCAAATGAAGCTTCTGCTACGCCGGAGGGTATTAGATTATTACGAATTACCATGAATGATTCTAGTGAACGTGAGTATCAGGTAACTTCTTCTGAGGCTGATAAGTTTATTGCATGGTGTAATCGTACTGTCGATACGGGGACTGCGTATTATATTTTTAATAAGGTTGTCGGTTCACAAAATAGCAAAGAGTATTTATTCTTTGAAAAGATTATTAGCTTTGAAGTTTTTAAACTTTAATAATTAAATTAAAAGGGCTCCAATTATGGACTGCTCCTTGTCAAGTAGACAGCAAAAGATTGTATTGTTTACAAATTAGTATACATCGAATATAATAAACATATACTAAATAAACCAAAAACGCCCTGTTCGTATCAGGACGTTTCGGTTGAGTAAGTGGGTCTACCTGCAAAGTTCAAGTAGCGCGACCAACGCTAAAATGAATTTGCTAGAAATTGTTAGTTTGAACTTGCCAATCTCTAACTGCACGGTATCACCTCCTTATTCAGTTTTAGCAGGCTAGTTAGCGCTAGCCTGTTATCTATTATAATCCAATATTACCAATTTTGACAGCTTAAAGTAGGCTGTCTTTTTTGATGCTTAAAAATAAAAAATAGACAAAGGGACTGTGCGTATTTTTTTACGATTCTTTGGCAATTTGCACGAAGGTTGGATTAACGATGCGGATATAATCGTCTAATTTCATAAAAATAGATTTTGTAAGTTCCCCTGCATTGAAGACGATTTCCTCATTTTGTTTTACGAGGGGATCGACGATGAGGGGAAGCTCTTCATTGAAGGAAAAAGGGGGAATGGCGCCGATTTCACATTGTGTGATTTCTTTGGCGGTTTCTTTTGGGGCGAAGATTACTTTTGGTGCGCCTGTATAGGTTTTCAGTGCCTCTAAATCAAGCATTTTATCGCCGGGGATGATGGCTAGGTAATAATGTTTTTCTTTTTTTGTTATTTTTGCCATAATCACGATCGCTTTCATTGCTTGACTAGGCTCATTGCCCCTGATTTTCGCGATTTCTTCGCTGCGCCCCTCGGCTTCGTGGGTGCAAATACGGTATGTACAATGATTTTCTTCTAAAAATGCAATTAAATTTTCGTGAATTGTCATAGTTAAGCTCCTTTTGATAAGATAACAAGATTATTTTATTCCCTTCTTAAATTATATGCAAGGTGAACGATATTTTTGTATAATAAGGAGTAATGTACTTATATAGTGTATGTTATTTGGTAGATTTGGAGTGTTGGATAGATGGAAAAAGGAAAAGTGATGCGGAATTTATTGGGTTTGTTATTGGTTAGTATTGCAGTGTTTGTTAGTATGTCGTATATCAAGAGTTTTCATGGCAGAAATACATTGCCTAGAGCGGTGGTAGAGATGAAGACAAATGAGGTCGTGGAAGACGACAAAAAAGCGATTATACAGCAGGAAAAGGCAGAGCAGGTGGAAATCAAATATTATGTGACGGTTGATGATACCTTGGAGAAGATTAGTCAACGAATGTATGGTACGGGTGCTTACGTGGATAAAATTGTGCAGTACAATCATATAAATGATATGAATATGATCCATGCTGGGGATATTTTATTAATTCCAATACAAGAATAAAAATGAACGATTTTCTTTTGCAAATCATTGCCTTAAACAACATCATTGCTAAATTATGTTTGGGGTGTTATAATCTTCTAATCTTAAATTAGATGGTAATTATAAAGTGCTAAGGGGAACGATAATTTTTATGCAGAGTGATATAGGTCGTAACAAACAATCAATTATTAAGATGAGTTGGCCGATTTTTGTTGAAATATTTTTACAAATGCTCGTTGGTAATGTCGATCAGTTTATGATTAGCCAATATTCGCAGCCATCAGTGGCGGCTGTTGGTAATGGTAATCAGATCATGAATATCATCATTATCTTACTTACGGTAATGAGTACGGCAACGACGATTTTGATTGCACAATATTTAGGGGCGAAAAATCAGGAGAAGATATCGGAAGTGTGTACGGTTTCGCTCTTATTCAATGGTTTATTTGGCTTGGTTTCGAGTGTACTGTTGATTACATTTCATCGCCAATTATTTGTATGGCTACAAGTACCGACTGAAATTATGGATGAAACCAGTATATTTTTTAGTATCATTGCCAGTGGGATTGTAGTGCAAGGATTATATTTTTCTTTTGTTGCTTCTTTCCGCGGTTATTCTTGGATGAAAACGACGATGGTCGTTTCTAGTGTGATGAATGTTCTTAATATTTTTGGTAATTGGCTCTTGATTTATGGTTTTTGGAATATCCCGGCGATGGGGGTTGCTGGCGTAGCGATTTCCACGACGATCAGTAAAGTTATAGGTTTGGTTATCATTTATTACATATTTAGAAAGCATCTTGGTGTTAAAATCTCTTTGAAATACTTACGACCATTTCCGTGGCAGTCTTTAAAAAGAATTTTATATATTGGAATTCCATCGGGTGGTGAGACTTTATCTTATCAATTATCGCAAACGACGATTATGAAAATGGTCAATGCATTCGGCTTAATCGTAATTAATACAAAAGTGTATGTAACTATCGTAGTGATGTTTGCCTATATTTATGCGCTGGCGATATCAGCGGCAATGCAGATTGTGGTGGGGTATTTAATTGGTAGTAATAATTTTGAGGAAGTTGGTAAAAAAGTTTGGTATACGATGCGAATTTCGCTTTTGGCTTGTACTGGACTAACTGCGCTGCTTTATTTGGGTAGTGATTATGTACTGGGGATATTTACAACGGATTCTGCGGTCTTAAAGTTAGGCAAGACGATTTTGTTTATTGAAATTTTCTTAGAAATAGGGCGGGCGATTAATATTGTTATGGTGAGAGCCTTGCAAGCGGCTGGAGATATCAAAACTCCGGTTACAGTTGGGATTGTTTGCATGTGGAGTATTGCGGTTGGGCTGTCCTACCTTCTCGGTGTTGTGATGGAGATGGGGCTAGTTGGGATCTGGATTGCGATGGCGACAGATGAATGTGTGCGGGCGGTTATTTTTATTTATCGCTGGCGTAGTGGGGCATGGAAAAATAAAAAGCTGATAGAAAGTACGGCAGGATGATCGTAAGCTGTATAGATAAAACAATAGGAGCTGTTGCGTTTTGCAATAGCTCCTATTGTTTTATCATTTTTATTTAAAACTAAAATCTTTACTAGCTAATTTACAAATGACCGTGTAAAGAACTTCAGTTCCGGCGATGATGTCTTTCATTTCTGCGTGTTCAGCAGGATTGTGGCTAATGCCTTTTTTACATGGAATAAAAATCATACCAGTAGGGGCAACATGCGCCCAGTGCATAGCATCATGACCAGCGCCGCTTGGCATTTGCATATAGGCGTAATTTTTTTCTTTGCAGATATCATCAAGGAAGCTGATAACCTCATCTTTTAATTTTACAGGTGTTTCGTTGGTCAGGGTCGTAATATCAGCGGTTAAATTACGCTTTTCAGTAATTGTTTTGATTTGAGACATGACTGCTTTTACAACTTTGATTTTCGTTTCCATATAAATGCTGCGAATATCTATGCCTAGTTCCACTTTACCGGGAACAACATTCATAACGCCAGGCTGGGCGTGGATGATACCCGTAGTACCGACAACGGAAAACTCTTTTGATGTTTTAGCAAGTTTTTCGACTTGCAAGATGATTTCGGCAGCCGCGCAAAGCGCATCTTGACGCATATTCATTGGAGTAGCGCCAGAGTGGTCGGCTTGCCCGTTGATGATGACTTTCAAACGGGTTGGTGCTGCGATGCCAGTGACAATGCCAAGTTGACTATCAGTTGCTTCTAGTACTTTACCTTGTTCAATGTGAAGTTCCATAAATGCTTTTAATTCATGAGGATATACTGCTTCATCTATTTTATCAGCATCTAAGCCACGAAGTTTTAAAATATTGTAAAGGGAATGGCCTTTTTTATCAACTAATTTCTTTAGGGTTGGAACATCCATCTTGCCACACATTGTTTTACTGCCAAGCGTAGCAACGCCAAAACGACTGGATTCTTCCGACATAAAGACAACAATTTCGATTGGATGATCATTTACAAAGTTTGCTTCATTCATACAGTTGATTGCCTCGATCGCACCAAGGACTCCAACGACACCGTCGAAATTACCACCGTTTGGTACGCTGTCAATATGTGAACCAAGCATGACTACTTTAGCATTTGGATCTGTTCCTTCAAGGCGACCAATCACATTACCAAAATGATCAATACGAATCGTTAGACCTGCTTCTTTCATCAGTTCTATAACAAAGCTACGAGCTTGCCAATCTTCATCACTAAATGCAATGCGTGTAATACCTTGACCTGGGGCGGTAATTGTACTCATTTTTTCAAAATTAATTGCTAGTCTTTTTTCAGAGACCATGATATCACCATCCTATTATATATTTAATTTAATGGTAAACGTAGAATGGGAATAATGCAACTAATAATAAAACTTATTTTACTTTATTAATAGATCAATAGCGGATGTTGAAATGACCTTTGTTGCTAAATCAAGTGCTGCTTCATCAAAATCAAAATAGGAATCATGATGTCCTGCCAGAAGGTCGGCACCAATCATCAGGTAAGCAGCTTGGCCACCATTTTTTTGAACTCGTTCCATAAAATAAGAGAAGTCCTCGCTTGCTCCAAAGTTACAATTTGGTAAAATCTCTTCAAAAATACCGAGACGTGTTGCTGTTTGAGCTAGAACATCAGAAAGAGCTACGCTAGTGTTACCGCCAGTAGCACTGCCCATTTCAGTGATTTTTACGTCTACACCATACATCCTTGCCGCAGTATTGATCACTTTTTGCGCTTCGGTTACCATATATTGATTAATATTAGTTGTGGCACCGCGAGTTTCTAATTTCATAATTGCATTTGCAGGGATAACATTGCGCCCACTACCTGCATTTAATATTCCGACGTTAATGCGAGAGGCACCTTCGCTATGACGAGGAATTGCATGAAGATTCAACGTAGCGCAAGAGGCAGCTAGCAAGGCGTTTTTACCTGTTTCTGGTGCAGCACCAGCATGCGCAGGGAGTCCAGTGAATTCTGCATCAAATTTACTCGTTGCTAAAAAGCCAGTGACGTGGCAAGCTAGTTTACCAGTTTTTTTCATTTGCAAACCCAAATGTGCCCCTAGTATATAATCAACATCATCAACGATACCTTGCTGAACCATGGCTTTAGCGCCACGGACTCCTTCTTCGGCAGGTTGAAATATAAGTTTTATCGTACCTGCAAGCTCGTCTTTGAGTTTTATTAAAATTTCGGCAACGGCTAAACCGACGGAAGTATGCCCATCATGAGCGCAGGCATGCATAAATCCTTTATTGATAGAAGTAAATCCTTCTTTGCAGGGGCGGTGCTGCTCTGTTTGTGCCTCGATAATATCGTTCGCATCCATATCGAAACGAAGAGCAACTGTAGGCCCTGGATTTTTAAATTTAAAAATACCGAGAATACCTGTTTTTCCGCCCCCCATTTTATTTACCCATTTTGGATTTGCACCTTGGTTCATTGCACGTTTCATATGTTCGGCTAAAAGGATTGCTTTTGGTACGCCCGTCATTGCTGATTCAGCAATGACTTGTTTACCGGTAAGAACTTCATAACCTAGGTCTGAAAGTGTATCAGCAACAAAGGCTGCCGTACGAAATTCTGTCCAAGCACCTTCGGGATGACGATGTAAATTGCGCCGACGTATAATGGTGATGTCTTTTAATTCTTCGGCTAACGTCATGATTTCATTATCTAGTATCATAAAAATTCACTCCTTATTTTATGAAAATAAGGACTGTAACAAAATAGTTGTAACAGTCCGATTAATATTTGTTAGTACATGAATGCATTATAGTGATGAATTTCCTAAGTAAGCCCTTGGAAAATTTTAAAATAAAAAAAGACACCATGAGTTACAAAACTCAGGCGTCTTTGCCAATAAATTTTTAATTTATGAATACATTATACGATAAGAATACATTTGTGTAAATATATAAAGGAAATATTAATCATTTGCCAAAATAGTGGATGATTATATAAATTGGTAATTAGAAAAAAATTCTTGCTAAAATATTTTAAACATGATTTATATTTAAGTATTTATGATATAATTAATGTAAATTTATGTTTATTTATGTTTATTCTTAAAATTTCTATATAACTTCTGCTAAAATATAAAATATTGATTGGATTATTAGGGGTGAAAATGTTGGAAAAAGCATTGAAAATATTAATTTGCGATGATTCTAGTTTGCTGAGGAAAAAGTTGACACAAGAATTGGAAAGTAGAGATTGTGAAGTTATGGAAGCTAAAAATGGTAAAGAAGCAGTGATGATGTTTTTAAAGGAACACCCTCATGGAATATTTATGGATATTGTCATGCCTGAAGTTGGTGGGATGGAAGCTTTAAAAGCAATCCGCGAAATAGATAAAAAAGCTTATGTTGTAATGTTATCATCAGCAGGTTCTTCAGCAAAATTATTGGAATCATTAAAATTGGGTGCAGTTGATTTTATTCAAAAACCGTATACTACGGAGCAAATAGATAAGGCTTTAACAGACTTGAGAAAGAAGGTAGACAGCAATGCTTAGGCAATTTTTAGCACAATATCTATTTAATAAAGATTTGTTGAGTAGTGAACAAGTTTTGGAAATACTCGAACAAGATAAATTTCAACGGGTTGCACCCGGTGTTGTTGCTTTGCATAAAGGCTTGTTGTCTGCTGAACAAATTGAAAGAATCCAAAAAATCCAAATCAATCAGGATAAATTATTTGGTGAAGTTGCGGTGAGTGAAGGATTGCTAACGGAGCAGCAAGTAGGCAGTATTTTAGCGGCTCGTGAAGATAGTAATTTGAGTGTTGCCCAAGCGATTATTAGCAGAGGGTTTATGAGTTTAGCAGAATTAGGCAAGGCATTAGAAGAGTATAGAGATAATAATCAATTGAGTATTCATGAATCTTTTAGTAAAAGTGAATTTAATAAAATATGCTGCAGAGATTTCGAAGAAGTTCGAGAATTGTATGTGGAATACACAGAACTGTTTTTAGAGGCATTGGTTAAGTTTCTGGATATTGAAGGCGTTATTGTAGCCAGTACAGAAATCGAGAGCAAGGAAAAATGGTTGATTACCCAAAGAATGAATGGTGAAGTTGATTTAGGGACAGGGTTATTGTTAATAGATGAGGTTGTTTTAAAAATTGCTGAGCAGTATAGCAAAGAAGCAATTGATGGAGTGGATCAATTTGCATTGGATAGTGTTGCGGAGTTTTTGAATGTGGTTAACGGTTTGTTTGTGATAGCTTTATCAAATCGTAATTTAGATGTGGATATACAACCGCAAAAGTTTGGTAAGGGTGTTATTCCAAGTGGTAATAAAAGAGTAGCCATTAATATTGAGACGAAGGTTGGGCTGATTCAATTGCTCATAGCATCAGATGGTATACAGTAAGTGAAAAAATAAATAAATAATAGAGTTGACAAATGGTTAATATAATGATATTCTATTAGAGGTCGCAGCGGAAAACTGTGATAACTGAATAAACTTACTAGTTTAAGCAATTGGAGAGATGTCCGAGTGGTTGAAGGAGCACGCCTGGAAAGCGTGTGTACGGGCAACTGTACCTGGGGTTCGAATCCCCATCTCTCCGCCATTAAATTTTAAATTTGTGCCGTGTTTTTAAAGTGGGATCACGGTATTTGGGTCTTACGCAATGGGGGCTCATGAATTCCGCCAGGTCTGGAAGGAAGCAACGGTAAGTGATAACCTTCATGTGCCGTAAGGGTGCCTAAGTACCGTGGTCCGACATTAAAAACATTAGCATAAATATTGTAATTATAAGCAACCATAGGTATGGTTGCTTTTTTGTATTTGAAAGATCATACTCTATACAAAGGAAAACCATCACGATATGTTGAATAGTTGATACATAGAAGAATTGTCTTGAGAGTAGAGAAAAAATTTGACTTTTAAGGAGGTGGAATGCGTATGGCATATGTCGCGTTATATCGTAAGTGGCGTCCGAGTGACTTTAGTAATTTGGTTGGACAAGAACATATCAGTAAAACACTTGTCAATGCGATTCATACAGGGAAAATTGCGCATGCTTATCTTTTTTCTGGACCACGTGGTACAGGTAAAACCAGCACGGCGAAAATTTTGGCGAAAGCGTTAAATTGTGAGCATGGGCCAACGCCTTCCCCTTGTAATAAATGCACGAGTTGTACGAAAATCAATGCTGGCTCATCTATGGATGTATTTGAAATTGATGCTGCGTCCAATCGTGGTATCGATGAAATTCGTGATTTAAGGGAAACAGTAAAATTTGCCCCAGTTGATGGACGGTATAAAGTATATATCATAGATGAAGTTCATATGCTAACGACAGAAGCTTTCAACGCTTTGTTAAAAACACTTGAAGAGCCACCTAGTCATGTGGTTTTTATCTTAGCGACAACTGAAACGCATAAAGTGCCAGCGACTATTCATTCTCGTTGCCAGCGTTATGATTTTAAACGGATTAGTGTTCCTGAAATAGTAGCGCGATTAGAACTTGTCGCTAGTGAAATGAATATTGAAGCCGATGCAGAGGCGATAAAATTGATTGCTATGCATGCTGACGGTGGTTTACGCGATGCACTTAGCATTCTAGACCAATGTAGTACACTCGACAATGAGAAAATTACCGCTGATAAAGTAAGACGTTTATTAGGTTTAGTAGGGCATGAGTCTATTGAAAAAATTGTGAGTCAGCTGGCAGAGAAAAATAGCAAAGAAGTTTTAATGATCCTTGATGAACTTATTGCCCGCGGCAAAGATGTAAAACAAATTCTAAGCGAGATTGCTTTGCATATGCGTAGTGTCATGATTTATCAAGCGACACAGGATATAAACAGTATAGAATTATATAGTATGGATGAAAAAATTTTAACAAAACAGGCAGAATTATTTACACATGATGAGCTTGTGAAAAATATTCAGTTGATGCATAATGCAATTAATGAAGCAAAATGGTCGCCGCAACCACGCATTACGACAGAGGTAGCAATGCTCTCTGTTTGTAATCCGCTTACGGTCGCAAGTGGTGATACGGATGCGCTACTAAAGCGAATTGAAAAATTGGAAGAAAAAATCACAAGGTTAAGTGCAATACCTAGTCACGTTGAGCCGGTTACAGCGGTTTCGATGCCTGCTTACACAGAAGCGCCAAGAACGCGAACAACAGAGTATAAAGCGCCAACGGCAAAAGTACCAGCGACAGTAAAGCCTGTGACGAAATCAATGGAAGATCCAGTGCATGTTATTGAGCCGCTGGCGAGTGCTAATGCAGCAGATGCAAAGGCTGTTTGGGATCGCATGTTAAAAGAATTAGTCAATACGGGTAAGCGCTCAGTACATGCGTGCGTATCTCAAGGCCAATTGCAAAGCTTTGATAATGGTCAGATGGTGATTGCTTTTACCGCCAATTTCCCAAAAGAAAGAACGGAAAAGAGCGATTACAAAGCAATTTTGGAAACGATCTTAACAGGACTTTGTGAGACACCAATGGTGGTCAGATGTGTGCAAAATGCCGTAGTCGCCCCACCACCGAAAGTACCACCAAAGCCGTCCAAACCCAAAGTTGAATTTGATGCTAACATGACGCCAGCTGAAAAACACGTAATAGATGAAGCTGTTAAAATGTTTGGTGATAACTTTGTAAAAAAAGAAGAGTTAAAAGATTAAAATGGTATTTGACGATTACTGGCTATTTTGGTAGTCTTAAATAAGTTATAAATAAAATAATGAAATCTAAGGGGGATATAGAATGTTTGGTGGAATGGGAAACATGGGGAATATGTCTGGTATGATGAAAAAGATGCAGAAATTGCAAGCTGATATGGCGAAAATGCAAGAAGAAGTGAAAAAGAGAACGGTTGATGTGTCTGCTGGTGGCGGTGCGGTGAAAATCGTGATTAATGGGGAAAAACAAATTCAGTCGTTAAAAATTGACCCAGCTGCTGTTGATCCAGCTGATATTGAAATGCTTGAGGATTTAATCGCTGCTGCCGTAAATGAATCAATCAAAAAAGTTGATGATATGATGTCACAAGAAATGGGTAAATTAACTGGCGGACTTGGATTACCACCAGGAATGTTTTAAGTATGCAGTACATAGCGCCTTTAGCAAAGCTTGTAGAACATTTTCGTGCTTTGCCTGGAATCGGGGCAAAAACTGCGTCGAGACTAGCGTATCACATATTGGATATGGACAGTGATAAGGCAAAAGCACTGGCAAATGCCATCGTGGATGCGAAAGAAAAAATTGGTTATTGTAATACTTGTTGCAATTTAACCGATACCAATCCTTGTCACGTTTGTGCTTCTACTAATCGGGATCAATCGGTGATTTGTGTTGTAGAACAACCACGTGATGTTGCTGCAATGGAACGAATGCGCGAATTTAAGGGACTATATCATGTTTTACATGGTGCATTATCCCCTCTTGAAGGAGTCGGACCAGATAACATTCGCACGAAAGAGTTACTGGCACGCTTGTATTCGGGAGAAGTCAAAGAGATCATCATGGCTACCAATCCAAATGTCGAAGGCGAAGCAACTGCGATGTATATTGCAAAGCTATTAAAACCAATCGGTATAAAAGTAACGAGGATTGCCCATGGTCTACCAATTGGTGGCGATTTAGAATATGCCGACGAAGTAACGTTGTCTAAAGCATTGGAAAATCGTCGAGAGATATAAGAGAGAAGTTGCTATAGTTTAAGCTGTAGTAACTTCTCTTTTTTACAAGCGTTTATATCTATTATAAAATGGATAAAATAATGCTAAGGGGGGAGAATGATGAAACTTAGTGGTATTTTATCCAAAGTAAAGTCTTTTTCATATTTACATAGCTCTTCCAATATAATGTTGTATAAGCATTTGTATGGAGGCGATTTTTTGATTAAGCTATATGCGCAAAGATATGAACGTTTGCAAGATGAAAACGCACGCCAATTACGTGAGGATTTTCTCCATCTGCTAGAAAAAGCGAAACTTGATTGGCAATATTCTATGAAAATGCTTGCAGAAATCACCGATGTCGATTTGATAGATTATGTGATTTACTTAATTAAAGCCAATGAGGCCAAGTATCGGTATCTAATGAAAATAGCAAGACAAGAAAAAATCCAGTGTGAAATATGGCAAAAAAATAATTTCCATGACATATTGTAAATTATGTACTAAAATATACAAGTATATAAAGTGATTGGTGTGTTGGATAAGAAAATATTTATCTGCACTTTTATCACTAAAAAATGGAGGTTATACATATGGAATTGAGTGTAATTGCAGCATACGTTGTAGGGATATTAGCAATTTATTTTATTGGCAAAATGTTTTTGATGCCAGTAAGAATGGTTTGGAAACTGATTTATAATGGAATCATTGGTGGAGTTATGTTATGGATTGTTAACTTTGTTGGGGCAAGCTTTGGTTTTGCGATTGGTATCAATATTATATCCGCACTTGTTGCTGGTTTTCTTGGAATACCGGGGGTTGTTTTATTGATCTTATTTAAAGTGATGTTTTAATAAATAGCGCGACAATTGGTCGCGCTATTTATTTTCAAAACCATATTGACATAACAAACTAAACAGTGTAATATAATACAAGTCGCTAGCGAGTAGATCGCGGCCGACAATCGAAACTCTTCTTAAAAAAGAATTTCAAAAATGTATTGACAACAACTTGAACGTTGTGTTAATATAAATGAGCTGACAACGCAAGACGTTAGCAAGTGTTCTCTGAAAACTAAACAATGTAGAAAAAATTAATGCCAGATGTGCACTGTA
>Ga0316613_10002171_pt1 | contig 12727 bp, 13 predicted proteins | sample OWC_soil_day10_C_2_FD_207647 | JGI IMG/M metagenome (GOLD analysis project Ga0316613, IMG submission 207647) | Wetland soil microbial communities from Old Woman Creek delta, Ohio, United States - OWC_soil_day10_CT_b | ecosystem: Environmental > Terrestrial > Soil > Wetlands | place: USA: Ohio...
ACTTCTGCAAAATAAACTTTTCACGAGACTCATCAATTTGTATATCGCCTCGTCTATGAAAGAAAAATGCTGCTACAGAAGATAGAATTACACAGATAACAATTGTATAGACTAATTTATCAGCAGGATTCGGTGTAATATAATAGCTCAGTAATGCAGTAAAAATGGAAATTCCTCCAACTATAGGATTCCTAGTCGTCATATCTACTGCGACCTTTGCTAAAATTACCCCAACTCCAGCCATCATACCATTGGTAATTACGGGACCAATAAAATTAACAAGGATTTGAAACATGCCTAGTAGTCCGACTAGAAGGAGAATTGCTCCCTCAAGAAAAATCATGGATAACCTTTCCTGAATTGTTCGCCCCATTGTTCCTGCTAGCGTAAGTGTCTCTGCTTGAAAAGATATGGGAGACACTACTCCTAGAACACTACAGCCAACGGCCCCAATAATAAAGCCAACCGCCGTGGGCACAGATGCAAAACCGAAGGTCAACGCGTACAATCCTCCAGGCAAGGCATTAATAATCACACCTAGTGCTACTAAAAAATCCTGGGTCGTCATGGTCACTCCTCCTTCTAATACAAATAAATAAATGCGAGCCTCTACTTAAAATTATTAATAGCAATACTAAAAGCAAAGAGCGTTAGAAATAAACTTTTCCAATACTCTTTGCTTTGATTTATGCATAAATCACAATGATTCCCATCAAAATAAAAGTTTATGTAACGCACTGTGAGGTGCTGGCAATACCAATTGATCCACTAAGAATCCGCTATCTTTAATGGCATTACTGCCTGCCCGGATAGCAGCAGTTACTGCTCCCACATCACCTGTTAGTGTAACCATAGCTTTCCCGCCCATTCCTCTAGCTAGACGAACTTCAATTAATTCTACATTCGAGGCTTTTACCGCTACATCAGCAGCAATAATCGCTGAAGCTACAGAATAACTTTCAATAACCCCTAAGGATTTCATTTCCTTGATTTCTGTACAGCCTGATAGGGCTGGAAAAACACTATCGTGCAAATTAGAAAGCACAAACTCATCCACAACATTTTCAGAGCCGCTCACGGCATTCCCCGTCTTTACTGCACTTTGTACTGCTCCTACGTCTCCTGCAACCATGACAATATACTTACCAGGACACATAGCTTGTGCCATGAGTATTTCTACGTTAGCTGCTTTTAACATGGCATCTGCTGCTAAAATGCCTCTGGTAATATTTTTTAATTCCAATAAACCGATAGCACGCTTCATCTTTCAGTCCCCCCTGTTACCGCCCGAATGCCAACACTTGTATCCACCCTATAGATCTCTCCTGATATACTAGCATGTAAATTCGCTCCCATTGCTCCTTCAGGAATAGCCCCAATCAAATCACCTTTCGTAACCTTATCCCCTACTTTAACAATGGCCTTTGCCGGTGCGCCAATATGTTGAGAGAGAGGTAATATTACTTCTTGTACAGCGTGTTCTTTGGTACTAAGCGGCGCCTTTACATCATACTGAGAAATTCCTAAACGCGCAGTCAAACGCTTCGTCGGAATCAATCGATTGACACGGGTTGACAAGACCTGCTGGGGTTTATTATTATGAGGATTTTTTATCCCGGCTTTTCCTAGCTGTTTTTTTAGCTCAGCATTTACTCTGCGGGGAGATAATCCCATGGAACAGCCAAAGGTATCACAGGCACCACATTCGGAACACAACAACGCGCGAGAGAAAATAGCAGACTCACCAATTTGTCCTTTGCCAATGGCCTGCATGATACGATGGGGCTCTAAACTATGCCCTAATAGATGCCTCGGGCAGACATCCGTACAGGCCAAGCAATTACAGCATACTGCTTTTGCCCGATTGGCGATCATTTGCCATGTTGTATTTTTCTGTGTTATCAAAGAATGATCTATAGGTAGAACCAAAATACCTCCCGTGGTTTTTGTGACTGGAGCATCTTTCGAAATTATTTTTCCCATCATAGGACCGCCATCAATGACAGCATAGGGATTTACCAGTGATCCACCTGCCAATGCAATCAATTCCTGTACTTTCATGCCAATGGGTACTTTGAGCGTTATGGGATGTGCCACAGCACCGCCAATCGTAACATATTTATCAGTTACTGGTTTACCTTCCAGAGCATTAGCTATATTTACCAACGTTTCTACATTAACAACAACCACGCCCACATGAAGCGGTATACCACCTTCCGGCACAATTCTGCCTGTCACCTCATGCACAAGCACCTGTTCATCACCAGCTGGGTAAATGTCAGGTAAAAAAAATAGTTTAATATCTTGTTCACCTATTTGCTTTATGGCCGCCTGAAGATTGTTGGTAGCTTCCTCATATTTACGTTTTAAACCAATAAAACCTTGCTTTGCACCTGTAGCCAGCATGACCGTCTTCAAACCTAGAATCATTTTCCTGCTTTCCGCTGCCATAATATGCTGATGGGCCCGCAGCAGTGGTTCGCATTCTGCACCGTTGACAATGACACTCTCAACACTGGCATTGATCTTAACATGAGTGGGAAAGCCGGCACCTCCGGCTCCCACTACACCTGCTGCCTTTACCGCAGCAACAATTTCATCGCGCATTTTCAATCAACTCCTGCCACCTCATATCGTCCTAAATGATGGAAAATGCATCAACAAGGACGCAACGTCTTTGGCGAGTAAAGCTCCGAGGAGAAGTCAGACCTTCACCTGTTGGACCGGCAATCGTAAAGGTAGTAAATCCTTCACCGCCTACCCCAATTCCTGCATAAGAAGGAGCATTTTTTACAAAGATTGTAGTCTCAACGGCTCTGGCAAAGCGGGTCAAATGATCCACATTTTTAGAATGCATTGCTGCCGTATGCCGATTGCCATGCTCTACTTTAACGGCTAAGGCAATAGCTGCATCAATGTCCTTTACTTGGACAACTGGTAGTATAGGCATCATTAATTCTTCAATCACAAATGGATGATCTGCTGGCGTTTCACATAAAACAACTTTCGCTGAATCGGGTACATCAATACCAATTTTACTTAATATATATTTTGCATCTTTACCAACATAATCTTTATTAATGCCATAGGTTCTTTTCGGTTTATCCGTACAACCTTCTGCCATTTTCTCCTCTTTGACCGTCATAACAACATCTATCAAACGGTCAACATGGGAGCCAGAAATCAGATAGGCTCCGTATTTTTGCATATAGCTTATCAATTGATCCGCAATAGCCCCTACTGCGATGACTTCTTTTTCCGCAATGCAAGGTAAATTATTATCAAAAGAACATCCTGCGATAATATCACGGGCTGCTTTTTCAATATCAGCGGTTTCATCAACAATAACTGGAGGATTACCTGCTCCTGCGCCGATTGCTTTCTTACCAGAGGATAAAACAGCTTTCACCACGCCAGGACCACCAGTTGCTACCAGCATATTGATACCTGGATGTTTCATCATAGCATTGGCGGCAGTAATAGAAGGATCCACAACCGATGTTAATAAGTTGGCTGGACCACCGGCCTTCACAATGGCTTCATTTAACAGAGTAATTATTTTTATTGATGTATTTTTGGCTGTAGGATGTGGACTAAAAAATACCGCATTACCTGCCGCAATCATGCCAATTCCATTGCAAATAACTGTTTCTGTTGGATTGGTGGTAGGTGTAATGGCACCAATGACACCATATGGCCCCATTTCAATTAAGGTTAACCCGCTATCACCGCTCCAAGCTTGTGTGGTCAAATCCTCTGTTCCAGGAGTTTTGCGCGCCGCTATCTGATTTTTTATAATTTTATCGGATACTCGTCCCATACCAGATTCATCTACAGCCATTTGGGCCAGTATTGTGGCATTTTCATAAGCAACATCCCGCATTGCTTGGATGAGTGTTTCTCTTTTTTCTATAGATAGAGTCCTTAACTCTTGATATGCTTTGCGCGCTGCTGCCACTGCTTCATCAACCGTATCAAAAATGCCGACTCCATGACAAGATGGCGTCTTTTCGCCTTGCATTTTTGTCAAAACTTCTAAAGTAATTCTTTCAATCAAAGCTTGATCTATACTCATACAATCTCCTCCTACTAGTACTCAACTACTTAATAAGCAGCCAGAGCAGACCTAGCAACTATTATATCCTCATCAACGGTGCCACCACTTACACCTAAACCACCAATTACATTCCCCCCAGCAATAAGAGGGAACCCGCCGCCAAAAGTGATAAATCTCCCATTATTTGCTGTATTTAGACCAAATAGCGGCTGGCCAGGCATTACCGCAGAAGCAATTTCATCCGTAGGCGTTTTTAATGCAACAGCAGTATAGGCTTTATCAAGCGCTAAGGAAATGCTGGCCAGCAAAGCACCATCCATACAATGCTGTGCTACTAGATTTCCTCCTGCATCCACTACTGCAATCACCATTGGTACTCCGATCTCGATTGCTTTTTGTTCGGCTGCTGCTATCAATTGTTTTGCTTTTCCTAATATACTTCCATTTTCTTCTACGATATCTTGTATTTTTCTACTCTGTAATGCTGCTAATACCTTTTTTTTAACAATCATAATAATTTCTTCCTGCTCTACACAGCGTGCTAAAACAAATAAGAAATCGGAAAGACGATTTAAATATAAGGATATAGGCAAGGTAACTTTTTCAGTCTTTTTCAGCCGGACAACACAGCGTTCTGCCCGTCGTACCATGGTTCGTGCCAAATCCAATGCTGCACTGGCAGAACAAGTACCAGGCGTAACAAAATAGTTTTGTGGAATCCGCCTTTGCTCTAAACTATCGATCATTGACTCGAGTCTGGCAACATGCACCTCCGTAATACGATAATCTGCCACATCTAACGATTCCGTTGCCAGATCTGCATTTAAAGAAATCAATTCTTTTTGAATAGGCTCAATCATGTCTACAGCCCAAGGTGAATGAGTAATCAGGGACTTACCTAAACCCATGGCAGCATTGGCTTCATCCACTGTACCATAAGCCTCTACCCGTATACTATCCTTATAAACTCGCTGTTTGCTCAGCAAGCTGGTTTTTCCTTCATCTCCAGTTTTCGTATATACTTTCATCATACACTACTCCTCGAGTAAATCTCTAACTCGATATAATCATTTTATTCCTTACTCCTGCATAATCTCCACACCACAATCCCGGGCAATATCCCAAGCAAGAGGTGTGATAATGGTTCCTCTAGGAACAGTAATGCTCTTAGAGCCATTCTGGGCAGCAGATTGTATTGCGGCAGCGTCTAACACATTTTTTTTAGTTGTTAGGTTCTTTACTGCTGCTTTCCCTTGAGAGTTTAATAATTTTTCACTAACACTCCCAATTATCTGTACTGGAACCAGCCGGATACCATACCCTGCCAGTTTTTGCAGATTTCCTTGCAGCGCTTGCACAAGTCCTGGGGAAGCATTGCCCATTGTATGCTGAGCTCGCCAACTATCCAAGGGATCAGCAGCATTCGATGCTGCGACAATTGGTTTTCCCATCATCAAACCTTGTAAGATCAGCGTGGAAACCATCGTATCTGACAAAGTATGGGCTAACTTTGCTGCCGTATTTTGCGTAAGTACAGGAACAATCAGAATGTCAGCTTCCCGTAATAGTTTGCCTGGATAAGGGAACTGGGCAGTTAAAATAGGTATGTGACTGCCCAGTTCCTCTTTTATCCGTTCCATTCCGAGAACTTCTTGAGCAGATACAGATAATACTACCGTAACCTCAAAACAAAGATCTTGTAATTTTTTTATTTCTGCCAAACCTTGCTCAAATCCAATGGTTCCCCCAGTGAAAATTACCAAGGCTTTATATTGGAAGTGAGTTGGTTTTTCAGGAGTAGCAACTGGCCTTTGCTGCAATTGTCGCATAATCTCTTGCGTAACCAATTGCACCATTTCTTCCTTGTCCACTTTACACCTCCCGACACTGCTCTAGAGTTACTACATCGCCACTTTTTAGTCCAGTAGCGTTTGCTTCATCTGTGTCAATATGAAATTCTAAACGAAAATCCGAATGTACGCGTACCAACACATTTTTTAGCGTTGTTGCTCTAGTTCCGCCAGTCTCGACGGCCACATGTTCTCCATCTGAAACACCAAAATGCCGAGCATCATCAGTATGCATGTGAATATGTCTGGTTGCACATATCAAACCTTCTGTCAAAGTAACTGAACCCTGAGTGCCGACAATCGTAACACTAGCTGATTGTTCAATATCGCCTGAATCACGTAAAGGCGGCACAACTCCAAGGCTAAACCCATCGGTACGGGATATTTCAGCTTGTGTTCGCTTGCGTACAGGCCCCAAGACCCGAACGCCTCGAATTACACCTTTCGGTCCCACCATGGTAATCGTTTCCGCAGCAGCGAATTCTCCGACTTGTTTTAAATCTTTTTGCCGCGTTAAAGTATGACCAGCACCAAACAATATTTCAATATGCTCGGCAGAGAGGTGGATGTGGCGATTAGATACTCCTACAGGAATAGCCTTATTTCCTTGCGCTAATGATTGAGTCTTTTCCAGAGCCTGCATCACTTGTTTCACTACTTCATCCAATATATTTTTTTCCACTATCACACCTCAATCCACCTAATTTAATTTTACTTATAGAGATTCGTCAATTTTAGGAAGAATTTTTTCAATGTCTGTATGAGGACGTGGAATCACGTGAACCGAAATCAGTTCTCCAACTCTTTGTGCGGCTGCAGCTCCTGTATCTGTAGCTGCTTTTACAGCACCCACATCACCACGCACTAAAACGGTCACCAAACCTGATCCAATTTTTTCATAACCAACTAATGTTACATTGGCTGCCTTTACCATTGCATCAGCAGCCTCAATTGCTCCTACCAGACCTTTTGTTTCTACCATTCCTAAAGCTTCTCCACTCATATTACTCCGCCTCCTTATTATTTCTATTATAATGAATACATGTTATCTTAGGATCACCTTTGACTCTGGGGCAAGCAGGGTCGCCGCAAATATTACAAGTCGTTTTTTTAGGTTCTATAATTGGCAAATTTTCACTCTGCTCTATTGTTTTTTTTTCTGCTGTTTCTATTTCTTCCTGCACTTCTAACTGCAGTTCATCTACGGCAATGGCTTCTTGTTCTACCTGAATTTCCGCAGATTTCTCTTCTATGATCAAATTCGTTTTTTCTTTAAATCCCACTGTATCATTTGTTGTTACAAAGCAGGTTAACTGTTCATGAGGTCTAGGTATAATATGGGTAGCAACTACCTTGTTGACTTTACTGCCAGCTGCCTTGCCAGCTTGAACAGCAGCTGTAACTGCCCCAACGTTGCCGCTCAGTTTGATAACTATCATTCCGCCGCCTTTTGCCATCTCATAACCAATTAACTCTACATTAGCCGCTTTAACTGCTGCATCAGCTGCTTCCAGCGCTGCAGCCAAGCCAACAATCTCAATGAGACCTAACGCGTTTTTGACCATGCTTTCACCTCCTCATGGTCTTGCGCACTTTCTTGAAGAACTTTCTGAACTATGCGATAGACAATGTCGTATAAGGTATTGGCATTATGCAGCTCTAGCTCTACATCTACTGGGGAATGATTTTTGAAAGGAATCCCTTTGACTAAACGTGCAGCATTATAACCGAAATGCCGCCACTCCCCAGGAGTTCCCGAGGTTTGCAGTGCAAATAGAGGTGTTTGGGCAGGCAGTTTGACATAATGAATACACAAATCTTCCTCTCCGATCCCAATTCCCACTCCCAATTTTGATTTGGACGCCCCTTCATAGGATAGGGCTGCTGCATTTACCTCATTACTATGCACTACAGTATAGGGTATTCCTTCTTCTTCCATTCCCGCCTGTACTTCTCTTATTTTCGCTTCACAACCTGAGTGAGAAAATACATAGATGAGTACACAAGGTTTATTTTGATCTGGCAGCATAGCATTCACGCCTCTCTGTCAAGATATGACAGTACCAGTCCAGTAGCTACAGCATTGCGTGGACCTTCGGAACCTCTAATATTTCCTCGTCCGCATACAATACTGTATTCCGCCAATGCATCGGTTACCATATCTCCTACTTCAAAATCCATGGCAGATCCCCCTACCAAAACAACAAACTCAATATGGCGAATATTGCCTGTAGGTGCCACACGACTTAGAGATCGAAGTGCATTTGTTACAAATACACGTTTTTTCGCTTCTCGCCGAACATGACGAATCTTATCCAACGGGTGAGAACTAGGAATGGGAATCATGTCACCATCTTTTAAAATTACCACACGAGAAAAGACTTGAGGCGGAAGGTGCTGTTCATAAAAACGAACTGTCCCATCCTCTAACCTGATATGAAATAAGCTTTCTACCTTAGCTAAAGGATATTTTTTTATATCTTCCGCTAGATCAAAATCGTTTAATCCTAATTCAGAATTAATTAGCATAGTAACCATATCGCCAGCTCCAGCTAAATGAATGGATAGCACCTTTTCATCTCTAGTGATAATAGCGGCATCAGTAGATCCACCGCCCATATCAAGAATTGCCAAGGGTTTATCCGTGCCAGGAGTGGTTAATGCTCCTTGAATGGCCATATTAGCCTCGACTCCTGCAATGACTACTTTGACACCTAAATTTTTTCTCAATTGGTTAGCGATTTGTTCCATAGGAAGACGGCTGGTCTTAACCATAGCTGCCAAAGCCACAGCATTTTCTAAAGCAAATTCTCCTGCCAATCCACCCTGTACCTTTTGCGGTACAAAGGTATCAACAGCCAGAATATCTTGTATTTTCATGTCCCCAAGCTGTTGCTCCGTGAGTTCACTCATCACCTGGCGAACTCGTTCCAACATCCCGCTCACATGTGTACCTGCTTCACCTTGCACATCAAGAACAGGCTGAACCCGTTCTACTGTTTCCATAATTTTATTAGCGCCAGCTTCTACATCAATATCAGCCTTACCTTTTGCGCCAATAACAGTGATAAATCCTGCTGGGATGGTTCGTGCTTTTACATCACCTTGAGGAGTACGCACAACAACCGCTGAGCGATTACCAATTAAAGCACGTGCAATGGGTACCACCATCTTTGTATCACCAGCTGACAATTCAAATACTGTGGCGATTCCATAGGGATTTGACAATGTTTTAATGGTTTGCCCTGGCTCTGCTACTTCCACAGCTGCCAACATTCCAATGGGAACCTTTTCAATGAGTGTTACTTCATCCACCACGGGTATGATTTTTTGTAAACGGTTCGCTATCAGCACAGCATCATCTTGACGTACTATGACTCCCTGAAGATCAATCCCCCTTGCTATTGCCTGGTTCAGAATACGGGCTGCATCTTCGAAATCAATGTTCTCAGGAATGACACAAATCACCTTTTCTCCAGACGCAATGCTGGCTAGCTGACTAAAGGAAACGGTTTGACCAACACCTAAACCTACACCGCCTGGGGTGGATGGATTATGTCCAATCATGGTCGATTCGGTAATAATCGTTTCGGTGATTGTTTCCATTGCCAAGTCACCAATTACAGGTGTTGCTTCATTCAACCTAATTTCAGACAAATCCGTTATTGTCATTCCAGCTTTTTTCAGCGATTCTTCTAAAGCAATGACAATGCCTGGAATATTTGCCAGCGTACCTTTTATACCTGTAGTTTTGACAATGCTGCTCGCATAAAAATTCGTTACTTTTACTGAATCCATTGCAGCCAAGCAAACTTCCGTTGTAGAATTTCCAATATCCACACCTGCAACTATAGCCATGAAAATTCCACCTTATTCCGCTCTGAGACGATTACGCCGCTCGTATACTCCTGCAGCCTCTCTCACAAAAGCGGCATTTATTTTTGCATTGTATTTCGTTTCCATTTCTTCTGCAATAGCTAGTAATTCTGCTCTCGTTGACCGATAGGGACGAAGAGCATTATAAATTTGTAATATCCGTTCATCAGGAATGGCTGTTAATTCTGCCGCACGACGCAAATTATCACCAAACTGATTTCTGCCAACACCATCAGCGATTTCTCCCTGCATACGCAAAGTTTCTGGAGCGATACGTACATCTTGGGACTTAACATCACCATTTAGTACATTCGCTAAAGTAATGTCTGAAAGTTTCTTCCCAGTAGGAGATTTTAATAATTCGGGTCGCTTGCTGGCCAAAGGATAATCTCTATCTGGATGTAAACCCAATCCTTGCGTACTTGTCACAGGAGCAGCTTGCACTGTTTGCGCTACTGGTGCCCCTTTGCTCATGGACTTTAATACTTCACGAACCATATCTTCAATCATTTTTTCTTGAGACATTTCAATCACCTCCGCTTAGTTAAAATTTCACTTCGATTTCGATTGGCTTAGCGCCCTGAACCACATGTTCTGTTTCTTTAATATGAAGCACAGCCGCTTTTGCCTGGAACTTAGGCCTAGCCATCTGATCATTTTTGGTTGGTACTGGGACAGGAGATTCACCTTTCGCATATTTGGCAGCATTACGGCCAATAGCACGATAGGCTGGCAAATCAAGTAAAGGAGATTGGGAGAAAAGTTCTAGATTGCTGAGTGGCGGCAAATCCTTTTGATGAATTACACTTGTGCCTCTAGATTGTATGCCGATAGCAATTCCTGAACCACTCAACTTAGTCGCATCATGGGCAGCAAAAGCCACATCAGAAGTACGCAATACTCGCACTACTCTGGCGTTCAGCCCCTCTTCTTCAATACCAGCAATCATTTCCCGTAATACATCACTGTGAGGAATATTTACGATGGTTTTATTTTGATACTTAGCAAAAGCTGGAGCCAAGGCAATTACCACTTCATCGGCTCTTGTTCCCGGACGTGCTTCCCCTTTTTCCACCAAAGTCATGGGACGTCCTGTAGCTACTGCATTTGTAGTAGGTTTGGGCTGTTCCATACCTTGCAGCACTTGCACAATGATTTCACGAATCATCTGCTCGTTAATTTGCATTACACTACACCTCTCTTTCCAACTTAAGCATCATAATCAGACGGATTAATTGCCTGACTGATGTCTTTAATTTCATTCCACCGTTCATTACTCATTTGGTAGCCTGTTCCTGGACCACGATAGTCATTAGGGCTATTCACTGCACTGACAACATTAAAGTTTTTATCGAGAATCGCTGAAGTATGGAGATAATCTCCGGAAATGCGTTGTTTTAAAATATTCAATATATGACCAGCCAAATCATTAAAGCCAGTTTTAGCCAAGGCTTTAACGATATCGATACCTGTAATACCACGGCTCATTAATTCTTGAGCAGCTTTTAAATCCTCTACTACATTACGAGCTGGCACATCTTTACTGCCATGAGCATAGGTTGCAGCTTCCACTTCTTCATCTGTAATGGTTGGGAAGCCCAATTCTTTAAATACAGCCTGTAGTCCTCTAGCTGCTTTATTACGAACCGCAATAACTTCTTCTTCTGAAGCTGGACGCAAACCGCCATCTACTTTCAAGTCACGCTGCATAATGTTCCAATCATCATAATCGTCAACATCCCAGTTAGAACCTGCGAACATATTATCATAATTAGGTACGCCGCTATAACCTGAGCAGATAAAATCTGTACCAGGAAGAAACTGCATTAACGTACGAGCCGTACGGCGAATATCAGAATGAGTAAAGGTTTGGTCATTGCTGGATGCTACTTCCATATCCAGCATGGCTGCGCAAAGATTTTCTGCCAATACGGCACGAATGCCAGATGGAACAGCAGCTGGTACGCCGATACAACTTACGGAACCATTCTGCAGACCTTGTACGCCGGCACCTCTAGTGAGCATGATGCAGCGAATTTCCAAATATAGCATGGATTTTCCTTCCGCATAACCCATTTGTACTTCTGAACCCGTGCCGGAAGTAAATCTCATTTTTAGCCCCCGTGAGGCATAGGCAGAAGCTAGAAATGCTTTTGACCAAGGTGTATCATCACCATCAACAAATACATTTTCTGTGCCATATACAGAAATAGTTTCTGCATAGGCAGTAATTCCACGCATACCAAGTTCCAATTCTGTTGCTTCTTCCAAAGCACATTGGATGAGCGTGCCGCCCCGACCAGCCTGGCTGCCTATTAGTAAGGCTAAGGCATTAAAAGGAGCGTATCGCACAACGGCAACGGTGGTCTCCATTTCGTCAAACCCTCGCAATGCAGCTTCCGCACCGTCGGCAGCAATCAAGACTGGATTATCATTTACATTGGTGATGTGACACTGATTGGAAGGAATTTTACGGGCCCGCATTTTTTGCATGGCCATCATCATTTCTACTACATTCATGGTGTTAAATACAGCTGTAAGTTTGGCGGCGGTTAACCCACGCACAATATCAACAACTTCTTTTCTAGATACATTTACATCAACCAGCATTTTGGCAATTTGGCTAGCTTCCATTGCCATTGCTTTTTCAGCAACCTTCACATCAATGGCATAATCAGCAATGAACTGTTCAATAAAGTCAAAGTTACTGCGAGCAACACCGTCCATCTCCACAATTTTGCCATTTTCAATTTTAATACTAGGTACCGGATCGTTAGGGCTGCCCATAGCGATCAGACCAACCTCTGGCCATTCTTTTACGAAACCGTCCTGATTTACAGGGCGAGCAGCTAAGACTTCAAAACGTTTTGATCTCTTCATTGTTTTCCCCTCCCTGCATTAAATGTATGGCTTAGTGGATGATGGAGCTGGACCAGCCATAGAC
>Ga0316613_10002173_pt1 | contig 12724 bp, 8 predicted proteins | sample OWC_soil_day10_C_2_FD_207647 | JGI IMG/M metagenome (GOLD analysis project Ga0316613, IMG submission 207647) | Wetland soil microbial communities from Old Woman Creek delta, Ohio, United States - OWC_soil_day10_CT_b | ecosystem: Environmental > Terrestrial > Soil > Wetlands | place: USA: Ohio...
CTACGATCTGGCCGATCCCCAAGGCCGAGTCATCGCCAGGAACAGCCACCTCCTCTCGCTGAAGGACAACAACCAGACGGACAACCTGCAAGCGCTGGTGGATGCCGGCATCCGTTCCTTCAAGATCGAGGGGCGGCTGAAAGACATCTCTTACGTCAAGAACGTCACGGCCCACTATCGCCAACGGTTGGACGCGATCATCGAGCAATCGCCCGGTTTCCGACGCAGTTCTTCCGGACGTTGCACCTTCTCCTTCATTCCGCAGCCCGACAAAGCCTTCAACCGTGGCGCCACCGACTACTTCGTGCGCCAGCGCCACGCCGACGTCGGTTCCTTCGATTCACCGAAATTCGTCGGCGAACGAGTCGGCGTGATCACCCGAGTGATGAAGAACGGTTTCGAGGTCACGACACTGCTTGCCTTGAACAACGGCGACGGATTGACCTATTTCGACGGCGAGAACGAGCTGACCGGATTGCGCATCAACCTGGCCGAACCCATTGAAGGAGGTTACCGGCTGTCGCCTGCAACCAGTAGCGGCAGACTTCCTGCCGGCCTGAACCCCGGCACGGTCATCTACCGCAACCACGATCAGGTCTTCGAACGCCAGTTGGAGAAAAAAAGCGCTGAACGCCGCATTCCGGTTCGCCTGCGCCTGGAAGAAATCCCCGATGGCCTCGCTCTGCGTATTGAGGACGATGAAGGAATCGGAGCAAGCGCCCGTTTGGCTCATGAAAAGGAAGCAGCGCAAGACCCGGAGCGCGCACTGAATGCCCTGCGCGAAAATCTGGGCAAGCTTGGAAACACGATTTATATCGCCGAGACGATCGATCTGGCGCTTTCCTCGCCTTGGTTCATTCCCGTTTCGGCGATCAACGCACTGCGTCGCAACGCCGTTGAAGCGCTCGATGCCGCACGCCAAGCGGCCTGGCAACGCCCAGCACGTAACGCACCCGTAACGCCTCCCGCACGTTACCCGGAGGACTGCTTGAGTTATCTGGGCAACGTCTACAACAGTAAGGCACGCGCTTTCTATGAAAGACACGGCGTCAAGGTCGTGGAACCGGCTTTTGAAGCCGGAGGCGGAAACGAACAAGGCGAAGTGTCGCTGATGGTCACCAAGCATTGCCTGCGTTTCAGCTTCAACCTCTGCCCCAAGCAAGTCAAAGGCATCCGTCCCGAACCGCTGATGTTGCTCAACGGCAATGACAAGCTCACCCTGAAATTCGACTGCAAACGGTGTGAAATGCACGTTGTCGGCCGGCCAAAGAAACGGCAGGCGATCCCGTTGCATCGACGCTAGACCAGCGACAACGGCAGCTAAAGAATTGCTTATCGCAGCGATCACGAATAGTGATTTGCTCGCGTGTTTCCAAGCGCCTAGATTGCCTCCCAGCAACAGAAAACCGGTCGTCGCCGAGGCTGACGCACCTGCATCAGCCTCCGCCAAACGGCCTTCCACATCGTTTTTTGTCGAGGGGGTCAATCCATGCGTTCGAAGAAACTGCTATCGCTCTGTTCCATCGCGCTGCTTCTGGGCACCATTTCGTTCGGCGCCGCTGCCGATCAAAAGCTGTACGTGTACACATCGATGAAAGAATCGATGGTTGGCGGGCTCAAGACCGCCTTCATGAAAAAGTATCCCGACATCAAGATCGACTTCCAGTCGGCAGGTGCCGGCAAGCTCATGGCCAAGATCGCGGCCGAACGCGAGTCGGGCAAGATCCTCGCCGACGTGCTATGGACCAGCGAGGTGCCAGACTTCTACCAGCTCAAGGCAAACGGCCTGCTGATGCCCTACATCCCTGCCGAATCCAAGGCGTTGATCAATCCGCTACCGGATTACGATGGTTCCTTCACCGCCGCGCGCCTCGGGACGCTGGGCATCGCCTACAACACCCGGCATGTCAAGGAAGCGCCGAAAACCTGGGACGATCTGAAGAAGCCCACATTCAAGGGCGCCTTCGGTATCGCCAACCCCGCCTTGTCCGGCACCGCCTACATGAGCGTGGCAGTAATTTCCAAGACCTTCGGCTGGGGATACTTCGAAGCGCTGCGCGCCAACGGCGCAAAGATGGGCAAGGGGTCCGGCCAGGTCGTCGATGACACAGCCTCGGGTGACCTGCTGGGCAGCCTGGCCGTTGATTACATCACGCTCGACAAGATCGACAAGGGCGCCACGCTGCAACTGGTTTACCCGCCGGAAATGCTGGTGATTCCGAGTCCCGTGGCGATTTTCAAGAACAGTCCGAACACCGACGCGGCCAAGAAATTCGTCGACTTCATTCTCTCCAAGGAAGGTCAGTCGATCATTGTCGAGGACGGCACCTTGCCGGTGCGCGCTGACGTGAAAGTTCCGGAACGCTTCAAGCAGCTGCCGCCGGTGGAAGACGCCATGAAACGCGCCATGAAGATCGACTATCAGGCGATCATGGCCGAGAAGGAAGCAACGATCAAGAAGTTCACCGACATCATGCAGAAGTGATCGGCGACCATGGCCAGCATTGAAATCAAGGGCATCAGCAAGCGGTACGCAGGCCGGACGATTCTGTCCGACCTGTCGCTGGAACTGCGGGACGGCGAGTGCTTCACGCTGCTCGGCCCGTCCGGATGCGGCAAGACCGTGCTGCTCCGGCTGATCGCCGGTTTCGAGGCGCCGGACAGCGGCCGCATCCTGATCGGAGGCGACGTCGTCGCCGACGCCGATTCCGGTGAGATGCTTCCGCCGGACAAGCGCAGCTTGGGCATGGTCTTCCAGGACTATGCCGTCTGGCCACACATGACCGTCTTCGATAACGTCGCTTACCCACTGAAATTGGCGGGAATCGACGCACTCGAACTGAAGGCGCGGACCATGCGCACCATCGAGCTGGTCGGATTGACCCACCTCGATCAACGCCTTCCGTCTCAGCTTTCAGGAGGACAGCAACAGCGTGTCGCGCTGGCCCGCGCGCTGGTATCGGAACCGCAACTCCTGCTGCTCGACGAACCGCTGAACAACCTCGACGCCAATCTGCGCGAAGAGATGCGTTTTGAAATCAAGGCACTGCAACAGAAAACCGGCGTGACGATCCTCTATGTGACCCACGACCAGGAAATCGCGCTGGGCATTGCCGACCGCATCGCGGTCATGGACGAACACGGCAACCTGCGGCAGATCGGCACCCCCGAGGAAATCTACGAGTACCCGCGTGACGATTTCGTGTTCCGTTTCCTCGGCATCGCCAACTTCCTCCCGCTCAGGCGCGAAGGCGACACGCTGCGTGTCGGTCAGTCGTCCGAAGTCTGGACGGGAATGCAGCCCGACAAGGAAGGCAACATGCTGACGGCCGGCTTCCGCCCAAGCGATGTCGTGTTGTCGCGCGATGGCGCGGGGCTGCCGGGGACGATCCGGAGGGCCAGCTTCCTTGGGGCGCAATTCGATTACCTGATCGAGATCGCCGGCACGCTGATCCGCGCAGCGCTTCCCAGCCATGTGTGCATCGCACATGGTTTGTTGTTCAGCGAAGGCGACAGCTGCCGCGTCACCCTGGCCACCGTGCAATGGTTTGAAGGCCAGATCGTTGCTGCCGAAAAAGTCTGACAGGGGCCCCTGATGAATACATTGACGAATGCGCGTTCAAAGCCGAGCTTCGGCACGCCTGAACTGCTATTCATGCTCTCGGTCGGCGTGCTGGTAATCGTGGTCGCGGTTCCCATGCTGCTGATTTTTTTCAACGCTTTCTGGGTCGACGGCCACTTCAACATCGCGGATGTCGTCAAGGTGCTGCAACGCAAGGAAACCTACCAAGCGCTGTTGAACTCGCTGATCCTCTCCGGCGGAGTGACGGTCACCGGCACCCTCGTCGGCACCTTCTTCGCCTGGCTGGTCACGCGCACCGACTTGCCGTTCAAAAAGACTATGAAACTGCTGTTCCTGGTGCCATTCATGCTCCCCGCCTTCATTGGGGCGCTGGCCTGGAAGATGCTGCTTTCCCCGCGCGCCGGCTACATCAACCGCCTGTTCATGGATGTGTTCGGCTTCGACAACCCGATCTTCGACATCTACTCCTACGCCGGGATCATCCTGGTCGAAACGATGTACCTGTTCCCCTTCGTGTTCATCCAGGTCAGCGGCGCGCTGGAACGGATGGACCCTACACTGGAGGAATCGGCACGGATCTCCGGTGCTGATCTCTTCACCATTACCCGCAAGATCACCATCCCGCTGGTGTTGCCGTCGATTCTCTCCGGCGCCCTGCTGATCATGCTCTACTCGATGGCGCATTTCGGCACGGTGGCCGTGCTCGGCGTGGAGACGGGCATCTACAACATCCCGGTGCTGATCTACGAGAAGATTCACCAGAGCGCGGGCAGTTTCGACTCGATTCGCACCGCCACGGTATTGGCCACCGTGCTGGTCATCACCGCCGCGCTGATCCTCTGGCTGCAGAACCGCGTGCTGTCCAAAGGCAAATACCAGATCATCGCCGGCAAGAGCTTCCGCCCGACCGAACTCAAACTGCGCGGCCTGCGCATCCCCATGCTGATCGTGTGCATCGTCTACATCGGACTGACCATCGTCCTGCCCACGGCCACCATCTTCCTGGTCGGCGGACTGAAGACCTATGGACTGCCATTCGATCTGGAGAACATGACCTGGGCAAACTACAACCACATCCTCTTCGAATGGGATCTGACACGGGATTCGATCTGGAACAGCATCACCCTCGGCCTGGCTTCGGCGCTGATCACCATGTTCGCCGGGGTGATCATCTCCTACGTCATCGTCAAGATGAAAGTCCGCGGCAAGGGCATTCTCGAATTCCTCGGCATGCTGCCCTTCTCGGTGCCCGGATCGGTAATCGCGCTGGGTGTAATCCTGGCCTGGAGCGGCAAGTTCGGCATCAACTTGTACAACACGGTGTGGATCATCCTGGTCGCCTACATCGCACGCTACATGGCCTTCTCGCTCAAGGCCAACTCGGCGGCGCTGGAGCAGGTACATGATTCGCTCGTCGAGGCGGCGCGGGCCTCCGGTGCCAGCATGGCCCAAGCCCTGCGCGACGTTGTCGTGCCGCTGGTACGTCCCGGTATGGTCGCCGCCTTCTTCCTGATCTTCCTACCCGCGTTGCGCGAGCTGACCGTCTCGGTGCTGCTGTATGGCCCGACCACACGCACCATCGGTGTGGCCATCTACACGCTCAACGAAGACGGTGAGACGGTGTATTCGGCGGCACTCGCCGGCATCGCCCTGATCATCATCGTCCTCGGCGAAGTCCTGATCAAACGTCTCGTCACCAGCAAGAACGGCGCTTAGGAATCCGACCATGGCTTACATAGAACTGAATCAGGTCACCAAACGCTTCGGCAGCGTCACCGCAGTCGACCGCATGAACCTCGAAATCGCGCAAGGGGAATGCATGGCCATGCTCGGCCCGTCGGGCTGCGGCAAGACGACCACGCTGCGCATGGTGGCCGGCTTCGAGGATCTCGACGACGGCGAAATCCGCGTCGGCGAGCGCATCATCTCGTCCAAAGCCAAGAAGTACTACCTGCCGCCCGAACAGCGCAATTTCGGCATGGTTTTCCAGGCCTTCGCCGTCTGGCCGCACCTCTCCGTCTATGAAAACGTGGCCTTCCCGCTGCGCATCCGCAATCTGCCGAAAGCGGAAATCCACGCGCGCACCGAAGAGGCGCTGAAACACACCAATCTTTTTTCCGTGGCGCAAGGCAGCCCGGACGACCTTTCCGGGGGCGGCAAGCAACGCGTGGCGCTGGCCCGGGCGCTGGCCATCCGTCCCGACGTGATGCTGCTCGACGAACCGTTGTCCAGCCTCGACCCGCACTTCCGCGAGGAAATGCGCTTCGAGATCAAGGATCTGCAACGACGCTTCGGCTTCTCCATTCTCTACGTCACGCACGATCAATCGGAAGCCATGGCCCTCTCCGACCGCATCCTGGTCATGCGCGGCGGCGTGGTACAACAGATCGGCACGCCGCTGCAGGTCTACAGCAACCCGGCCAACCGCTTCGTCTTCGAATTCATCGGACTCTCCTGCTTCATCGAGGCGGGGCTGACTCCGGCCGGCATCCGGCTCGGCGACGCCTCCTACCCCTGGCCGGAAGGCGTCGTTCCATCGGGGGAAATCATCGCGACAGGAAAGGGGTTGCTGGCAGCCCGGCCGACGGAAATCGACTTCGTCAGTGAAGGCGGTATCCGTGGCGAGGTATTGCGCAAGGTGTATCTCGGCGAAACCATCGACTACCGGGTACGCGTCGGCGATGCCGAGGTCCGCATCCAGAAGACGCGGCGCACGCAAGGGCCGTCCGTCGGCGACAACTGCGGTTTGCGCTTCATTTACCCGCACTGGTACCCCGTGCAGTAGAACGGCTGAGTTCCCTGGCTTGGAAGGCGGTCCCGTTCAGCGTTATATTGCGATGGACTGCCTTCTCGGATAACCCAGAACAAGAAGCGGTTTCGCACCGATGAGACGACTGCTCCGCCTGATTTGCCTGATGCTGATCCTCGTCGCGCACGCCGGCAGCTGGTCTGCGGACGTCGTCCTGGTCGCATCGCCGTTTCCCAAGGAACTCCTGAGCGCCTACAAGAAGGCTTTCGACGAACAGTCGCCCGCGTATCGCGTCGAATTCGTCAATTTCCCGGCGACCAACACCGTCTCCTACTTGCGCGACCGGGCTCCCGGCTCCCGCCCGGACGTGTTCTGGGGCTCATCGCCGGATACTTTCCGCGCACTGCGCCGCCATGACCTCCTGCAATCGCTGGAGAAGCTCGGGAATCCGGACATCCCGCCGGTCATCGGCAAACTCGCCATTGACGACCCCGAGCTTTTCTATCGCGGCCAGGCGCTTTCCGGCTACGGCATCATGTGGAACAAGCGTTATCTGGAGTCCCGTGGCATTCCACCCCCCGCTGCATGGTCCGATCTCGCCGGGCCGAAGTACTTCGGCCACATCGTGATGTCCTCCGCATCACGTTCGTCGACGACCCACTTGATTGTCGAATCGATCCTGCAAGGCGCAGGCTGGGATGCCGGATGGGCCTTGATCCTGCAGATAGCAGGAAACTGCGCGACGATCACCGAACGCAGCTTCGATGTTCCGAACAACATCACGCGCGGCCGCTTCGGCCTGGGACCGGTCGTCGACTTCCTGGCGCTGTCGGGAAAATACTCGGGTTTTCCGGTCGACTTCGCCTACGCGTGGCCCAGCATCATCACCCCTGTCGGCATCGGCCTCATCAACGGCGCCCACAACCCGGAAGGCGGACGGGCCTTCATCGCCTTCACCCTCTCCGAAGCGGGTCAGCAATTGCTGCTGCGCCCGGACATCAGCCGCCTCCCGGTCCTGCCCCGGATTTACGAGACCCAGGGCCGTCCCGCCGATTACCCCGATCTCTTCGACATCACGCGCAGCTACCTGCCAACCTACGCCCCGGATGTTTCCGAATTCCGCTACCAGATGGTAGGTGCTCTGTTCGACCAGCTGGTTACCTTCCGCCACCGGGAACTCGTTGCAATCAGCAAGACGATCCACGAGTTGGCTGCACGTCTGCAACGGACGCCGGACGCCAAGGCCGCTGCCTTGCTGGAACGTGCCCGCGCGCTCGTGTATCGGGCGCCCATCCCGGAAAACGATGAGCTGCTCACGAAGAAGCCGCTGAAGACGCGCGATCACATCGCCGCGATCGCCGCCCGGGAGGGCGAATGGGCCCGCCAGGGCGACCGCGATCTCGCAACCGCGCGCGCCTGGCTGGCTCAGGCCAACCAACTGTTGTCCACACGGCCGTGAAGCGATACAGCGTCCTTCACGCTGGCACGCCAAAGATCCTGTTCGCTTTGCTGGCGGCCTATCTGATCGTGTTTTTCCTCCTTCCGGTCGGAAAGATGCTTTTCGCGGGAATCACTGGCGAGGACGGTCATCTGGCGAGCGGATCGATCGGCATCTTCATCGACAACCCGCTTTATATCGAGAGCCTGCTGAACAGTATCGCCACAGCCCTGGGCGCCGCCCTGCTCGCCGCACTGGCCGCGCTCCCCATAGCCATCACCGTGTGGCGCTTCGGTCTGCAACCGCCGCTGATCCTTGAGCTCTTCGGTTTTCTGCCCCTGTTCGTTCCGCCGTTCATGCTCTCCCTTTCCCTGCAATCGCTGCTTGGCCGAGGCGGCGCGCTCGGCATGCTCATGCAACCGATAGCGGACCTGGACCCTGCGCTTTGGGGACTTCCCGGCATGGTGGTGATCGAAGCCATTCATTATTTTCCGCTGGTGTTGATGACCCTCGTTCTGAACACCACGGCTTTCAGCCGGCAGGCCCATGAAGCCGCCCGCTTGGGGAACAGCTGGCTTCGGCTGATTACCCGCGTTTTCCTGCCGCTCGGAGTGCCCGGACTGGCATTCGGCATGGTCATCACCTTCCTCAAGACGCTCGACGATCTCGCCACGCCGCTGTCGCTCGGCATCACCAACCTGATCGCGCCGCAAGCCTTCTTCCGGGTATCGACCTATGGTTCGCAAGATCCGTTGTCCTCGCTGATGGCCATGGCGATGATCGTCCTCTCCGCCGCCACATGGATTTTTTCCGCCGGATTTGTGCAGCAAGGCGTGGCCAACTGGAACGCAGCGCCGGCGACACGCCCCGAGCGCTTCAATTCCCGGCAGCGACGCATCGGTGTAGGCTGTCTCCTCGGCCTCTCGACGTTCTATCTCCTGTGCTATTCCGGAATGATCCTGACATCCGTAGCAAAAATCTGGAGCCATACCCTGTTGCCGGAAACCCTGGCGCTATCGCATTATCTGGCCGCGCTCCGGAACGAGACCGGCGGTTTCCTCAACACGCTAATTTACTGTGGTTTTGCCGCCTTGCTGGATGTCGTCATCGGCCTGCTGATGGCCTACGCCATCGAGCACGCGGCACCGCGCTGGAAGAAGCCCTTGGTCTGGGGCGCTGCCGGGCTGCTGAGCGTTCCCGGCGTCGCATTGGCCATCGCTTATCTCCAGTTTTTCCACGGCATGCAGCTGCCGGTTCTCGGCAAGCCGCTCGATGCCACCTGGTTCCTCCTTCCCATGGCGTTCTCCATTCGCGGCCTGCCCTTCGCCATCCGCGCCTGTACTTTTGCCTTGCAAAGCCTGCCGGCGTCGTTCGTGGAGGCTGCCTGCATGTCGGGCGCAACACGTCTGGCCATTGTGCTGCGCATCGTCCTGCCGACGATGGCGTTCGGACTCCTGATGGCGCTGCTGATCTGTTTCGGTATTGCCGCCGTTGATCTGTCGTCAGCCATGCTGCTCGTTCCCAGCGAAACCGATGCGCCGATCAGCTACAGCATCTATTTGCACATGCAGACCTCCACGGGACGCGGCACCGGCTCGGCTCTGGCCGTCCTGACTATCGGTTTTGTCGCCCTGGCCATGTCGCTTTTCGTACTGGCCGCCCGACGCAACTGGAGTCCTGCGGCCAGCCTCCGGCGCCTCATGTTCCCGGGAAGCGCCACGAAGTGAGAAACTCATCATGAACAACGTCCGGATCGAAGCCGACAACATCGCCTTTTCCTACGGCGAGCCGCGCGTTCTGCGCAACATCAGCCTGAGCATCGAGGCGGGCGAACTGTTCGCCGTCGTTGGCCCGTCCGGCTCGGGAAAAACGACGCTGCTCCGCGTGATTGCCGGACTCGAACAACCCTCTACGGGAAGCATTCTGATCAACGGGACGAACGTTAACGACATCCCGCTCGTGCAGCGCAAGGTCGGCATGGTGTTTCAGAATTTCTCGCTGTGGCCGCACATGACGGTGTTCGAAAACGTGGCGTTCGGCATGGGCGGGCATGACCTGCGCGGAGAGTCGGAGAAGGAACGCGTTGAGCGCATTCTCGCGGCACTGGACATCGGAGAAACCCGCAACGTGCGCCCCGGCTTCCTGTCCACCGGCCAGCAGCAGCGCGTCGCGCTGGCTCGCGCGCTGGTGACGGAACCCCGGCTGTTGTTACTGGACGACCCATTCTCCAACCTCGAACACGGACTCCGGGTGCAGATGCGCAACGATCTGCGCTCCTTGCAGCGCAAGCTGGGAATCACCACCATCCTGGTCACCCACGACCTGGAAGACGCCTTGAGCATCGCCGATCGGCTAGCCGTGGTAGTGCACGGGACGATACGGCAGATCGGTAATCCGACCGCCATCTACGACTTTCCCAATGCCATCGAGGTCGCCCGTTTCGTCGGCGTCGAGAATTTCATTCCGGGCGCGCTCAGGCATGTCGAAAGCCAACTCATCGAGTTTTCCTCTCCGGATATCGGCGTCCTGCGCTGGCCAATGCGCGACCGCCCGCCAGAAGGCCCGTCCGTTCTCAGCATCCGTCCGCACACGCTGCAGCTCTGTCCGATCGACAGTTTTCGCGACGGCCGCTATTCCTGGATCGAGGGCACCATCGTCACCAGCGAGTTCCTTGGCGAAGTCGTCCGTTACCAGGTAGCCATCGGCACCACCTATCTGAGCGTCAAGCAAACGCATTTCCCCGGATCGCCGGCCACGCCATCGGGGACGTCCGTGCTGCTCGGATTCGATCCGTCGCGCGCCCGCATTTTCCCGGCATCCCCGAACCATCACCCCGTGGTTGCCGCGGACTGAACGGCCCATGGATATCCTCAAGCTCCGATCCTTTGTCATGGTGGCCCGTCTCGGCCATCTGACGCGGGCTGCGGAGCGTCTCTGCCTGACGCAACCGGCCGTGACTGCCCACATCAAGGCCATCGAACAGGAACTCGGCATCACCTTGTTCGACCGTTCCCCCGGCAAGATTACGCTGACCCGCCATGGCGAACTTCTCCTCCCGGAAGCGGAGCACGTCCTTGCCGTTTTTGAAGGTTTTTCCACCAAGGCCCGGCAAATCAAGGGAGAAGTGTCCGGCAACGTGCAGATTGCCACGGTCGACGATTCCGATTTCCTGCGTCTCGGGGAACTGCTCTACGGACTGCGCACATCCCTGCCTCTGCTCCAGTTCAAAACCCGCCTGGTGCTGGCGGACGACGTGGTCGACGGCATCATGAACGATGTCTTCGATGCTGGCTTCCACATCGGCAGCATCGACCATCCGGACATCGGAATGCTGCCGCTGCGCACCGTCGCCTACATGGTGGTCGGGCCCTCCTCCTACGGAGAACGCCTGTCGCGCGCGGGCTGGAAGGAGGTTGCCGAAATGCCGTGGGTGGCCGCTCCCGAACGCTCGCACGTTGCGCGCTTCCTGCGCGTGTTGTTCGCCCAGCACGGCGTACGCGCCAATGAAGGGGTCGAATGCGACCAGCTTCCCGCGATGCTCGACCTGGTTCGCTCGGGACTCGGCCTGGGGCTGCTGCGCGAGGACATAGCACTCGCCGCGGTGGAAAAAGGCGACGTGATTCTGTGGCCGCACGGACGCATCGAGAGCCGCTTATCCTTCATCTACAAGCAGGCGGCCGAACACGATCCGTCTATCGTCGGCATGCTTTCGGTACTCCGGGAACACTGGAAGATATGAATCGGGTGCGATTCAACCGCTAGCCGTCGTCGTCTTCCCGGATCTTTTCACCCTGAACGGATCTGCCCATCGCCGCGGGGTTCAACTGCATGAAAATCGCCGTCGCAAACGCGCCCATCATGCCGACGCACAGGTACGTCTTGTGAAACGCATCGAGGATCACTCCCTGGCCGGGTGATTCGCGCAGATCGACAAACCCGCTGAGCAAGGCAGCGGCAGAAGCGACGCCGAGGCTGATCGACAACTGCATCACAACGGAAAGCAGGCTGTTCCCGCTGGCGGCTGTCACATTGTCCAGATCGATCAGAGTCAGGCCGTTCATGGCGGTGAATTGCAGCGAATTGATGCAGCCAAAAACAGCCAGATATGCATAAAGAAACGTTCTCGGAGTTCCGGCGTCGATCAGAGCAAAGCCGGCGATCAGCAAACCGAGAATCAGGGTATTGGCAACGAGAACGCGACGGAAGCCAAGCCGGTTGATCAAATGCGTACCGACCGGTTTGGCCGCGATACCGGCGATGGCCAGCGGGATCATCGACATCCCGGCTTCCATCGGCGAATAGCCGAGCCCCACCTGGAGCCACAACGGGGTCAGGAAAGGCATCGCTCCGCTGCCAAGGCGGGCAAACAGATTACCGGTAATTCCGACCGAAAACGAATGGATATCAAAAAGGCGCGGATTGAACAACGGGGTTGAATGCCGCCGAGAATGCAATCCATAGGCAGCCAGACACGCCAATCCGGCCGCCAGCAAGAGCACGCTCCGGGCATGCGAATAGTGCAGGCCGCCGAAGCCCTCGAACGCGAGCGAAATGAGCGCCATGGCCGCAGCGAAGAGGAGAAACCCGATCCAGTCGAATGACGTGCTTTCCAACGCCTTGAAGTCCGGCATGAGGCGGGACGCAGCGATGCAACCGATCAGCCCTACCGGCAGATTGATCAGGAAAATCCAGTGCCACGAGGCGTACTCCACCAGCCAGCCGCCAAGCGTCGGACCCAGCAGCGGGCCGAGCAAGCCGGGGATGGTGACGAAACTGAGCACGCGGACCAGTTCGGAGCGAGGAAAACTGCGCAGAACCGACAGGCGACCCACCGGCATCATCAACGCGCCACCGACGCCTTGAGCGATCCGGGCGATCACCAGCCCGGTCAGGGACGAGGACATGGCGCAGGCGAGCGATCCGAGTGCAAACGCCACAATCGCCAGGATAAACA
>Ga0316613_10002174_pt1 | contig 12717 bp, 10 predicted proteins | sample OWC_soil_day10_C_2_FD_207647 | JGI IMG/M metagenome (GOLD analysis project Ga0316613, IMG submission 207647) | Wetland soil microbial communities from Old Woman Creek delta, Ohio, United States - OWC_soil_day10_CT_b | ecosystem: Environmental > Terrestrial > Soil > Wetlands | place: USA: Ohio...
TTTAAAAAACTTGTTTGTGTTGTTCTCGCTTTCGCAGATCAACTTTGTTTTGCACTCGAAACGAGTACCGCACATCTGGCTTATTTTAACCTTACTTACATTGTTTAGTTTTCAAGGAACACATTCGCCCTTACAGCGGATCTTTATTATAACATCTTTGTTTTAGCCTGTCAACTTATTTTTTCTTGTTTCTTTTTTAATCTTGTTGCCCTCGCGAGCTACTTTAGAAGTATATCATAATCATGTATTATCGTCAACTAGTAATTATAATGAATATTATCTTTCATAATATAAGACGATTTTCGGTTCTTTATCTGATGATTGCATTCTGCTTAAAAGTAATCACCACGTTCAAAACTCTTTATTTAAATTATCTTTCTTTATTCCCTCTAGGAAAATGATCTATGCTATAATATTGACAATTACTATCAATATTCTACCTCTGACAGACAAATAGTCGATATTCAAGTTTTTAATACATTGTATAAATCAAAATAATAAAAAGGTGATCATATCGTGAAGCTAAAATTCTTAACTTTCAGTATTCTTATATTTTTAATTTTATTCACCAATAGTTGTAAAAATAATACAACTCCCTTTATTGATTTTAGCCAACCATCAGAATTTGTCTCCTTACAGAATAACAGTAAGCCCGATGAGCGTCCTCTCCTTATTGCTTTAGCCTCTGTTTTTTCTCCTCATGAGACAATCACATATTACCGACAAATCGCTGACTATGTTTCTAAGAAAACAGGACGCCAAACTATTCTCGTACAGCGCAAAACCTATGCAGAAGTTAATATGCTTCTGGCAAATGGTGATGTTGATATTGCCTTTTTATCCACTGGAGCCTATAGTTCTTACCGGGGTATGAATGAGATTGAACTATTTGTTATGGCAGAACATGGAGGGAATTCTTTGTATACGCCAGAAATTATTGTACATAGAGACAGCAATATTCACACAATCAGTGACCTGCAAGATAAAGTCTTTGCCTTTACTGATCCTCTTAGCTATTCTGGTCATATGGTTATGGAAGAATACTTGAGACAAAGAAATACTGATCCTGAAAAATTTTTCAAACGATATTTTTATACCTATAGTCATGATAAATCGATTTGGGCAGTAGCTACAAAGGTCACGGATGGAGCTAGTTTTGATAGTCAAATTTATGAATATGCGAAAATTAAAACTCCTGAACTTGCAGCAAAGGTGCGTATCATTGCTTCTATGACCCCTGTACCAACAGGTCCTGTTGTGATTAATAAACGAATGAATACACAGCAAAAAGAGCAATTACGCCACATTTTCCTTACTATGAATGAAGATCCTGATACACTGGCTGCCATGCAGCATTTAGTCATTGATAAATTTGTTTTTCCCACGCCAGAACTTTATGAACCTTTGCGTAAATTATATGATAGGACAAATACATTCCTATGAAATGGCTGCGACAATTAAGTATTTATTATAAAATCAACGGCATAATTATTAGTATGCTGCTCTTATTAAGTATTATTATTGGTTTTATTATGATGGATACCACGGCAAAGCTGCTTGACCAGCAAATTGAAAAACGTGGTGCTGAAATGGCTGCCTATGTTGCAGCTCTTAGCAGTAACGACATTTTATTAGATGATAATTATGCTTTATTTGACCGTATTAACCAAACTAAGAACAATACAGAAGATGTTCGCTATATTTTAATTACAGATTCTGCTGGCAGAATTTTAGCTCATACCTTTGCCGGCAATTTACCCAAGGGATTACCAATCAAGCTTTCTCTTTATCCTAAGGACGAAGATGGATATCAGACAATGAAGTTTAGTAGCAATGAGGGTCCGATACGAGAAGTGATCGTTCCTGTCGAAAATGGAGCCATTGGTTACGTTCGAGTGGGTATGTCCGAAAAAAGTACACAACAATTACTATCTCTTAAATTATATGAATTTTTCATTACTACACTCCTGGTTTGCTTATTAGCTGCTATGGGCTCTACATACTTAGCCTATCTTATTATTCATCCCATGCGTAATTTAACCAAAGCCGCCCAGCAAATTCAACAAGGTAATTTTTATGTCCAAACTGAAATCAAAACAGAAGATGAAGTTGGTCGCTTAGCCGGAGTATTCAATGAAATGATTGAAAGTCTAAAAGAAAAGGATTTTGAAAATAACCGTCTGCTAAAAGAATTACGCGCCAAGGAAGAATTACGTACTGTATTGCTAAATAAGCTTTTTACTGTTCAAGAGGATGAACGCAAACGAATTTCTCGTGAGCTCCATGATGAAACCAGCCAATCCATGGCTTCCTTACTTGCCTATATGAAAGTTCTGTTATCAAAATTGACTGACGAAAAGCAGCGCGTATTACTGCTTGATGCTAGGAATGTAGCGATTAATGTCTTAGGCGGCTTACGCAAAATGGCAGTTGAACTTCGTCCACCAGTATTAGATGATCTAGGAATCGTAGCAGCGATGGATAAGTATATAACCAATTTCAGCAACCAACAGGATCTTATAGTATCTTTCTTTCCACCGGATGAAAAGTTAATTATCAATAATCAAATTGCTTTGACCTTATACCGTATTCTACAAGAAAGCTTAACGAATATTTCTAAGCATGCCTATGCTACAAGCGTGAATATCACCCTTGAACAAGATACAGGTTTTATCAGCCTGCGTATTGATGATAATGGCCTTGGTATTCGTTCAGGAGCCATAGAAGCGGCTCGTCAAAAAAACCGTTTAGGGATATATGGTATGAAAGAGCGAGTTGAACTATTAGGAGGTAACTTTACCTTCCATTCCCTTAGTGGACAAGGTACAACAATTACGGTAATCATACCTATAACATGTTTGGAGTGATGAAGAATGAGATCTAAAATTAAAATCATTTTAGCCGATGATCATGCTGTATTAAGAGCCGGCTTAAAGCTATTGCTTAATAATGAATCTGATTTTATTGTAATCGGTGAAGCCTCTGACGGTGAAAAAGTTCTCGCCCTTTTAGAGAAACTAACTGCAGATGTGCTGATTATTGATTTATCTATGCCGAATATGGGCGGACTTGAATGTATAAAGGAAATCAAAAGCCGGGGCTATTCGATCAAAATTTTAGTACTCACCATGTATGAAGATGAACAATACATAAAGGAAGCCATGCGTTCTGGCGCTCTAGGCTATGTAGAAAAACATGCTGTTGATACCGAATTATTTATTGCGGTAAAGGCAGTCCATATGGGACAGCGCTATCTAAATCCTCATAACTCTCAGTTACTATTAAATAGTCTTTTAACAAATACGCCTAAAGAAAATGCAGATAATCCTTATATTCTATTAAGTCCTCGTGAGCGAGAAGTTTTAAAATATATGGTTAGAGGTTATTCAATGAGTCAAACAGGCAAAATGCTCTGTCTTAGTGTTAAAACAGTGGACACCTACAAAACACGTATGATGGAGAAGTTAGGATTAACTAAGAAAAGTCAATTAGTGGACTATGCACTCAAATATGATTTATTGCCAGCAAAAAGCGAGTAGGGAAAACCCTACTCGCTTTTTTTCTGTTACTTTCCTTGGGATTAAGAATCTCCTTGCCTAACTATAGTAGTATTTTCTCTCTTATGTTGCTGAAATGATTATAAGGTAAGAATTTATCTTACCTTAATTTCTTTGTTTTTCCTACTTCATAATCAGATGTTTTACGGATACCAGAATTGTCATTATAATGTGATAATTTAGATGAGATTTTTTCCTACAATAGATAAGGGGAGTGTGGTATGGAAGAAGAACCGAACTAGAATGTAATTAAATTAAAGAAAGAAGGGATGCAAAATGTTCGAAGAAATCATTAAGTTTTTCACAACAGGAAAAGATAAACCTTTGATGAGCGGCGATCAGAGTCAAATCGCGGCGGTTTTCAATAAGCTGCGCTGGCAAGTTTTTACATCAATTACCTTGGGTTATGCATTATTCTACGTTTTACGACTTAACTTCTCCGTTATTAAGAAACCATTAATGGCAGCAGGAGTATTAAATGCTCAGCAGCTTGGTATTATGGGCTCTGTATTTTTTATCACCTATGGTATCGGTAAATTTACCAACAGTTTCTTAGCTGACAGAATGAATATTAAACGTTTCTTTGCATTGGGACTTTTTCTCTCATCTATTATTACCGTAATTATGGGATTTTGTAATGAATACTTGCCGTTAGTTGTATTATGGGGAATTAATGGATGGTTCCAGTCCTTTGGAGCAGGTCCTTGTATCGTTGCTTTAAATCAATGGTTTAGTAATAAGGAACGCGGTACTTATTATGGTATTTGGTTTACCAGTCATAATCTTGGCGCAGCCTTCACTTATATGGCAACTGCCGCTCTCGTAGGAGCTTATAGCTGGCGCGCAGGTTTTATTATGCCAGGTATTGTTTGTGCCATCGGTTCCATTTTTATTTACTTCTTCATGTCTGACCGACCTGAGACTCGTGGTTTACCGAATGTTGCTGACTTTAAAAATGACCATGCAGCGATTGTTGAAAAAGATAAATCGGTTGGCAGCTTGCAGTGGGAGGTAGTGAAACGTCCTGCAGTTTGGATACTTGGTCTTTCTAGCTGCTTCTGTTATATCGCACGTTATGCAATTGAAAGCTGGGGTATCATTTATTTGACGGAAGCAAAAGGCTATACAACAATGGGCGCTAGCGGTGTCTTGTCCATTATGCAGTTTGCTGGAATTTTTGGTGCTCTGACTTGCGGTCTTGTATCTGATAAGCTTTTTAATCACAAACGCAATTTGCCTTGTTTAATTTATGGTGCTTTATATGCTGCGGCAATTGCAGCCTTTGTGTGGGCGCCTGCCAACAGATGGATTGATTTGAGCAGCATGGCGGTATATGGCTTTACAATGGGAGCCTTAGTTTGCTATCTCGGTGGTCTTATGGCTGTTGATATTTGTCCTAAACGTGCTACAGGTGCGGCAATGGGAATGATCGGTCTCTTAAGCTACGGGGGAGCCGCAGCACAGGAAGCAATCAGTGGTTATTTGATTAATTCACATATGACCATTGTGAACGGCAAAAAAATCTATGATTTTACTCTTGCTGCTGATTTTTGGGTAGCATCAGCTGTAATCTCAATGATACTGGCGGCTTGTGTTTGGAATGCAAAAGTAAAAGATTAGTGATAATTAAAAACGACAGACTAGTTATAAACTAGCCTGTCGTTTTTTTATGGGGTTAATTTTGAATCTAACAATTAATCAATATCTGCCTTCTTTTCCACAGCAGCCAGAGCCACAACTTTATCATTTTCACCGGTTTTCATTAATTTAACACCTTGAGTATTTCGGCTAATTACGGATATGGTGTCAATATCAATACGTATGACAATACCATCACTGCTAATTAACATCAATTCCTGACCAGGACGCACTACCTTAATGCCTACAACCTGACCTGTCTTTTCTGTTACTTTTGTGTTAATGACACCCTTGCCACCACGTTTTTGGTTTCGATAACTATCAACTGGGGTACGTTTTCCATAACCTTCAGCAGTTACAGTCAATACTTCGCCTTCTTGTTTTAAGGTATCCATACCAACTACACTATCACCTTCATGCAGACGAATACCTCTTACCCCCCGGGCTGTACGTCCCATATCGCGAACATCGGTTTCAGGGAAGTAAATAGCAAGTCCATCCCGAGTTCCCATAAGAACATACTGCTCACCATTTGTCAGCTTAACACCAATCAAATCATCATCTTCATCTAAAGTTATCGCAATCAAACCTGTTTTTCTTGCAGTATCAAAATCCATTAATTCGGTTTTCTTAACTATACCTTTTGCAGTCGCCATAAATAAATAGCGCGTATTCGTAAAGGCTTTAATTGGAATCACAGCCGTGATTCTTTCTTGTCCTTCTAACGGCAATAGATTAATAATGGATGTACCTTTGGAGGTACGACTTGCTTCAGGTATTTCGTAACCTTTGAGTCGATATACCCGCCCTCGATTAGTGAAGAACAGAATATTATGATGTGTTGTCGTCACAAATAAATGCTCTACGAAATCTTCTTCTTTCGTTCCCATACCAGCGACACCACGTCCGCCTCTTTTTTGATTACGATAGGTATCAACAGGAAGACGTTTTACATAGCTAGAACGAGTCAACGTAAGTACAATATCTTCCTCAGCAATTAAATCTTCCACTGCCAATTTCGATAAATCATCTGTGATAATTGTGCGGCGATCATCACCAAAACGTTTTCGAATATCCAATAATTCTTCTTTAATAATATTCAGGACTTTTTGATCATCAGCCAAAACAGACTCCAGCCATTCAATAGTTTCTAATACATCTTTATATTCATTCTCAATTTTTTCTCGTTCCAGACCCGTTAAACGTTGCAGACGCAAATCTAAAATGGCCTGGGCTTGTTTGTCGCTCAAATCAAAACCTTCGATTAAGGCTGCACGAGCGACATCAACAGTCTTGGATTGTCTAATTGCTGTTATAACCGCATCAATGTGGTCAAGGGCAATTTTCAATCCTTCTAAAATATGAGCTCTAGCTTTTGCTTTCGCTAACTCATAATTAGTACGACGAACAATCACTATTTTTTGATGTTCCAGATAATAGTACAACATTTCTCGCAGGTTCAGTACTCTTGGTCGTCCTTCAACTAAGGCCAGCATAATAATACCAAAAGTATCTTGCAGCTGTGTATGTTTATACAATTGATTTAAAATAACATCCGCATTGATATCCCGTCTTAGCTCAATCACAATACGCATGCCACTACGGTCACTCTCATCTCTAAGATCCGTAATTCCATCGATTACTTTATCTCTGACCAAATCTGCAATTTTTTCAATCAGAGTGGCTTTGTTAACCTGATAAGGTATTTCCGTAACAATAATCCTAGGCTTGCCATTGGCCATTTTATCCACACGTGCCTGGGCACGCATTTTAACTACACCGCGACCAGTGGTATAAGCAGAATAAATACCTTCTTTACCTAATATCAAACCTCTCGTAGGAAAATCAGGTCCTTTGATAGCTGTCATCAATTCAGGGATGGTAACCTCTGCATTGTCGATCATCATAATCAGAGCATCAATGACTTCTCTTAAATTATGAGGAGGAATATTAGTAGCCATACCTACTGCAATACCTGATGAACCATTTACCAAAAGGTTAGGAACCTTAGCTGGCAGCACTGTTGGCTCTTGCATCGATTCATCATAGTTAGGGGTAAAATCTACTGTATCTTTTTCAATATCAGCTACCATAGCCTCTGCAATACGAGACATTCTAACCTCAGTATAACGCATAGCGGCTGCAGAGTCTCCGTCAACCGAACCAAAATTACCATGACCATCTACCATCAAATAACGGGTAGAAAAATCTTGGGCTAAACGTACAATAGCCTGATATACAGAACTATCACCATGAGGGTGATACTTACCAAGCACTTCACCGACAATACGCGCTGATTTTTTATAAGGCTTATTCGCTGCCATCCCCGCTTCATGCATAGCATATAAAATGCGACGATGTACAGGTTTTAGTCCATCCCGAACATCGGGCAATGCCCGCATGGTGATAACACTCATGGCATAATCAATATAAGAACCTTTCATTTCCTGTTCAATACTTACAGGCAATACTTTACCTAAACCAAAATCCACATTCTCACCTCAAAAACACAATTTTAAATTGCGATAGTTCCTAGACTTGTCTTTTTTCATCAATGCAAAGCCATACTACTCACAATATTTTATGAGTAGTATGCCAATTACTTACTTCAACTTCTTATTATACCATATAATTTCCCTATATTTTTAAAAAATCCTTCTAATCCTTGAATAACAATACAAAAGCTTCATCGTCACCAAAGATTAACCTTCGCCATATATTATTTGGAGATACCTTATCTAACCACTCTACCTATAGGAGGCTATATAAATGACGTTGTGCTATGTATTACTCTTAGGATTTGCTGTAAGTATTGATGGTTTTATTGCTGGTATTTCCTACGGATTAAAAAATATTTTTATATCTAGGATTTCTTTATTTATTGTAGGATTAACAACAACACTATGCGTTAGTTTAGCCATGGGAAGTGCTCATATATTAGGAACAATGTTAAATACCAAAATAGCAATACTTATAGGTGCATTATTACTCACCATCATGGGATTATTTAGTTTATTTCAAGAATATTTTGCTGCAAAAGTTCAATCAGAGGCTATAAACTCAGGAGTCACTTCTCCAAATCTCACCTTTTCTGTTGGCCGCCTCGTAATTAATATCATGGCCAAACCAGAAAAGGCAGATATTGATCATTCTCAATTCATTAGCTCAACAGAAGCCATACTTCTTGGATTAGCTCTCGGTATTGACAATATGATAGCGATTTTCGCTGCTGCCTTAGTAAATCCCTTGCCATTTTATACCCCTATTACCATGGGATTAATCCAAATCCTAGTTATTACATTTGGGATCTACGCCTCAAAACATTTTCTTTCGGAACAATTCAAAAAAAAAGTTCCCTATTTGCCAGGGTTGATCTTAATTCTACTAGGTCTTGTTAGATTATATTAAAATTATTTTATATTTGATTATGATCCCTAAAGGTAATTTACAAATTTTATAGAATATCTAAATAAGTTAAATATTTCCATTTATTTATAGAAAGGATAATAATGCATGGCCACTAATGTAACTGCAAAAGAAAATTTTATAATAGAAACGCCAGACCTGTATACTGAAGTCAATTCTCGGGAAAATCCTCAGCTTCTTCATCTTCAATATCAGCAAATCATACGACAAAATCAGGAAGAATGCAAGACACTGATCGAGAATTTGCCCCTTATTGTCGCTCGTGTGAATACGAAAAGCCAACATATTTATATCAATCCTGTTATCTTTAAAGATACTGGACTATCTCCCCAAGACTTTATTGGTAAAACTTTTCGTGAAGCTGGCATGCCTCATAACTTTTGCATACTATGGGAAGCTTCTTTCTCCTATGCTTTTACTACTGGCAGGGAAGCCTTATTTGAGTCTGACTTCATTAATCAGCAGGGAGAACATTATTATTATCAATGTAGGATCATACCAGAATATAATCAGCAAGGCACCATTAAGTCCGCCCTGTATACCTTAATGAATATTACAGATCATAAAAAACTAGAAGCAAAACTATATCGCCAACATCAAGAATTTCAAGCATTAATTGAAAATACACCTGATATTATTACCCGAATTGATAAATCCATGCGTATTACTTTTATTAATTCTTCTATCACTCAGCTAACAGGAATACCTGCCAAAGAATATATCAATAAGACCTTGCATGAACTTACCAACTGCGATCCAAATACTCTAAATCTTTGGATAGTAAATGTCCAAGAGGTTTTTCTAACTAAAAAATCCAATGTGTTTGAATATGAATATCCAGGTCTAAATGGCATTCGATATTTTCATGCCCGTATCGTACCAGAACTCGGAATTGACGGTTCTGTAGAACGTGCTTTATGGACGTCACGAGACATTACAACTTATACAAATTTAACAACCGAAATGGCTCGTCTCGATCGATTAAATTTAGTAGGGGAAATGGCGGCTAGTATCGGCCATGAAGTACGAAATCCCATGACCACAGTACGGGGATTTCTCCAAATGATGTCCTTAAAAAAAGAAAACAAAAAAAATACTGTTTTCTTCAATATTATGATTGATGAACTTGATCGAGCAAACTCTATTATTTCTGAATTTTTATCTTTAGCGAAGGATAAGTCAGTTCACTTAAAAGAGACAAACTTAAATAGCGTCATCACAGCTCTTATGCCTTTAATGCAAGCCAATGCCATTGTTGATAATAAAACAATTCACCACGATTTAGCTACAATTCCGAATTTGCAACTGGATGAAAAAGAAATTCGTCAATTGATACTTAATCTGGTTAACAACGGATTGGATGCAATGGAATCAGGCGGTACAATCTCAATTCAAACCTTTACCTATGATAATACCGTGGCCTTAGCCATACAAGACGAAGGTCACGGTATACCAAAGAACATTATGAAAAAAATTGGTACGCCGTTTTTCACCACGAAAGAAAAAGGTACTGGACTAGGATTGGCAGTTTGTTATAGCATTGCCAACCGACATAATGCCACCATACAGCCAATAACCTGTCCCCATGGCACTACCTTTTATATTTTATTTCCCATTAAAAATAAGGATGTAGTTAAATATCTAATCCCCAGCTGCCAAGCTTTAACGCAAGACATCCCATAACTGCTTACTAATTAAGACAACTGACATAAATAAAAACAGTGGGCGCACATAAGCAGCGCCTTTTTTTATTGCTAATCTAGAACCTGCCAATGCACCAAGAATCATGGCGAACCCCATAGGTATAGCATAATAATAGTTAATAGAGTCAAAATAGACAAAAGTGAAAACAGCTGCAATATTACTAGCAAAATTTAAAGCTTTCGAATTACCAGCTGCCATTACAAAATCAAACCCAATCATTAAAAAGGCAAAAATAAAAAAAGAACCTGCTCCTGGTCCGAAGAAGCCATCATAAAAACCAATGGAAAAAGCAACTATGCCACTCAAGTATGCTGTCCTTTTACTCATACCGTCATAGGTTGATACATCTCCCCATTCTTTTTTGGTAAAAGTATAAATAGTAACCACTACTAGCATAACAACTACCAATGGTTTCAAAAATTGGGATGGTATTTGCTGAACGGCAATAACACCAAATGCTGATCCAATAAAGGAAAGAGGAAATAAATATTTAATAATTTCAAGGTTGATCTTGCCTGACCGCATAAATGAAATCGTACTCGTAAAACTTCCCATTACACTTGCCATTTTATTAGTGCCTAATGCGATGGTTGGCGGCAATCCCGTAAGCAGTAAAGCTGGTAAAGATACTAATCCTCCTCCACCGACTACAGAATCAATAAATGCAGCGATAAATCCAGCTCCCATTAGAAATAAAATCATATCTACACTAATATTCTCCAAAACATTACCTCCTAAAAATAAAAAGTGAGATTACATCAATTGATGTTCCCCCACCTTAAAAACCATATCTGCAATCCGATAGAACATTAGCTCCTATTCTTCAATCACTGTAACCTTATTCATAACATCACCTTCAGTGATTAAATCAACAACATCCATACCTTCGATTACTTTACCAAACACAGTATGTACACCATCTAAATGAGGCTGCGGTTCATACACAATGAAAAATTGACTGCCTCCTGTATTAGGTCCACGATGAGCCATGGACAAAGAGCCACGTTCATGAATACGAGGATTATCTTTGGTTTCACAAGGAATTGTATAACCAGGACCACCCGTACCTGTACCATTTGGGCAGCCACCTTGAGCCACAAAACCTTTGATTACACGGTGAAACGAAATACCATTATAAAAACCTTCTGTAATTAATTTTTCAAAATTAGCTACTGTTTTCGGTGCATCTTTCTCAAATAATTCTATTGTAATTTTACCTTTATCCAATTCGATAATTGCCTTTTTCAAAAAAACTCCCTCACTTTGATCATTTTTTTCTTTATTATTATACCATAGTATTATACACTTTTATATTATATTTAATCTGTAAAATACTAAATACTTTAAATGTTTTAAATTCTTTGCGTTTTATTACAAGCATTTACTGTTATTTTATATTATAATTATAATATAAAATATTCTTAAAAACTATAGTACCCTACTATATAATTTCTGCACATCTTATAATAAAAAGGAGATCGAAAGATGGATGTACGCCATTTAACTTATTTTATCGAAGTAGCCAGGCACCGTAGTTTTACCAAAGCAGCTCGTTCATTACACATAACACAGCCGTCAATTAGTAAGATGATTAAAATTTTGGAAGATGAATTAGGAACAACCTTATTTTATCGCTCCGCAAAACAAATTGAATTAACGGATGCAGGCAGAGCTGTTCTCCACCAATCCCAACAAATTGTAACCTCTTTTCAAAATCTAACATCAGAATTAGCTGATGTAATTAACTTGAAAAAGGGTACTCTTGTAATCGGATTGCCTCCAATGGTAGGTGCCAGGTTTTTCCCCAAGATCATTGCTGATTATACGAGGCTTTATCCCCAAATCTCTCTTAGTCTAATTGAAGTAGGTTCCAAAAAAGTAGAAGATGGAGTAGAAGATGGCAGCCTGGATATTGGTATGGTGGCATTACCCGTTAATGAGAATAACTTTGAAATGTTTCCTTTTGTCAAAGAGCCTCTGATGCTCATCGTTCATCCTGATCACGAATTAGCGAATCGATCCAATGTGGAGCTTACTGAATTAAAAAATGAATCCTTTATCCTATTGCGAGAAGATTTTACTCTTCATGGTCGTATCGTAAATCGTTGTATTCAAAGTGGCTTTGATCCTAAAATTATCTGTGAAAGCTCCCAATGGGACTTTATCTCTGAAATGGTTGCGATTAATTTAGGGATTGCCATATTACCACGAACGATTTGCAAAGAACTTGACCCTGCCAAAATCAAAACCGTATCCTTAGCAGAGCCCATGGTACCTTGGCATCTGGGAATGATCTGGAAAAAAGATCGCTATCTATCCTTTGCCAGCCGTTCCTGGCTAAAATTAACCAGTCAATATTTCGGTATTAAATTGGATTTGCCTTAATATAGGG
>Ga0316613_10002176_pt1 | contig 12714 bp, 8 predicted proteins | sample OWC_soil_day10_C_2_FD_207647 | JGI IMG/M metagenome (GOLD analysis project Ga0316613, IMG submission 207647) | Wetland soil microbial communities from Old Woman Creek delta, Ohio, United States - OWC_soil_day10_CT_b | ecosystem: Environmental > Terrestrial > Soil > Wetlands | place: USA: Ohio...
ATGGCAACCTCGGTCGACGGTAACGGGAGGCCAATCATCCCGTTGTATTCCGGCAGGTCGAGCGGATTGACAGTCACCGCGGGCGAGGTCTCGGTCAACCCATAGGCTTCGATCAATGCCCGGCCGGTCAGCTTCTTCCAGCGCTCCGCAACGGTTTTTTGCACGGCGGTCCCGCCGCCCAGCGAAACCTTCATGCGCGAGAAATCGAGACGCCGAAAAGCCTCGTTGTCGAGCAGTGCATTGAACAGCGTATTGACGCCGGTCAGGATGGTGAAGGGATAGCGTTTCAGTTCGGCGACGAACGCCGGAATATCCCTCGGGTTGGTAATCAACAGGTTCGTGGCGCCGACCCCGAGCATCAGGAAGCAGTTCGCCGTCATGGCGAAGATGTGGTAAAGCGGCAGTGCCGTAACGATCAGTTCGCCATCTTCGGTCACGACCGACTTCACCCACGCATGCGCCTGCAACAGATTGGCCAGCATGTTGCGATGCGTCAGCATGGCGCCCTTGCACACTCCGGTAGTCCCTCCGGTGTATTGCAGGAAGGCCAGGTCATCCTGCGTCACCCGTACCGGATCGAAAACGTGTTTGGCGCCAGCAGCGAGGCAGTCGCGAAAATCGGTGTACTCGTTCAGATGCCAGGCCGGCACTTTGTGCAGAACGTGTTTGACAACGAAGTTCACCACCGTCCCCTTCGGGAAGCCAAGCATGTCGCCCAACCGGGCCATCACGACGTGCTTCACCGCAGTCCCCGGCAAAGCCTCTTCCAGGGTGAAGGCGAAGTTTTCCAGGATGACGATGGTCTCAGCCCCGGAATCGACTAACTGGTGATGCAGTTCACGCGCCGTGTACATGGGATTGCAGTTCACTACCACACCGCCGGCGCGCAGCGTCCCCAGCATGCACACCGGATATTGCAGGAGATTGGGCAGCATGATGGCCGCGCGCGCTCCGCGCGGCAGCCGCAACACCGACTGCAGATACGCCGCGAACTGGCGCGAGGCCGTATCCAGCGCCGCGTAGGTCAGGCGAGCGCCCATGTTGATATACGCCACGCGATCGCCAAACCGCATCACGCTGCGTTCGAACATTTCGACCAGCGAGGCATACTCGCTCAGGTTGATTTCTTCCGGTATGCCCGATTGATAGCTTTTCAGCCAGATTCTATTCACACACGCCTCATGAAAAATGCGTTCTCCTCGCCCGCACCGGGGCCGTCCGGAAACGCAATCACGCCGTTGCCCTGCTTCCAGATTACTCGATGACTTCGATCAATTCAGTATCGGAGAAAATCAAAGCGCCACGCACCGCGCGCCCCCGGAAAACCTCCGCCACCGAACGGCAATAGCCAGCGACCTGCGCGCGATACTCGCCAATCCGCGACGTATCACCTCGTGAGCTCTTGTAGTCAAGCACCCAGAGGGTTTCACCGTCATCCACCAGACGATCGATACGCAGAGCTTTCCCCGCGCCATCGGTCAGTTCCGCTTCGTTCCATGCCTGGCGATAGCATCGGGGATCGAAGAAAGGCTGCAGATGATCCGCGGAAAGCAGGCGATCCGCAACCGGCCGCGCACGCCGGTATTCATCGTCATTGAAACCAAGCTTCTTCCACCAGCCATCGGCCGGCTCTCCCTCGGTAAAACGCTCCAGCAGGGCATGCAGCAGAATGCCAAAACGCTCAGCCGCATCGGGCACCTTCCGCCGCTCGCCTATCGATGGGAGAGGAAGCGGCGACACTGCTCCGGTGCCGGTTGCAGCCGCCTTCTCCGGCTGGCTCACGGAGATTGCCGGCAAGACATCGCCGTACTCCCGCGCGTTCCCTAGTTTCTCCAGCGCGGTTTCCAGCAGGCGGTAGGACGACGCGTTCTTGCCCCCGCTGCTCTCAATGCCGCTGGCGATGAACACCTGCCGTGCCCGCGTGATCGCCACATAGAGCAGATTCAGTTCCTCGCGCCGGGCCGCGGCAGCCTCGGCTTCAAACAGCGCGGCAAACGCCGAACCGCGATCCGACTGACGCCCGGAGAAGGAAAAGTGACGAGGCGCCGCCGCTTCCGGCGACCAGTCGACCAGCACATCCCACGCCTCGCCGCCGCGCGGCGTATCGTTGGCGCCAAGCATCCAGACAATGGGCGCTTCCAGCCCCTTGGCGCCGTGGATGGTGAGGATGCGAACGCGACCGGCATCGGCATGTTGCGATTCGATTGCGCCCTCATCCGGCGCATCGCCGGCATCGGCGTCGCGCAAATCGCGCAATTCATCGATGAAGCGCGGCAGACTCGGATAGCGTCCGCCGTCGATATCGAGCGCCAACAGCAGCAACGCGCGCAGATTGGCATCGACGCCCGCCGCCATGGCCTCCGGCACCGCCAGCCGATAGCGCGCCAGCACTTCGCCCTGATGGAATATGCGGTCGAGCAGATCGTGCGCCGGCAGCAATCCGGCGATATCCAGCCATTCGCCGAGCAGGCGCGCCGCGCGGGCCAACCTCGGGGTAGCCTCGCCGCTGCCCGCCAACGCCGCCAGACGCCGCCGCCAGACGCCGTCGCCATGCCCCGCCAACATCAGCAGCTCCTCATCGCTGCAGGCAAAAACCGGCGAGCGCAAGGTCTGCGCCAGTTTCAGGTCATCGACGGGTGTCACCAGGAATTCCAGCAGCGCGACCATATCGCGGACTTCCAGTGCTTGCAGCAATCCGCCACGCGAACCGGCATCGAAAGGAATCCCCGCCGCGCTCAGGGCACGCTCGTAACAGGCCAGATGCGTGCGCGAGCGAACCAGCAGCATGAAGTCGCCATAGCACGCAGGACGCTGCACGCTCCTGCCATCCGGTCCCTTGTCATCGATCTGCCAAGCCGATCCGGCGCTATCGGAACCACCAACGATTTCATTGATTTTTTCGGCCAGCCTTTCGGCTTCCTGGCGTCGGCGCAGATCCTCCGGTTCGCTGTCGGCTTCGACGAGCGGGTCGCGCAACGCCTCGCGTGCCGCCGCGTTTTCATCTTCTTCCGTTTCGGCCTGCCGGCAGAGCGGCAGCAGTTCGACACGCCCCGGCAGGCTGCCGGCCAGCGAAGATTGTTCACGAAACGGGGCAAACTCTTCGACACCGAGGAACAGCGCATTGACGACATCGATGATCGGCCGGGCATTGCGCCGCGTCACGTCCTGCTCGCAGCGCACCGCCCCGAATTCGTGTTCGAGGAAATCGGCGGCAACGGCAAACAACCGGGGCTCGGCACGGCGAAAGCGGTAGATCGATTGCTTGGGATCACCGACGAGGAACACGGTCGGCCGCGACGCATCGGAATAGGCGTCGAACCAGGCGCGCAGGATCTGCCACTGCAGCGGATTGGTATCCTGGAACTCGTCGAGCAGAATGTGCTTGTAGCGCGCATCCAGACGGGCCTGCAGAAAAGCGGCCGTCTCCTCGTCGCGCAACAGCTGGAGCACCTTCCATTCGGCATCGACAAAATCGATCTGCCGACGCGCCCGCTTGAATTCCTCGACATGCGCCAGGAACGCCGCAAACACACAACAGGCCCGTTGGTTGAACGCCAGCAGGCGTTCGGCCATCTGGCGCTGCAGGCTGTCCAGAATGCGTTCTCCCAGTTGTGCGTGCAGGCTGAGGAAACGCTCAGCCCCGGCTGGCGTGAAACGCTTGTCGAGCGCCTTGCCCGGCTTCCGGGCGCGCAGCGTGTTCTCCCTGGTCAGCAACACGGCGCGCATGTTCTCGAAAGAAGCGGCGCGATCCGCTTCGGCCAGCGCTGCGCGTAAATTCGCGGCCGCGTCCAGATCGCCCTTCAGCTCGCTTTTCTCCAAAAAGCCCAGGTACGCTTGAAAATCCATCGACCAGTCGTTCGAGAAAAATGCTTCCAGCGCCTCGCCCGGTTCGCCTGCACCCAGCGACTCTTGCAACGCGGCCAAGACAGCATCCGCGATGGCGGAAGGATCGTCGCCAAACGCCAGCCATTCGCTGCGTCGGTCAAGCGCGCGCCGAATCAGGCGCCGCGACGCATCGAGACCCGCCTCGCCAAGCAATCCGACGAAAGCCTGCGTCAGGTCGCTGTCCGGAGCCCTGGACAGCTCGGCGGCGAAGGTCTGCCAGAGTTCGTCGAACAGCCGGGAATCGGAATCGGCCAACGTTGCTCCGGCCAGATTGGCCGAGAGCGGGGCCGCAGCGACAAGCTGCAGGAACCAGCCGTGGAAGGTATTGACCGTCAGCCCGGGCTGCGCCGCCAGCACGCGTTCGAAAAGTCCGCGCGCCGCACGCACGCTGTCGCATCCGGACGCCACGCCCCGCTCGCCGAGAAACGTGGCGACAGCCGACTCATCGGCGGTTGCCAGCAGATGCAGCCAGTCCACCACGCGTTCCTCGATTTCCCGCGCCGCCTTGCGTGTGAAGGTTATCGCAAGAATTTCGCCCGGCGCCGCGCCGGCGAGCAACAGTCGCACAATACGCGACGCCAGCAGCCAGGTTTTGCCGCTGCCGGCGCACGCCTCCACAACGGCGCTATGCGCGGGATCAAGGGCGCGGAGAGTCAATGGAACAGAAGAATCGGGCATGAGGGTTCGAATATCGCGAAGGGGCTGAGTCTATGTGAGTTTGAGTAGCGGTGTATTCGGGGGGCAGAGCATAAGCTTGGCGGGTTTGCCCACATTCTTCAAGCGCGGTCTCCCGGCGAAGCGAGCGTCGTCCTGCCACGGCGTCCGTCGTTGCAGGACGACACCGCAAAACGCGCTGCCATCGGCATCCGTGCGAATCCGCCGGATACACCGTCGTTCTCCGACGACAGCTTCCGGTCGCCCCGTGCCGGCAAAAACACGCCATACCATTGATACTTCGACAAAACATCCTCCTGGCATGCCCTGTGCAAAGGAAACCACGGGAAGCATGCCCCGGTTGCATAGGGCGGATTCTCATTGTTGTCACTATTGGAGATACAGCATGTTGAAACAAACCAAGTTGCACGTTCTACACGTCGGACAATCCTTGCCTCTAGCAATTCTCTCTACAGCGGCCATGTGCGCCGCGGCTCCCGCCGCCAGCGCCGCCGAACCGCCGTCGGTCGACGCACAGATCTTCTCGATACTGGACGTCAATCAGGATGGCTATGTGGACAGAAAGGAAGCCAGCTCCATTCCCTCCGTAGCCAAGGTTTTCGACGCGGCCGACCTCGACAAGGACAACCGCCTCTCTCCCGCGGAATACGCCAAGGCCCCGCCACAAAAACCTTGATCGCGCCGGGTTTTCCCTTGTGAATCTTTCCTCTTGATCCGCCCGGTTCGCGTCGACGCATCATGTTTTCGACGCGAACCGGGCGCCATGCATCACACGTAAGCCTTCCGGCAGAGGCCTTCCATCTCACACCACCGACAGACGCTTTCCACCCCGTGCGCCGGTAACCTGGCGCCAGCATGCATGGCGTCGAAAGCGACGATCAGACGTTGCCCTTGCGCTTCGGCTTCAGCAGCCAACGGATGCTCCTCGCTGCCCGCCGCCACTTCGACAATGCGTTCATCATCGAGCGCGACATAGGCAGCGCACTCGGCACGGCAGTGCATCAACGCATAAGCGGGAAGTTGCACATCGTCCTTTAGCCGGTCCTTGATAGCCTTGACCGACTGTGTCTTGTAATCGTAAAGCGAAGCGCCCATCGTTTCGTCTGTATTCCGGTCGATACGATCGATGCGCCCGTAAAGCTCGACGGCATGTTCGCCGGCCAGCGGCAATACGCGACTGATGCGGGTCTCTGCCTGCGACCACCGCCAGCCCAGGGCTTCCTGCTCACGCTGCCAGGCGAGATAAGCCGCCAGACTCTGCTCCCAACGTAAACGCCAGCCGATCGCCAGAAAATTGTCGGCAACGGCAGCGGCGAACACCTCGGCCACGCAATCGCTCAATGCACGCAAGGCCTCGTCCTCCGACAGCGCCGAGACAAGCGGATGCCGCGCGTGGAAGCGCTCCAGAACGCGGTGCACGAGTTCCCCATAGTCGTTCTTGCCCATCTCTTCGCTGACTTCATCCATTTCACCGAGGCGCAGTACATGACGCGCGAAGAAACGATAAGGGCAAGCGACCAGGCTGGCGTAGCCGCTGACCGAAACACGCTGCGGGATCAAGCCGCGAGGGGCCGAAGGTGCCGCAGGCAGTGTTGGCGCAGGCGCGGTAGCTTCCTCCGGAACCGGTTCGCCGCGCGCGGGAAGCGCTCGCCGGTGCAGATCGTCCTGCCAGGCCAGTTGATGCAGGGTCGACAGCAGCGACAATTCGGGCGCCAGCAGATTGGCCTCCCCATCCTGCACGGACTGCCAGGTCACCGTCACGTGCGGCACGGTGGACAACAGCAGTTCAAGGTCTCGCCGGAGCTCGCGTTCGCCATCCTCGCGCGTGCGCAGCCCGAGTTCTCGACGCACGGACTGGTTAAAGAACTCGCCGTTCCCGGCCGTGGCCAACTGACGCGAATCGCCTCCCAGCAGCAATGCAGCCTCGAAACGGCGCAAACAGACGGCATTGAGCGGCGTCACGACAATCGGGCTGGTAATCGCGCTGTCACGGAAACTGGCGGCCTCGAACTCGCGATTGAGCCAGTCGCGCCACGCGCTGAACGAAAACAGCGCGGTGTTTCCTCCGAGTTCGTTCTGCCGCTTCTCCATCAGGTCGAGCAGCGCCCGCCCTGCAACGTCGGCTCCCAGAGGAGCCAGCGCACCCAACGCGTCCAGCGCCTTGAGCAAGTGCCCTATCCAGCGCTCGATTGAAGCGGGTTTGGCGCGCAACAGCGCAACCGCGACATCGATGCGGTCGAGCAAGGCCAACACGGGCGCCTTGTCTTCGATTTCCGATTCAAGAAGACAGCGCCTGACGCGCGGCAATCCCGATTTGACCGACGCACGCCGAATCACGGACTCAAGCCCGAAAACCATCGCCTGACGCTCGTTTCCGTCGACATCCGGAAAAACGAAGGGGGACTTGCAAAGGTCGAGCAGATCGCGGTAATAGGCATTCCCCGCCGCGGTCTCGATCAGTGCGTCAACTGCCGCCGCGGCACGCGACGTAGAGAGAAGCCAGCCGGTTTCGTCGCTGACCAGCACGCCGTCGCGTTCGAGCAGCGCACGCACGCGCCGCGCCGTCAGACGATCCTGCGCGATCAGGGCGATGCGTTGTTTTCCCGATTGCAGCCATGCGCCAACCTGGGCGACAGCAGCTTGCGCTTCCTGTTCGCGGCCTGACGTTGGAACAAGCTGGAGACATTCCGCCAACGGGCTGTGCGGGCACTGCTGCGCGAGACTTCCGGCTCGGTCGAACAACGGGACATCCAGGTTTACCGGCCACGCCGCATCGAGAACACGCATCAAAGGCGTCAGACACGCCTCGCGTGGCGCGGGGAAAAACACATGCATGGGCTGGGCTGTACCGTAGCGGCGCAGAAAATCGTGTTCGGCCGGATCGAGAGATTCCTCTGGCGCAGCATCGAGCAGCACGAACAAAGCCTGCCCGCGCTCCGTCTGTTCCGCCTGACGCGCCAGTTCAGCCAGCCGCAGCCGGTAAACCGCCGCCGAGTCGGGCGCCCCTGCCGCCGAAAGCGCTCTCCACAACTCATGCACGACCCGCGCTTCAAAAGCCAGCGGGGCTGAAGCGCGCAGTTCGTAAGCTTTCTGCAGTTGCAGGGACAACGCCGATTCGTCGTCGGGCAATTTCACGGATGCTGCGGTCAGCTCGTCGAACAGTCCGGCCATTTCCGAGGCGATACCCCACAAGGCCGCTTCGTCGAACCACCCCTTGGCATTCAGTGCCTCATGCAGAAGGACCAGGCGCTCGCTTTCAGGCAACGGTTCCGGGATGCCGTCGAGCGGTGCTGCCAGCACCCAGTTCATCAGCGTATCGAAGCGCGGCAGCAACAGCGGCCCCGGCGCGGCGCGCACCAGCGCGGCGCGCAGCTCGACCGCCATCGGCAAAGCGGGAACCAGAACGAGCAGCGAAGAATAATCTCCGCCGGCTTCGGGCGCACCACACTCAAGAAGACGAGATGCCAGCGTGTCGAAAAAGGCCTCGCCGGGCGGCAAGGCAAGCGCGCCCAAATCGCTGGGATTGTTTTCCATCAAGACAGACAAGGCGCGTTCAGCGTTCGAGCTTGTCCAGCTTGTCTGACACGCCATTCCAGGCATCCGCATCCGGGAGCGGCTCCTTGCGCTCGCTGATCACCGGCCAGATCTTGGCCATGTCGGCATTCAGCGCGATGAAATCATGCATGCTGTCCGGCACGTCATCCTCGGCAAAGATCGCCGAGGCAGGGCATTCGGCGACGCACAAGGTGCAATCGATGCATTCATCGGGATCGATGACCAGGAAATTCGGGCCTTCGTGAAAGCAATCCACCGGGCACACATCGACGCAATCGGTGTATTTGCACTTGATGCAATTCTCGGTAACGACGTAGGCCATGGCACGCCTTTCAGTTCTCGGATGATGAAGGGAGAAAACTATAGCGCATTTGCCCGGCCAGCTGCGGCTTGCCCCCAGTCACGACAAGGGTATGCGACTGGCGACTCGCCCCGTTCCCGTATCAGGAACGGTCACGCGACAATAGATGGCGGAACAGCCAGCTGCGCGGCGGTTCGACGCCGGAGCGAACATAGGTCAGCGGACTGGGTTCCAGGAGAAAGCGCTTCTGAAGCTCGCGATCGCCGCGCTGCCCGGCAAAGAGAATCCGGTCGCCGGATATCAGCCGGGTGTTTTCCCCCGGCAACGGGATCTCCTGTTTCTTGCGCAACAACAGCAGAGGAACGGCACGAATCCGCTCGGGAGGCGTTTCCGGATTGATCAGGAGATCGCCGATCGACAGCGGAGGATCGACATGCGGCGCGAGAGCTTCACGCAGGCCGGCGTACGAGGCGAAGCAGTCGAATACCCACATGAACGGAACCCTGTCGCCAACACACTGTTCGAGCAACGCCCCCGTCCGTGATGCAAGTTCACCGGATTCCTCGTCCAGATACTTGAGGAACCGGATCAGCAGCGGCGACGTCAGCAGCTGCCGGGCCTTGTGCGAAACGACCTCGGCCTTGACGAAGCGCAGACTGGCCATCGACGCGTCGATCAGACTGGCATTTGCCACGTTGGCCTGCCGGATCACCACGTAGACGCCGGGATTGATCGATCGGGCCCGCGTCACGGTCGCCAGATTCAGCGCATCGCTCTCCGTGCAGACTACGATGCCGACCGCCCTCGCGATTTCCGCGGCCACCTTTTCCCGCGTCATGCCCTGATACTGAACAGCGGCGTTTTCACCCTGCTTGTTGGCATCGAGTTCGATCCGCGTGCTCGTTACGCCGGCGTTCGTCAGCGCTGAAACGAAGTACTCCGGAAAACTGCCGGAGCCAAACACAACCCAATGCCCTTTCGGCAGGTTGAGCGGTTCCGGGCGCACGCCGCCGGGGAGGCCGGAGAGCCATTCGATGACCCGCAGCCGTTCGGGCGATCCCATGTCCAGACTGATGTTGTTGGCAAAACTCTGAAACGGGTTGATCAGTTCAATGTTGCGGAACGATTCAAGGTTGGCCTGCGCAATCGGCGTATGCACCCGGGTTATGATGCGCAGCGACGGATTGAGCACCGTCCCGCCGATCGCCACCGACTGATTGGAGTCGTCGTTTCCGGCGAGCGCCACCATGGCCAGGCACTTGCGATGCGTCACGCCCGCATCGACCAGCACATCAGGCAGACGCCCATCGGCCGCAAGGAAAAGCGGCGAATACTGGAACTCTTCGATCTCGATGCGCGCCGCCCGCTCACCTCGCGTTTCGACGATCACCATGCGCTGCCCCATGCGGTCCAGCATACGCGCCAGCATGATGCCGCTCTGTCCGTAACCGACGATGAGCACGAACGGTTCCTGCATCGCCGCCACGCGCAAGGCGAAGCGCCTGCGAGCGATGGCGTCGCGCAATGTCTGTTCCTGGGATAGATGGAAAATGCTTCCCAACGCATAGGCCCAGGCCACCACGCAAAGGTAGATGCAAACGACGATCCACACCCGTTGCGGGTCGGTGAACTCGTACGGCAACTCCCCGAATCCGATGGTCGTCGCGGTATAGCTGATGATGTACAAGGCATGGAAAAAACCGAGATGGACAACATTTCCTTCCTTGTCCATGCCGGGAACAAGAACCAGCCCCCATACCGATATGGCATATGCAATGATCAGAACGATCAGCGGCCGGCGCAACCGGCGAAGGATGACAAACAGGACTTCGTTCACGCGCAAGCGCCCCTATCAGCGCGTCTGGCGCAACGTTTCGCTGATCAGCAGGATCACTGAAATGAGGTTGGCCACCAAAGCCCCGGCACTGAGCGAGACGATCGTCGACATCGTTTCGCCGTTCATCGCCACATGATTGATGTTCACCTGCCACATCCACACGAAGGTGGCCGCCAGCAGTTGCAGCATGGCCACCATGCTCGTTGCCAGGTGAGTCGCGCCAATGTGCGTGCGGTCACCGAATTTCATCACCAGGGCGATCAGGTTCACCACGACCGCGGCAAAGAGATGTCCCGCATCGTGCACCTTGACGTTATCGATTTCCCCGATGAAGAACCCGAAATTCAACGTACACGCAAAAATGACGAAAAACCCGAAAATTACTTTTTCCAGATTCATGAACTTCCCCCGAAACCTGTTTTCCCTGAACTCATCATACGGAGTCGGATTTTGGCTGTAAACGCCGTAGACTCCCGCAATTCCGCGCCTCGCCTGGCCCCAGGAACAAACCTGAAAAACGCCAAAGGCCGGTAATTCAACGCTTCCAAAGCCTTTTTTTTTTCGCTACGATAGAACTTCACACAGGGTTCGCCCCTCTATTCCCCATCCCGATAACAACACCCCACGAGGCTTTTGATGAGTGAACACATTCATTACGTCACTGACGACACGTTCGCAGCCGAGGTTCTGCAATCGCAGCAGCCGGTTCTGCTCGATTTTTGGGCCGAATGGTGCGGCCCCTGCAAGATGATCGCTCCCATCCTCGACGAAGTGGCCGCCCAGTACGCCGGACGCCTGAAGGTCGTAAAACTGAACATCGACGACAATCCAACCACCCCGGCAAACTATGCCGTTCGCGGCATTCCGACGCTGATGCTGTTCAAGGGCGGCAACATCGAAGCCACCAAGGTCGGTGCGGTATCCAAGTCGCAACTGACCTCGTTTATTGACAGTCATCTGTAAAATAGCTACGCTCCGTCTGAAAGCTTCTCGGCCGTGCTCCAGGAAAACAGAGACAAACCGGCGTGGCCAGCGCTTTCAGACCCTGATCCGAATCGAGATCCTGTAGTCGCAACAACTCCGTCGTAACAATCCCAGCGCCACCCTTACACCATCCTGTACACGTTGCTCGCGCGACGACATCCGGCACAGCCGGCCTATCCTTTTCTATCTCCGCACATGCATCTATCCGAACTAAAAGCCCATCATGTCAGCCAGTTGCTCGATATGGCGGTGGCCAACAACATTGAGGGCGCAAACCGACTTCGCAAACATGAGTTGATCTTCGCCCTGCTCAAGAACCAGGCAAAAAAAGGCGAGACAATTTTCGGTGACGGTACGCTGGAAACACTGCCCGACGGCTTCGGCTTCCTGCGCTCGCCGGACACGTCCTATCTGGCCAGCACTGACGACATATACGTCAGCCCGAGTCAGATCCGCCGTTTCAATCTGCATACCGGCGACACAATCGAAGGGGAAATCCGGACTCCGAAGGATGGCGAACGCTATTTCGCGCTGGTCAAGGTTGACCGGATCAACGGCGAACCGCCCGAGGCCTCGAAGAACAAGATCCTGTTCGAAAACCTGACGCCGCTGCATCCGGAAAAGCATATCAAGCTGGAACGCGAAATCCGTGGCGAAGAAAACACCACCAGCCGCATCATCGACATTATTTCGCCGATCGGGAAAGGTCAGCGCGGACTGCTCGTATCCAGCCCGAAGAGCGGCAAGACAGTGATGATGCAGCACATCGCGCATGCCATCACCGCCAATCATCCGGACATCAACCTGATCGTCCTGCTCATCGACGAGCGGCCAGAAGAAGTGACCGAAATGACCCGTTCGGTGCGTGGTGAAGTCGTCGCCTCGACCTTCGACGAACCGGCAACGCGCCACGTGCAGGTCGCGGAGATGGTCATCGAGAAAGCCAAGCGCCTCGTCGAACACAAAAAAGACGTAGTGATCCTGCTTGATTCGATTACCCGCCTGGCGCGAGCCTACAACACGGTACAACCGGCATCGGGCAAGGTACTCACCGGCGGCGTTGATGCCAACGCACTGCAAAAACCGAAACGTTTCTTCGGCGCTGCGCGCAACATCGAAGAAGGCGGCTCGCTGACCATCATCGCCACCGCGCTGATCGATACCGGCAGCCGCATGGACGACGTGATCTACGAGGAATTCAAGGGTACCGGCAACATGGAAATCCATCTGGATCGCCGCATGGCCGAAAAGCGCGTCTACCCGGCGATCAACGTTAACCGCTCCGGCACGCGACGCGAGGAACTGCTGCTGATGCCCGATGTCCTGCAGAAAATGTGGGTACTGCGCAAGTTGCTGTACAACATGGACGATCTTGAAGCCATGGAATTCCTGCTCGACAAGATCAAGGCCACGAAGACCAACAACGAGTTCTTCGACTCGATGCGCCGATAGTTTGATGGCGCCCTGTTGATTCGAT
>Ga0316613_10002183_pt1 | contig 12696 bp, 14 predicted proteins | sample OWC_soil_day10_C_2_FD_207647 | JGI IMG/M metagenome (GOLD analysis project Ga0316613, IMG submission 207647) | Wetland soil microbial communities from Old Woman Creek delta, Ohio, United States - OWC_soil_day10_CT_b | ecosystem: Environmental > Terrestrial > Soil > Wetlands | place: USA: Ohio...
AGATACTTATTTTTATGGCTACTCTCGAATATCTATGCCATCTCATATGGTGTAAGTACATTATAATAATTATATTGATTTAAAGAAGATAAAACATAAAACCCCGTTCAGCTCATTAACTGATCGGGGTTTTACATGACAAAATGCTCTACAGTTTTGGTCATGAATGCTCATTAAGACGATACAAATAGAATAGAAATCCTGCAGTCAAACCGACATGCAAAAGATTTGATAACCAAGATTCAATAATAATCATAACATCGTCCCCCTTCTATACTATTATTAATAATATCGAAATAAATAGAATTTTTTTCCACATACAAATGTCTTAATTTATCAGGTCTTTTGTCCTATTTTTTTGTTAAGAATCTAAAAACCGTCTTACCCACAGGGTAAGACGGCCTTATATCTCAATACTTTAATCCGGATCATCGCCAACTATTTCTATTATTTTAGTGTTATTATCCGAGTCCATACCACAAATAACATATTTATCTTTATACTTGTTGATATCCTCTAGCGGTAAAACTACAGTTTTTTTAGTATTATCCATAAAGGCTATATCTATGATTGTTTTACTCCCTTCGTTTACAACATTAGTTACTTTTCCCGTGTTGACCATTCAAGATACCTCCTTTTTGTTAATAGTATATCCATAAAAATACTTTCAATTTGGCATATAAAAATTCCTAAATAATAGCCTAGGAGGAATTAATATTATGCTGGATTTTACTAAACGGTATATCTTTTGATAGTTTACATTATTATTTATTGACAAAATGTAAAGGCTAAATTACGATTACAGTAAATGTTAAATGTTGTATGAAACACCAATGGGCCCATACCTTGTTCATAAAACTTCTATTCCTGCGGTTGACAATTTAACAGTAACATTAAAGACAAACGGTAAGCTAAGACAACACGCTAACACTAGTTCTCTTACTTTTGACATACCAACACTGATAAGTACTATTTCCGCAGGTATCCCCCTTGAACCCGATGATATTATCTCTACAGGCACTCCAGCTGGCGTAGGGACATATTTAACCCCTCCTATATTTTTACAGCCTGGAGATGAAATGGAATTATCAATAACCGGCTTAGGTACATTAATAAACACTGTCCGTTAATAATTATAGTATTTTTCCATATTAAGGATCATAATGGGAAAAGAGCCAAACCTTTCATAAACTATGAAGGGTTTGGCTCTTTCGTTCGTATAGACATGGGATCCGTGGTTTTGCCTTACATACAGTTACTCTTTGATATGAGAAATATATGCTCGATCAGCATAGACTTGTGAATAACTAGGAGGTAATTCCTCAAAATCTATGATGAAGAGTTCCGGGGTTTTCAGCAGATCAAGTTTGACAATCTGATTAGTGTCGTTCCTATCTTGGTTGGGCGTAATTCGAACGATCGGGGTAGATTTGTTTTGTATGTCGACACCAAGAATCACACCACTTTGCTGATTATTAAGTCTCACAGTTTTCCCAATAGGATAGATGGCAACATTCTGATTAAACGTGTCGACGATAATTGGATTGAAATACTCGCCTGCAGCTTTGTTCAAAATCGCGACTGCATAATATACTGGCGTCGGCAAACGATGTGGCATCCCTACAATCAAACGTTCATAGACATCTGCGATACTAATAATTTGAGCATATTCACAAATGGCATCTCCCTTAAGACCCATAGGATAACCACTGCCGTTCCAGCGCTCGTGATGCTGAAAGCAGGCATTAAGAACATCTACTGATAACGTATAATTCTCCCGCAGAATCTCCAAAGAGTAGAATGGATGCCGTCTGTACTCTTCTCTTTCATTTTTCGTTAAATAGCTGGGAAACTGCCGCGCTACGTTCTGTGAAAATTTAATTTTGCCAACGTCATGAAGCATCGCTGCCAGGCCAAGTTCATCCAACTGCTTGTCATTATACCCCATGGAAATACCTGTCATAATTGACAAAATAGAAGTATTGACGGCATGAGAGAACATATACCCTTCTTTACGGCGTATATCCAGAAGATTCATCATATTTTCCGGTTTCTGCCCAAGTTGATTGATCCATTCACTGACAATCTTTTTTAGACCATCTAGGTTTACTCCTTTACCTAGACTAAAATGATTAATTATTTCTCCTGCATCACCCATGGCTTCTTGCTTATATTCCAAACTATAAAAATCTTCCATCTCAAACGTCTCTTGGACTTGTGGCTCTCCAACAAATAATGAGTTAAAACCTTTATTGCGAAGATACTCAATGTACCTTTCCTTCATTACTATGCCCTCATGAAGCAAAACCGTACCATCGGCCGAAATGAGTGGCTTTGATAAGTACATGCCAGGCTGTATTTCATCTAACGTTACACTGTGCATAAGAATCCCTCCTCCCAGGATAAGCATGTGCCCATTCATCCATTCACTACATATATCGAAATATAAAGCAAAATACTTAAAACTTCAGGGAAAGAAATTGAGAAACGAAAGAATGTAACACATCTAAAGTGATATGTTGTCCAAGTAGGAGTTCCTGTAATATTAACCTAATATTATTCCTGCAAATAATTATAATACTTGACTTGCTTAATGAAAACATATCTGATACCATATGGTTAATACAAATATTATTGGGGGCGTAGCTCAGTTGGGAGAGCGCTTGGTTCGCATTCAAGAGGTCATGGGTTCGAATCCCACCGTCTCCACCATATGGAACTCAAGGCTCTGCGGATATATCCTGCAGAGCCTTTTCTTATGTTACACATTTTGAGTTTGCCAAGGAGGCATATATTGATGAAGTCACTACAGAAAATCGCTATTTTTCTACTGATAGTTGGTTTGCAAAAAGGCAAAAGTATCATTTCTTTAATGGACAGCAGTGAGATAAGGACTATCGTTCCTGAATTTGACAACTTGTCGGAGATCTCACCAGAAACACAAAAAAGTGTCTGGACCGAATTTGAGCAGCTGGGTTATGAAGGGACTATGAGTCCGTCCGATGCTTTAGGTATCATTCGGGTATTGTTTAACAGTAGTAAGATTAGCGATAAAAGCAAACGACATTTTTTTTAATAGAAGAGAGCTCTGGCAAGAAATGTATCATGATTACATATGCCTGGAAATACGTCTAAATTAGATAGCTGATTCCTTATCTAATTTAAGAGTTAAAGCGATAGCCCGTTCCCCATAGTGTTTCAATAAATTCTGGATTAGATGGGTCTTTCTCAATCTTTTTGCGTATTTTCTGGATATGTACAGCAACGGTTGCGGTGTCACCGCAATACTCGTCACCCCATATTGTGTCAAAAATATGTGATTTGGTAAAAACGATGTTCGGATTAGCAGCCAAGAATACTAACAGATCGTATTCCTTGGTTGTTAATTGTACATTTTTGTTATTGACCATGACTTTATGCGAAGCCGTATTGATTTCTAAGCCTTTATGCTCAATCGTCTCAGAAATAGTATGACCTTTAAGACGTTCATAGCGTTTGATATGAGATTTAATCCTAGCGATCAATTCAGCAGGACTAAAGGGTTTTGTTAAATAATCATCTGCCCCAAAATCTAATCCTCTAATTTTATCAATATCGTCACTGCGAGCGGAAACGACAATGATGGGTATCTCTAATTTTTTTCGAATCTCTTTAATAATTTCAAAGCCACTTTTATGTGGCAGCATCAAATCTACGACAACAACGTCATATGTGCCGGTCATTGCCTTTTTTAGGCCTATCAGCCCATCTTGTACGATTTCTCCATGATAACCGTTTAATTGAAGATAATCACGTTCCAGTTCAGCAATATCAATATCGTCTTCAATAATTAATATTCGTTTCATACCTTAGCCACATCCCCATTATCTTGTAAAATCGGCAGCATTATCGTAAAGCAAGTGCCCTTATTCTCTATACTAGCAACAGTAATTCTCCCTCCATGCGCTTCTATCAGTTCCTGGGCTATGGCAAGTCCTAATCCTGTACATACGTAGTCTTTCTTACGTTCCACATCAATGCGATAAAAGCGTTCAAAAATGTAGGGGAGCTTATCTGCGGAAATTCCAGGTCCATTGTCCTTAATATCAAGACAGATAAAATTCTTTTGTAGATACAGGTTAATTTTTATGGATAAATCATGCTCCGGTCCATGCTTAACGGCGTTACTAATAATATTGTTAAAAGCTTGATGAAATCTTTTGCCATCAAGACTTACGCAATAGTCATGTTCGAGTTGGGTAATATATTGAAATTTAATATTTTTTTCTTCAAGGTCAAACTTATATTCTTCCATAAAATCATTCATGAAAGAGCTTATTTTTATATTCTCATAAGAAAAATCCAATTTCTGCATATCAAGCTTTGAGAATAGGAAAAGATCATCAATGAGCTTATTGATGTAAACCGTATTGTGATGGATGGTGTCTAGGTATTTGTCCTTGACCCCCTCATTCTTGATACTCCCGTCCAATAAAGCCTCAATATAGCCCTGAATCGCTGTTATTGGTGTTTTTAAATCGTGTGAAATATTTGCGACTAATGTTTTTCTATTTTCTTCATACTCCGTTTGTATTTTTTCGCTTTCATACAATTTTTGTGCCATCTCGTTAAAAGAAAAAATCAACAAACCAAGGTCATTGGGAACATGATATTCTACTTTTACATTATAGTTGCCCTTAGCAATTTCATCTACACCCAGTTTGAGTTTTTCAATGGGCATAAAGATCCTTTTCTCTAAACGCAAAAGAAAAAGAAACTGGAATATTTCTTTAATACTAATGATAACTGCCAGAAAAATACCAATCCCTTTGAACCCTACCCAACTAAATATTAAATATAAAACTAAGATATTGAATAATCCAGCAGCCGGACGAAAATAACGAAAATTACGATGAGCTTTTTGGAATTCCCGATGATGGTGTCTATGTATCATACGGAACTTTGTGAGAAATTTATCCTCACAGTGTTTTTCTGCGTTAGAATCGGTATGAGGTCGTTTGTACTTGAACATCTAAATCACCTACACTTTTTCTCTAATAGCTTTATTATATTGCAAATGACTAAAAGGGTGCAAAATTTTATTTCATTTTGCACCCTTAGTATTACAATAATCTTAAATATTCTTCTTTATTGAGGACACATAGTACGTCATTGTGCTTGAATAAGCTGTAAATCAGCTATGATGCTCACCACATGCTGTTCATCTTCCTTGCCTTGTGTTCCGTCAAAGGTAATCACAATTTTTTCAATTTCATAGTCTTTATTGATGGTCATTGCAAAGGAAAAGTCACCTTTTTCGATGGAGCATAACTCCTTTATAAAGCAATGTCCATGATCGTGGCCGGAATCAGCATGACTCATTTTCTCTTGAATTAATGTTTTGATATCTTCAGGTATTTCGGATAACTCCAAGGTAATCAGCGTTGTTTTATTTTCCTGTTCTGCCACTTGGATAGTGTTTAAGAGATTTAATACAAAGGCTATTTGGGTAAGTTTCCCCTTTATGCTCCCGCATTTTCCGGCAGCATGATGCATGTGGTTAAATCCTCTGTGATGTATACCATGGTCTGGACAATAGTTAGTAAACTCAGTAGTGCTTTGGTGTTTTACTTGTTTACCTTCATAATCTACTTCGGTAATAATATTTGCTTTCGTTTGCATCGTTATTAGATTTTTTTGGAATTCATTTTTCACATAAAAAATCTTTACTTGATCTTTTTGCACTTCCGCTGTTGCCACACCATTTAGAACATCTTTATCCCTCAGCGCTTTGACCACATCATACAAAATTTTAATTTTATTCATCTCAATAATAACCTCCTTGATTTGTTATGAGTTTATTATAAGAAAAGAGTTTAAACTGCATTTAAAGCATTTATAAAATTTTTCTAAAAATATATAAAACATTTACTTTTAGAAGCTCCCAAGATCTATTAATTTTTCAATAAAAAACTTCAAACTTGCATTTCATTTTTATATCTGAAACTAATAATCTTTATCATAATAAATAAAGCCTGGCATTAGGCCAGACCTTACAATAGGCATTTATCCTATAAGGAAATCTCAGTTGTTCATAAAATATTTAAGTATTACAATACTTGATTCATAGAAAATAAGCAATGGAACGGCAATCATGACTTGAGAAAAAATATCGGGTGTCGGCGAAATGACTGCCCCGGCGACAAAGACCAGAACTAGCACCACTTTACGTTTACTTTGTAACAAAGTGGACGATATCAAACCGACTTTTCCCAAAATAATCAGTAACAGCGGGAGTTCAAAGATTACACCAAAGGGTAGCAAGAAAGAGATAAAAAATGAAAGATATTGCCCTAGGGATATCATAGGCTTCAGATCCTCTGTTGCGAAACCAATAAAGAATTTCAGCGCAGCTGGCAAAACAAAAAAGTACGAGAAAGTAAGACCACCAATAAACAATACAAGAGAAGAAGTAACTAATAAAACTAACGCTGTTTTTCTATTCTTGGACAACAATGGAACGATGAAGGCCCATATTTGATACAAGATAAAGGGTAAGGCCAATACTATTCCAACAATGAAAGAAATCTTCAGATAACTGAAAAAAACCTCAGTAGGACTCAGATAATAGAGTTTACCAGTGGGAGCGGTAATGAAGCTAATAATTTGCTCCGCATAAAAATAACTAATCATAAAGCTTATACCGATGACAATTAGCACTTTGATGATAGCTGCCCGCAAGGTCTGGAGATGCTCTAGTGATATTTTGCTCAATAACCCTACTAGATAAGGTTCCTCCTCCTGGAGGCCGGCATGTGAATCCGTATCTCTCGCGGTAAACTTTGCTTCCTCAGTAACAGATTCGCCTATCTTTGATGTATCATTTTCTGACTGGACAATAGGAGCATCTTTTAGATTTTCTTCATCCATAAATGGTGCTCCTCACCTTATCGTGTTGATTTGATTTCAGCAGCAACTTCTTTTACTTCTATTTTTTCCGTTGTTACCGGTTCTTCCTTAATTATATTATTGGTGGCACTGCGAAATTCTTGCAAGCCACGGCCTAAAGCCTTACCAACATCGGGTAGCTTTCCTGGACCAAAGACAACCAAGGCGATTACTAAAACCAGTGCCAATTCTGGCATACTAAAATTAAACACGATTACACATCCTCTCACTTAGTGCTACTATTTTACATAGTTTCTAATTTAGATCTACATCAACGCCCTTCTTACATGTAAAAAAGTTTTTTTCTTTATTTTGCGAGCAACAGCATGTTAAAGGCAGCGTCATATTTGTAGGTAAATCCCCATACCGTTTTAATGTCATTTACCTCAATCATAGGTATTTCATTCTGTAGAGTAATCGGATTGGTAAGTGTTGTCATCACACCGCTAACCACTTTACTGCCCACAGTAAAAATATATTTCGTCGACCCCATAGTGAAAGTAACCTGTCCCGAAGCAGTATTATAGGTGTATCCGGTTACCCCTAAATTACTGGTAGTGCCATATTTCACTGTTACGAAATTAAGGGGAACATACCAAGTTGATCCATTTTGCACCGCATTGATTGGATTAGATGCTGAGTCTGTCGCTTCATTACCGTACACGACTACTTGCGTATTTGCATATTTAGCCGGAAGTACAGTAGCAGGAGTATCACGACCAGTAGCCTTACTAATGGAATAGCTGTCAATCAGGGCTCCGTTTTGCTTGAATGCTTTGAGGCTCAGCGTACTGCCGTTCACTTCGGCTACCACATAAGAAGGCGAATCTACAGAATCATAAAAGAACTGATCCCATACTTTTTTGGACAGGTCAGTATAGTATTTATTGCCACTGCGACCCGTTACATAATACACTGTACCCGCACCAGGGGTGCTAACAAAGGTATCGTTTTTAATAGGATAAGTACGGGAAATGCCATGGTCATGCCCATTAAAAACAATATCAACATGATATTTGTCAATAATAGGGGTAAACGCCGCCTTAATCACTTCATTGGCCCGGCTGGCTTTATTATAGTAAGGAGTCTTATGGAAAATAACCACTTTCCATAATTTTTTTGTGGATTTCAGGTCGTTATCCAACCAGTTTTTTTGCAAGTCCAAGAATGTAGTTCCTGGAAAACGGGTAACTTGGGTTTCTGCCGTCACCTCTTCATCATATTGACTATCAACTACCGCAAAATGAACATTGCCATAATCCCAGGAATATGTTTGCCCTTTCAAACCATTGGGGCCATTTTGGGGAACCTTAAATTGGTGAACATATTCGTATGGCTCACTAGTGGCTCCTGATGGTGGCAGCCAGCCCATATTATACGTCTCATGGTTCCCTTGACAGGACATTTCCGGAATGATGTTAATAATATCTTTACAAGCGTCATACCAGTTGTTCCAATGTTCATAAGCCTGCCCCTCTTCCGTCAAATCACCCACATTGATCAGGAAACGAGCATTGGGATTGGCTGCAACTGCGGCATGGACATTATTACGCCATGGACCATACTCTGGATTGCTGCCATTACCACTTTGAGAATCACCAAAGACCAGAAATTTAAAGGAACTGGTTCCAACTTGAGCAGTGGTAAAGGAAACAGGTGCGCTCCAATTACTGCTGCCGTCCCCTACCCGATAACTATAGGTAGTACCTGGCCTTAAACCAGACAAAGTCACAGAATGCAGACTCATGTCCCCTAAGCTTGATTTTAGTGTTTCAGTGATAGCAGAGGCCGTTTGGGTATTGCCAGCAACCACTCTGCCAGCCATTCCCTGCGAGAATTGAACGATACCACGAGTCACAGTACCGTTGGTCCGCCAAGTAATGGTCTGGGTTGTTGTTGGATCACCCGCCCAGGTCAGAGTAACATGATCAGGAATGGCCGTGGCATTAGTAGGGTCTGCGGCAAATACGTCCCTCAATTGAAACGGCAGTCCCATTAGCACTAATAATGAACCACAGCTTTTCAAGAATGTTCTACGATCCATATCGAGATTCTGGGTTATTTCCATCAGTTTCTCTTTTTTATTCAAGATAAACTCCTCCTCCATTTTAGATTAAATTACACTAGAATTTAAAAAGGTAACCTCGTAACCAATGCCTTTACGGTGAAATCGCCTCTTCAACCAGGATGCCATTATTAATTAGGTATGGAAAATTTAATCATTTTCATTGTACTCCGTTTGTGTTAACACTATATTAACTATATGTTAATTTTCACTTAACAATTTATACAGGTACCTTTAAGTCAACCTTATCAATAATATCACTAACCTGTACTAAGAAAACACAAAAACTCCCTTAAAAAAATAAATTCGGATAGTAAAAAAATAGACTAGCCTAATCTTAGGTCAGTCTATTTTTATTTATTAACTTGATTCACAAACTGTAGTGTTCTTGGCGCTATTTCTTCAGAATTTATAATCTACTGAATAAAACTTCGCTACGAAAAGACTCCTGCTAAGCTCGGCTTGCAGAAATTGTCAGTATAGTAATTTAGATTCCCTCATTTTATAGAAAACAATTTACATTCCCACTACCCCAAAATAGTAGAGAAAAAACACAATCACGCTAATGATTGTGTTTTATACAGAAAAAATTATTCGGATTTACTTGCTAAAACTGGTGGAGTAGCCTTCTTTTCAGCTTTTTTCTTCTTTTTTTCCTTGTTCTTTGGGCTTTTGTCTCCCATATCGAACATCTCCCTTTTATAACATAAACGTTAGGTTAATTATACCATAGTTTACTGACTTACAACTTTGTTGCCATAATCACATCACAGCATACTTCATTCAGTAGACAGTTGAAACATGTAAATACCATGTTTTTCATAAAATAGCTTACTATTTCACGAGATTAATCGTCAATACGATACTATAAGGAAAGATTACTCGAATAATTCTTTAACATTCTTTAATTCTTCCCGAATTGGAATACCTTGGGGACAATGACTTTCACATTTTCCGCATTCTACACATTTGGATGCGGGAGATGAAATCTTCGACCGCATCTCATACATTTTCTTTGCTGCAGGAGTAGCATCAAAAACCCAATGGTCATTGTATGTGGAAAAACATCCAGGAATATTTATACCTGCAGGACAAGGCATACAGTAGGAACAGCCTGTACAATTCACCTTTATTCTTTCTTCAAAAAGATTCTTTACTGCATCAATAATTTCTAATTCTTTTGTGGTTAATGAATTGGCATCTGCTTCCTGGGCGACTTTTATATTTTCTGTAACATGATCCATTGTCGTCATACCACTTAATACAACGGAGACTTCGGGGTGATTCCAGACCCACCGCAAGCCCCATTCGGCGGGTGTTCTTTTCACATCCGCTTGGTCGATCATATCTTTTGCTTCTTGGGGAAGGTTTACAATATTACCGCCTCTAAGGGGCTCCATGATAACAACACCTAAACCTTTTCCTGCTGCATACTGTAAGCCTTCTTTTCCTGCCTGGTAATTTTCATCTAAATAATTATACTGAATCTGGCAGAATGACCAATCATAATAATCCACAATTTCTTTGAACAGCCCCGCTTGATCATGGAAAGAGAATCCTGCATATTTGATTCTTCCATCTTTGATGGCTTGCTCTAAAAACTCGCTGATGCCAGCTTCTTTTAATACAGGCCAAACATCTGCATTCAGTGAATGTACTAAATAAAAATCAATTGTATCTGTCTCAAGACGTTCCAATTGCTCTTTTAAGTATTTATCCATGTCGGCTCTTGTTTTGATTAGCCAGCTAGGAAGCTTCGTTGCCAGTTTTACCCGTTGTCTGTAACCATCCTTTAAGGCTTTTGCAACGAAAAGATCGCTGGCGCCACCATGCGTGAAACCAGTGCCGTGATAAGGATAAGCAGTATCCACATAATTTACACCTGCGTCAATGGCATGCCGAATCATGTTTGTTGCCTTGTCCATATCAATATTCGTTGGATCATTGCCAATAATAGGAAGCCTCATACAGCCAAATCCCAGAACGGAAACCATTTCATTCGTTTTACCAAACTTTCTGTACAACAAGATAATTCCTCCCTTATTTTCAAACTCGTTTAAATCATATATTAATTACATAATTGGATTAACTCATAAATTGAATTCGTTTCTTATATGTAATCCACTCGTAACTTTCGGCTCACTCCTCTCCCTTATTGGAAGCTAGATGAGCATCAATTACATCCTAATCTTTCCCCGGAATAAAAATGAATATTCATTCTTACATTATTTCAAAAAGAGAGATACAATATTACCGTTTAATTGCATCCCATATTGCATCCACTCCTGCATCGAGAGTCGGTTCATCCAATTCAACCTTACCAAACAGCCAAAGTTTAACGAGAGAAATAGTCGCTCCATAAGCAAGAGTACTTAGCATTTCCATTGGCAGTTCTTTCAACAAATTTTCTGTTTTAGCACGTTCAAATAAATAATTGACTTGTGCGAACATGCGCAAGCCTTCTTCGTGGGTGGCTGCAGTGATAAGGGGAGAATTTGCATATTGCTCCATAAACAGCAATTCTGCAGGATTATCAATAAAGTAATCTACAATATTGCGCAATAATACTAAAAAACTTGCATGGACATCCCTATTCATCGAATAATTTCGCAGAGTATATTGTGCTAGACGAGTCTTGACATCAATATATAGAGCATTGATCAAATCTTCTTTGCTGGAAAAGTAACGGTAAATAGTACCTACACCAATATTTGCTCTCTGAGCAATTTGTGACATGGGTGTACCTTGAAACCCTTGCTCGGATATCAGCTCAAGTGTAGCTTGTAGAGCAGCCGCTTTTTTATTCTGTATTTTTTCTCTCATTATATTCTCCGAACATAAAAGTTTAATAATTCCAGGAATGAACATTCATTCCGTTTTGTTTATTTTACTAAACAAGCTTTCTCCTGTCAAGCCTTTAGGAATTTAGATAAGATTGCCCAGTGGATGTTTTAAATTCTACATATGGTCACTTGTCATACAAGTCATCGCTTCTGCTGGAACCAACTAGCTTTTCTACCGTTTCCACCAAATGCAGATAGCCAATAAACCACCCCATACCCCTGTTAAAATTTGATATTCCTTGATTGTTTTAAATGTTAGTAAAATATATAACAATGCTGCAAGGGCTGCTAAAAAAAATATATCGTATAAAATTTGCCACACTTTAGATCGATTTGTTAAAGGCTTCTTCGGAATAATCGATCTATTCCATGGCGCAAAGTCAAGTGTTTGCCGTTTAGCACTATTATGCAGCATTGCTTCATCGATAACAGGTAAAGGCAGCGTATCGCCTAAAGGATCTTTTAATTGCTGACCGCAATGACGACAGTATTTGGCATTATAAGAAAGTCTCTTACCACAAAAATCACAATACATGATTACCCTCACACACTCTTTTCTTTACTCTATATGTTTCCCAATATTCACAGTTTTGCTTTCATTGATGCTAAAAATAAAAGAATCAATGCTTCCTCCTTTAGTATACCTTACTTTTCAGGTTGTGTTAAAAACAAAATATATATTTTATTTTTAAATGTAAGATTTTCAGCAACTTAGTAGTGTGCTCTTAACATTGACACTAATTTACAATTAGGCGTGTGTTCTGAATATTTCTGGGGCAGGGCACTCGCTATGCAAAAATAAATGAAAATAATACCATAATTCAAAAGGGAATTACTCTCATTAGACGAAATGTAATCACA
>Ga0316613_10002184_pt1 | contig 12690 bp, 11 predicted proteins | sample OWC_soil_day10_C_2_FD_207647 | JGI IMG/M metagenome (GOLD analysis project Ga0316613, IMG submission 207647) | Wetland soil microbial communities from Old Woman Creek delta, Ohio, United States - OWC_soil_day10_CT_b | ecosystem: Environmental > Terrestrial > Soil > Wetlands | place: USA: Ohio...
ATGATTTCGAGGGCCACCGCCAGATGCTTGTCAGCCTCGTTCTTCATTTTCGACAGGCTGTCGAAACCGAAACGATGCGCGTCGCGCAGGGTGCGATCGAGCACGACCAGCTTGCCGACGGTGATCAACACCCGCCCGAACCCTTCGTGACTCAGATGCACCAAGGGAATGGCCATCAATCCGCATTCCTTTTCGATCATGATCGAAATGCCGTTGAAGAACGCCTTGATGCAGGCAAGCGTGATTTCGTCGGGATCGCCGATGACGGGAATCACGGCCTTGCGTTCACGCGTCATGACAAACGGTTCGAGCAGACTGGCAACCGGCTTGCCGTCGTACTGCCCGTAACTGTCGAGCGCGCGCATCTGCCGCACCATCTCGCGGATGAAGTCGGTCTCGAGAATGGGATCGGCAATCGCGGCCGGCGCGGAAATCGAACTCATGGTTGTTCTCCGAGGAAGTGGGTTGAAGGGCAGACATCCGGGGTCATGTGGCGCGAACCGAAAGCGCGCGCGACAAGCCGCACGCACGACAAGCCGACAAGCAAACCGCAGGCGGCCCCCAGCACGGCGGCGCCGTCGCTGCCGAAAGCACCGGCGGCGATCACGGCGCCGAGCAGCAGAGCAACGGCGGGAAACAGGTAGCCCAGCACGGCGGCCAGCGCAATCGACGACTCCGGCAACGCCAGCGTGACGCGCTCGCCGCAAGCCGCTGCGTGCGGCAAAGGCACGTCGACGATCTGCATCTTTCCCGGTACCGAAGAACAGGTCCCGCGACTGCCGCAGCCGGAACAGGCGGCCGTCGGCTCCAGGCGGATACGGGTCATCCCTGCGTGCGCCCCGATGACGACGCCCACGCGTTCGACCCGTGCGGTGGCTTTTGCGGTCTTTCTCTCCATCGCCATCACTCCTGCCACCCTTCCTCGGCCATGCGCTCAAAGCGCGAGGCATCGGCGTCGCGGCGCAACGCCCGATCGACCCAGCTCACGCCTCCCTCGCGTATGGCCCGGCAGAGATCGTCCAGCAAAGGATCGATGGCCGCCTGTTCTTCGAGCCGGATCGGCTGAATTCCCGCCGCCAACAGCTGGCTCACCGCCGACGCGCCAACGGCCAGGCAATACACGGCGGCAGACCCGGCGAGGGCGGCTATCTTCTCGCCAAGCTTGTTTTCATTGCCGTCCATCGACTCTTCGGGAAACTCGGCCACTTGCACCAACTTCGCCCGCTCGTCGTCGACCGCGTAAATGGCAAATCCGGCCGAAGCGCCGAAATGCTGATCGACCGCGACGCGGTCCGAAGTAGCAAAGGCAACCTTGAGCATGGTCGGCACGCCGTCAGTGGCAGACCACGCCAGCGCCAGCTTGCGGCCGCACGGGTGCGGAGAAGGCGTCGGTTCGGTAGATGGATCGGTAGGCAGGAATGTCATGGTGCTGCCCCAGGAAAAGATTGGCGATATCGAACAAGGCTTGCCGCGCCAGGCGGTAGCCGACCCAGCCGCGCGCGTAGCCGCCCACATGGTCGTAGAGGGGAAAACCGGCGCGCAGCAACGGAACGCCGAGGCGACCGGCAACCTCAACGCCGTGCGAGTTGCCGACCAGCATCTGCGCGGCGTTTTCTGCTGCGGAGCGTTCGAAATCCTCCAGGTCGCCGATCTGCACCGTCGCGCAGGGCACGCTTTCCAGGACTCCGGCGCGGACTGGCGAGACGGCGGTCACCACCTCGGCCCCCATACCAACGAAGAGATCGGACAAACCCTTGAGCAGATCCGGCTCCAGCGCCAGCGCCACGCGCAGGAAGCTGGTCATGAAGTGGGTATCGACCATCGCGTCCTGCAGTTGCGCCCGATGCCGCTCGATCCGTGCCGGCACAGCAACGCCGGAGATCTGCGCAAGCGTCTGCGTAAAGGCATCGCAGGCCTCCAGCCCGACCAGATGGTCGAAACGGAAGGTCGGCACGCCCGTGCGCATTTCCAGACGGTCCGCTGCCGCTCCGATCGAGCGCCCGATGGCCAGCGTGGCAATCGACTCGCCCATCGTCTCAATCTCGTTGCGCGGCGTTCCGCCCAGGGTCAAAGGCGAGTGCTGTCTCTCGATCAAGTGGCCGTCCATTGAATCGCCCACATCAGGCAGCACCACCGGGCGCAACCCGAAGGCTTCGATCCATTCCTTGATTGCTTCGATATCACCCGGCGAGAGCATCGACGCGGCCAGCACGTTGACCTGGCGACGACGCCTCCCCGCATGTCGCGTTTCCGTAACCAGCGTGTCGATGATCGCATCAAGCGCCAATGCAAATCCGCTTTCGAAGCAACCGGAAAAATCGGGCGTATTGACCGGCACGATGGCAGTGCCGGCGTATTCCGGATGCCTGGCGCGGAACTCGCGCACCAGCCGCAGGATATCCGTGCCCTGAGTCTCGGACAGCCCCGTCGTCGGCATGCCGATGATGTCCGGCTTACTCTTCTCGCAGATCGTCCTGAGGCCGACCACCACATTCTCGTCGGCGTTCATCACCGTGGCGATCTGATCCATCGCCGTCGTCTGCAACGGGATCGGCTCGCGAAAATGGCGCACCAGAAAGACCTTGCCAAAGGCAGTGCAACCTTGCGCTCCATGCAGCATCGGCAGGCAGTTGCGCAACCCGAGAAAGGCCAGCGCGGCGCCGATCGGCTGGCTGGCCTTGAGCGGGCTGACGGTCAGCGGTTTGGGATGGCGGATGATTTCGGCCATGAACGTCTCCTCGCGATCAGGCGGCGACCGGAACGCCGGCGCAGCGATTAACAGCCCACGGCGCCGGCTTGCGCACCGCCGACCAGACAGGGTTTTCGATGGTCAGCGCCAGTTGCCGCGCCATTTCCACCATGCCCGCGTAACCGGCATAGGCGTACTCGCGCTCCTGATTGATATCAAGGAACGGAATGCGCGCCTTCATCGCCGTGTAAAGGTTGCGGCCGCCGGCAATCAACACGTCGGCGCCCTTCTCGTTGTAAACCTTGAGCAGCCCGGCCGGGTTGCCGTCTTCGAGCATCAGCGCATCGTCGCCCATCAGGTCGCGAATGCGTTCCTTGTCATCCTCGGTCGATTTGCGCACCCCGGTCGCCACCACTTCAACGCCCAGATCCTTCAATGCCGAGATGATCGACCACGATTTGACGCCGCCCGTGTACAGCAGGGCGCGCTTGCCCTCCAGCCGCGCGCGCCACGGTTCGAGTTGTGCGAAAACCCGGGCTTCCTCGCGAACGATCAGCGCCTCGGTACGCGCCGTCAGATCCGGATCGTCCAGCAGCCGGGCAAACTCGCGCAGCGCGTTCGACATATCGGTAACGCCGTAGAAGCTGCCTTCGAAATACGGCACACCCCACGTCTCTTCAAGCTTGCGTGCCACGTTGAGCAGCGCGTTCGAGCACACAACCATCGCCGCGCTGGCGCGATGCATCGTCTGTACGTCACGAAACCGCGCATCGCCTGACAACGCGCCGACCACGCGCAGGCCGAGTTCGTCCAGCAACGGCGCGACATGCCAGAACTCGCCGCGGATGTTGTACTCGGCGATCAGCGCAATGTCATGCACCGCAACGCCGGGCCGCTGCGCCGATTCCGGCACCGGATCGGGCTCGCGCGTGCCGATCACATGCTGGAACATGGTTTCTCCAGCGATGCGGTCGCCAAGCTTCTTGGAACCGTAAAAACCGGCTGCGTCGACGGGGATTACCGGCACGCCCCAACGCGCTGCCGCCGCCTTGCATACGGCGGCCAGATCGTCTCCGATCATCGCCGTAACGCATGTGGCATAAACAAAGACAGCCGCCGGCGCATGGGTGTCGATGGCCTGCTTGATGGCGTGGAACAGCTTCTTCTCGCTGCGCCCCATCACGATGTCCTGTTCGGAAAGATCGGTCGTCATGCCGATGCGATACAGGGCCGGACCGGTTGTGCGCGTACCGCGGTTGTCCCACGAATCGCCGGCACAGGCGATCGGCCCATGCACGATATGCGCGACGTCCGCGATGGGAAACAGCGTTATCTGCGCGCCATCGAACGAGCAGCCGCCGGCCGTCGCGCCGGGTTTCGGACGCGTGCAACCGCCCTTGGCCTTGTTCGCGTTGTTCGGGCAGGCCGGCTCATTGATCAACAAAGCAATATCGCTGGTTTTCATGGCGGATTCCTTTCGGGCCTCTCCATGCAATCGCCGTGCCACTGGCCAAAGCCCTGATTTCCGGGGATTCGAAGGGATTTCCTTTGTGGCGTTCGAGACACGAGCGCAAGCATGAGCCGGCCGAATTGTCTGAAACGCGACATTCCCCGCCGTGACCGATATGGATTCGCCTTGAATTTGCGTCGCGGCATCGGGTGGAAGGAGTCTTGCTACAGCCTCAAGCATGGGCAGCAACCAGCAAGGAGCCGAGATGACCGCCACTAACACCACACACCCGATGCAACTGGCCCGCAACCCGGAGCGCCCGGACACCCTGGCATTCGCCGGCGTCATCGCGATGTCGATGCAAGCCCGGCGGACACCGCTAATTCGCGGGCTCAGCGAAGACGGCTTCAGCATGCTGGTCGACGAATATTTCCCTGGCTTGCGCTGCCGCAATGGCACGGCAGCGGATTCGACCGGCCCGGGCCGTTTGTTCGAGATCGATGAATTCGACGATCTTGTCGGACTTCTGCTTGACCACCGTGCGACTGGACGACAGCAGGAAACCTGGTTGGCCCATGCCATCGCCACCGCCGCCATGGGTGACAATCATCTCTGGCAGGACATGGGACTCCCCAGCCGATCCGTACTCTCGGAACTACTGAACACGCATTTCCCCGCACTCGCGGCGAAGAATAGCGGCGACATGAAGTGGAAGAAATTCTTCTATCGCCAACTGTGCGAACGATCCGGCATCCCGATCTGCAAATCGCCGCATTGCGCCGAATGCTGCGATTTCCGGATCTGCTTCGGGCCGGAAAACTGACCACGGACGGTAGCCCGAAAAAATAGAAGACAAGAGGATGAACGTGCAAATCGACTTAGCCACCGCCGATGATCTGGACGCAATGGCCGACCTGCTGGCGGAACTGTTCGCCATCGAAAGCGATTTTCGGCCCGACAGGAGCAAGCAGATCGCCGGCCTGCGCCTGATCCTCGACACCCCGGACGTCGGGCAGCTATTCGTCGTGCGTGTCGACGACAAGGTCGCCGCGATGGCCAACGCGCTCTACACGATAAGTACCGCCGAGGGCTGCCGGGTCGTACTCCTCGAAGACGTGATCGTCGGCGCCAACTATCGGAACTGTGGATACGGTCGCCGTCTCGTCGAGCACATCATTGCCTGGGCGGCTGCCAGCGGCTTGCCGCGCATTACGCTGCTGGCCGACCAGGACAATGCGCCTGCACTGGCCTTTTATGGCCGGCTTGGCTTCAGCTACTCCGCCATGCGGGTTCTGCGAAAAACGCCGACCAGGAAATAGACGCTGGTCGGCGTTGGAATCTGCCACCCGCGGCAGATGGCGTTTCAGGCGCGCGTCACGCCAGGGCGAGCTTCACCAGTTCGGACAGCGGCGTGGTCGAACGGCCGATCAAGGCGCTCAACTGGCGACCGTCATCGAACAATCCGCCCTTCGACGCGCCGACATCGGATTCGGCCAGTAGCGTCGCCAGGAAGTCCGGCAGACCGGCGCCAAGCAAGGCCGCCTTAAACTCGACTTCCGGCAAATCCCGGTAAGCCACCGCCTTGCCGGACTGGCGGGAAATCTCGTCAGCCAGTTGCCCCAGCGTGTAAGACGCGTCGCCGGCCAGTTCGTATATTCGCCCGGCCTGCTTATCCTGCGTCAGCACGGTAGCCGCCGCTTCCGCGTAGTCGGCACGGGCCGCTGAAGCAATCCGCCCCTGCCCGGCGCTGCCCAGCAGCACACCGTATTGCAACGCGGCGGGAATGCCGGCCGTGTAGTTCTCCGTGTACCAGCCGTTGCGCAGAATGACCGCCGGCAGACCGGAAGCTCGGATCAGGTTTTCCGTTTCCTTGTGTTCGGCTGCGAGCGGCAGCGGCGAAGTATCGGCATGCAGAATGCTGGTGTAAGCCAGCAAGCCGACTTGGGCCGCACGGGCCGCATCGATCACTGTACGATGCTGCGGCATGCGGCGGCCAACCTCGCTGGCCGAGATCAGCAGCAACTTGTCCGCCCCCTTGAAGGCGGCGGCCAGGCTCGCCGGCTGGTCGTAGTCGGCCACGCGCACCTGGACACCGCGTGCGGCCAGATCGGCGACCTTGTCGGGATTGCGCACGGCGGCAACGATTTCACTGGCCGGAAGCCTTTTCAGCAAGGATTCGATAACCAGACGGCCCAGTTGGCCGGATGCTCCTGTAACGACGATCATGATTGAATTTCCTTTATTTCGTTGAGGGGAGCGCGCAGAATAGCGGCAATACTAACTTTTCGTAAGTACGCACAAAAAGGTAAGCGCAAAATGCATAACAATGACGATCCGCGACCCGGCCTTGCCGAGCTCATGCAGCGTGGCCAGCTGTTCTCCGAAAAATGCCCGTCGCGCGAAGTGCTCAAGCACGTCACCAGCCGCTGGGGAGGCCTCCTGCTCGTCGCCCTGCTGAGCGGCACCCACCGCTTCAGCGACCTGCGGCGCAAAGTGAACGGCATCAGCGAGAAAATGTTGGCCCAAACCCTGCAATGGCTCGAAGGAGACGGCTTCGTCGAGCGCATTTCCTACCCGGTCGTTCCGCCCCATGTTGAATACCGGCTGACACCGCTGGGTGAGGAAATCGGCCAGAAGGTGGAAGCGCTGGCCGACTGGATCGAGGAAAAACTTCCAGTAATTTTGGCTGCGCAAAGGTCAAAGGGCGGCGGAGATCTGGACAATCCCGTTTGAGGAGCCAATCACGGCCACAGGATGCCGGCTCGCTACGAAATCGCAAGCATTTTGCCGCTGATTCTCATCACAGTTGACGGGCAATTTCGGTCAGACTGCCCGGCGGCTCCCGACCCAAAGCGGTCCTACATGGCGTCATAGGTTCTATGGCCGGTAACTGAGCGAAGCGGGCGCCCGTGACGATGGTCTGACGACAAGTGCTCGGCCTGACCGGCCATTGGCGTTAGCTCAGTCTTGAGGCCGGAGTTGCACAGTTTGCTGCCGTTGGTAGGTTGATTTTCTGAATGGTCACTTACGTCAACAGCTTAGGGCAGTGCCCGAGCAAAATGCCGTCCTCGGCAATTTGGGCACTCATACGTTCAGAACAGTTGAAACGAGGCGGCTGCGCAGCTTTTCGCGCAGCCCACCCCGACGGAATTGTCAGCCCTCCTGCAATCATTGCATCTATCGGATCGACACATAAACTTGTGGGCCACACCGCGGTCCTTTGATTGCGAAAAACGCTGCGTCGAACCGCCAACAATCTGTCGGGCAACCGGCTTATCAAATGTTTGCTACGACAGCCACGCATCGGTTCAGGCCATCGATAACCTAGGGACTGATCGCATTTGCTGGATTGGGTTACTCAGTCGCTCAGCAATGTGGTAGTTCAGAGGACGACAGACGGACGTAGCTGATTCTTTGAATCGGTGGAGTATCGGTGTCAGGAATCGGCCTGCGAGGCGGATTTCGCTTGCCCGCCACCGGCGAGCTTCGCGTGGTACATCGCACTGTCCGCACGTGCCAGAAGTTCGATCGGGACTAGGCTGTCGGTTGGATAGATCGCCACCCCGACGCTAACCGTCAGACCACTGATCTGCCCCTCGGCCAGTACCGGTCGGGCGACTTCGGAGATGACGCGACTCACCGTCTGCTGACACTCATCAGTGTTGTTTAGGCCCCACAGCAGCAGGACGAATTCATCGCCACCAATTCTGGCCACGGTGTCGCCGACCCGTACCGCGGCCTTGAGGCGTTCGGCAACCTCGATCAGCACTCGGTCTCCAGTGGCGTGTCCGTAGTTGTCATTGATGGCTTTGAAGCCATCGAGATCGAGATAGCAGACGGCCAGCAACATTTTCGTCCGCAGGGCCTGCGCCATGGCCTGTTGTAGGCGGTCGGCCAAGAGTACGCGGTTCGGCAGTCCGGTCAGGGCATCATGGTCGGCATTTTTTTCGAGCGCCGACAGGTGCAGTTTTGACTTGGTGATGTCGGCCATCATGCCCATGTAGTTTGTGAGCTCATTCCGTTCGCTGCAAATCGCCGCGATGCTCAAGCGCACCGCATAGAGCTCGCCGTCAGGTTTGCGATTCCACAGTTCGCCGCTCCATTGCCCGGTTTGCAGTAGTGCACGCCACATCACCTGATAGTAGCTGTCGTCCTGCAATTCAGAATGGAAGATGCGCGGCGTTTTGCCAAGCACGTCCTCTTTGCGGAACCCGGTGATCTGGCACAGCGTCGGATTTACTTCGACGATTTTCTCCTGAGCGTCGGTGATGCAGATGCCCTCACTGGAATTCATGAACAGCGAGTCGGCGACGCGCAATCGGAGTTCAGGTGACCAATCGCTGGTCGCGCATATCCACTGGCAGGCTCTGTCCGTCACGCTCCCATCGATCTTCGTATCTGTCATGTTGAAACTCCCACTCGCCGGACGAACCCCGATGCCTGCCTCATGCAGGATAGGCTTTGGCCAGCGCGCATTCAACTCGCAGCGCGAACACCGCGCACACGGAGAACCGGATCAACGTTGCCAGCGATAGAAAGCCCGTTTCGCGACTTCAACGGCCAACAGGTACAGCACCACCATGCCTCCAAGAATCAGATAAAAATGCAACGGCAGCGGGACAAAGCCGAAGTAGCCTCCGAGCGGCGTGAGCGGCAGCAGGATCGCGAGCATGACGACGAGGATCGATGTCATAGTCAGCAAGGGATGTGCCCGGCTGCGCAGAAAACTCCCGCGCGTACGGATGACGAAGATCACGAGCACCTGCGTACATAGCGATTCGACGAACCAACCCGTCTGGAAAACCTTATCGCCGGCATGCAGAACCGACAGCAGCACGAAGAATGTCAGGAAATCGAACAACGAGCTGATCGGTCCGATGACCAGCATGAAATTGCGGATGAACCCCAAGTCCAGCACGCGCGGCGAAGCGAGATCCTCCGAATCTACCTGATCGAACGGGATCGGCAGCTCGGAAATATCGTAGAGAATGTTGTTCAGCAGGATCTGGGTCGGCAGCATCGGCAGGAACGGGAGCAGCAACGACGCGCCAGCCATACTGAACATGTTGCCGAAGTTGGAACTCGTTCCCATCATGAGGTACTTCATGATATTGCCGAAGGTCCGCCGCCCTTCGAGCACCGCCGCGTGCAGCACGTGCAGGTCATGGCGCAGAAGGATCATGTCGGCCGCCTCCTTGGCCACATCAACCGCCGAGTCAACCGACAGGCCAACATCGGCGGAGTGCAGCGATGGCGCATCGTTGATGCCGTCGCCGAGGTAGCCAACGACGTGCCCGCGCGCCTTCAAAGCCAAGATAACGCGGTTCTTTTGCGCTGGATTGACCCGGCAAAACAGATTCGACTGCTCAACCCGAATACGCAACGCATGATCGTCCAGCTGCTCGATCTCCTCGCCAGTCAGCAAGCCCGTTACGGGAATTCCGAGTTCGCCGCACACGTGCGTTGTCACCAGATCGCTGTCGCCCGTCACGATCTTGATTGCGACTCCCGCGTGCTTGAGCGCATCGAGCGCCGACGCGGCACTGGCCTTCGGTGGGTCAAGGAATGCAGCGAAGCCGGCGAGAACGAGGCTTGCTTCGTCAGCGACCTGCGCGTGCGGGTGATCGCGCGATACAGCACGCCATGCGATGCCAAGCACGCGAAAGCCATCGGCTTCAAGCGCGTGAAACCGATCGGTGATGACCTGCCGGACTGTTCCGTCAATCGGCTGCGGGCGCGCCGTGGCTTCACGCTCATAGTGTGAGCAGAGTCCGACGACATGATCGGCAGCACCCTTAACGACCAGCCAGCGCTCGGTCCCATTGTCGAGCAGAACGGACACGCAGCGGCGTTCAAAATCGAATGGCACCTCGTCGATCTTGGTCCAGGCCTCGACCTCGATCGGCTGGCGATCGAGAATGGCCTCGTCGAGCGGCGTCTTCAAACCGCTTTCGAAATAGCTGTTGAGATAAGCCAGGTGCAGGACGCGCTCACTCGACTGACCTTCGGCATCGATGTGGCGCGCCATGACGATTCTGGCCTGGGTCAGTGTTCCCGTCTTGTCGGTACACAGCACATCCATCGAGCCGAGATCCTGGATCGCCGTCAGGCGCTTCACGATCACGCGTTTCGTGGCCATGCGCACCGCGCCACGCGCCAGCGTGACCGAAATCACCATCGGCAGCAATTCCGGTGTCAGGCCGACGGCCAGCGCGATGGCGAACAGAAATGACTCCAGCCACGGACGCTGAAACCAGGCGTTGACCAACAGGACGAATAACACCATCACGCTGGCCAGGCGCATGATCAGCAAGCCGAAACGGCGCGTCCCGATGTCGAAGGACGTCGGCGGTACGGGCCGCACAATGCTTGCGGCAATTTCACCGATCGCCGTTGCGGCGCCGGTTCGCATCACCAGCATTCTCGCTGAACCGGAAATGACCGAGGTTCCCATGAACACGGCATTGGCGGCATCCGACATTCCCGTTGCTGTTTTAGCGAGCGCGCCGGGGTGCTTCTCGACGGGATAGGACTCGCCGGTCAGCAAGGCTTGCTTGACGAAGAAGTCGCTGGCTTTGAGGACAAAGCCATCGGCCGGGACGAGATTCCCGGCCTTGAGCACAACGACATCGCCGGGCACCACCGAAGCGACGTCGATCTCGACGACCGTGCCATCGCGAACGACACTTGCCTTCACGGCCACCGTTTGCCTGAGTTTGGCGGCTGCCGTGTTGGCCCGATGCTCCTGAACGAAGTCGAGACTGACGCTCAGCAGAACAATCGTGCCGATGATGATGAAGTCGGCGATCTCGCCGGTCACGGCGGACAGAACACTCGCCACCAGGAGCACAATGACCAGCGGACTCTCGAAACGCCGCAAGTATCCCTTGAGCCATGAATCGGCCTCGTGCCCCGGCAAGCGATTCAGACCGTACTGCCGGAGTCGCTGCCTGGCCTCGGCGCTCGACAAACCCGCGAATACAGCGTCAGTGGCTTCATTGCCAGACCGCGGCGGATCGAGCCACCAGAGATCATCGCTCATCGCGGAGACTTGTGGTAAGCGCCAGAAGCTTTTCTTCTGGTGATCGTGTTGCATTCTGGTTGTTGGCGTAGCGTTACTGCGCACGCGCCCGCTTCCATTTGTCCGGTGATTTCCATGAAAAACCTCTCTCCGCCCTACCTGACCGGGCAACGGCACAACGCTGGCCGCCTAATTCAGCATAGATGGCGGTCACGGCAATCGCATCATGAAATCGACCTCCGGTACCGCCTAACCGGTCAGGGCAATCGCACGAATGACGCTGTCGTGAACAGTTGAAATAGTGGTTGACGATCAACGAGTTACAAAAGGGGGTGTTCACCGCACGTTGAATTGTGTAGTTTTCTGTCTTTTTGGAGTGGTACATGGAGACAGGAAACCGACTGCGACTGGCGGACGTCTTTGTTTCGATCACGGATCCGAGACAAGCGAGCAAGGTTGAACACGACCTTGTTGAACTGCTGGTGATCGCAGTCAATGCTGTGCTGGTCGGTGCGGATACGTTTGTCGAGATCGAGTTGTGGGCGCGGGAGCGGATCGACTGGCTGCGCCGCTATCTGCACCTGGAGAACGGCATACCCTCGCATGACACTTTCGGTCGCCTGTTCGGGCTGATCGACCCGGACGAATTTGAGGCCGCCTTTCGGCGCTGGGTCAGCGCGGTCATTCCGACCCTGGAGGCAAATGCGGTGGTGGCGATCGATGGCAAGACCAGTCGTCGCTCGGGAGGTGCGGGCGCCACGCCCCTGCATCTGGTCAGCGCCTTCGCGGCCGGCGCTGGACTGGTGCTGGGACAACGGGCGACGGCCAAGAAATCGAACGAGAAGACCGCCATTCCCGAATTGTTGAGCACCCTGGCCCTGGAAGGATGCATCGTCACGATTGACGCCATGGGTACGCAAGCCAATATTGCCCAAGCGATTCGTAACCGGGGCGCCGACTACGTGTTGGCGGTCAAGGACAATCAGCCGCTTCTGGCCGATTCGGTCCGGGACTTCTTCACCCGGTTCCAAGCCGTGCCGGAGCACACGCCGCACACTGTGACGGAAACCGTCGAGAAAGATCACGGACGAATCGAAGTCCGCCGCTGCTTTGCCTTCGACCAAATCGACTGTCTGGCCAAGCCCAAGCAATGGGCCGATCTCAAATCCTTTGCCGTAATTGAGTCCGAGCGCTGCATTCAAGGCAAAACTACCGTTGAGCGGCGTTTCTACCTTAGCAGCTTACCGGCCGATGCTTCCCGCCTGCTTGCTGCCATTCGCGCGCATTGGACCGTCGAGAATCGCCTGCATTGGTGCATGGACGTCGCTTTCGCCGACGATCAGATGCGCGCACGGACCAAGCATGCCGCGCATAACCTCGCCATCCTCAAGCACATCACCCTTAACCTCATCCGCCTCGACCCCATCAAGCGCAACGGCGGAATCAAGGCCCGACGTTTCATCGCCGCTACTTCCGATGCTTATCGCGAACACCTCCTTGGTCTCGCTTGATGTTCATGCGATTGCCCTG
>Ga0316613_10002185_pt1 | contig 12689 bp, 13 predicted proteins | sample OWC_soil_day10_C_2_FD_207647 | JGI IMG/M metagenome (GOLD analysis project Ga0316613, IMG submission 207647) | Wetland soil microbial communities from Old Woman Creek delta, Ohio, United States - OWC_soil_day10_CT_b | ecosystem: Environmental > Terrestrial > Soil > Wetlands | place: USA: Ohio...
CCGGAATCTGAAATTCATCCGGCGCCACCATCGTAATTTTCAATTCTGCTCCTTGCTTGCCCTTATCGACCCCTTCCACAATAACGAGATCATTTGCCATAAGCCCTTCTTCCACTATCCACAAATTGCCGACTTTTTTTCCCATTTTGACCTGCCGGCTTTCCGCCTTATTATCACCTGTAACCACCGTAACAAATGTACTGTCCAACATTTCTTTGACAGCTCGCTGGGGGACTAACAGCGCTCCTCGGCGGACTTCGTCCTGGGCCACAATTTTGGCAAACATACCGGGGGTAAGAAATTTCTGTGGATTGCTGAATAACGCTTTGATCGTAATTGTCCCCGTCGTGTCACTCATCCCCTTATCGATTTGCTCGATCTGTCCTTTCAATGGATATTCCGAACCGTCACTAAGGATGAGTTTGAGATTATTATCATTAAAAGCACTAGGCAAAGCTCCCTGTCCCTGGCGGGTCAGCTTGATATATTCGTTTTCACTCATGCTGAACTGAACCCAAACCGGGTCTAGCGACGACACCGTCGCCATTGTCGTCGATCCCGTCACGACATAATAACCGAGGCTGAGATCGTTCACATCGATCCGACCGTCCACCGGCGAAACAATCAGGGTATCCTGCTCGTCTTCGATTGCCTGCTGCAGGCTGGCCCGGTCGGCCTCAACTGTCGCGGCGTTCTCTTCCGCCTGGGCTTCATAAGAGTCGAATGTTTCTTGCGCAATAGCCTCGCTGGCTACCAGTTTCCGATACCGCTCCACTTGCCGTTGGCTATTGTTGAGCGTCGCCTGGGATTTGGCGAGAGTCGCCCGGGCATTTTTTATCGCAGATATATATTGCTTATTGTCAATTTTAAACAACGGCTGACCTTTATAGACGGTATCTCCGCCTTTCACCATCTTTGCCACAATGTTGCCGGAAACTTTCGACATGATCTTAATTTCATCTTTCGACATGACCTTGCCGACAAATTCATAATTAATCGGCGTATCACGTTGAATGACTTGCATAGCCTTCACTTCGACCGCCTGCGGATTTTTCACTGACTGCGCTTTCCCGAATAATCCACCTCTCACGGCAGTAAAGCCAATCAGTCCAATCAGGATAATGACTCCTATATATATTTTTTTGGATGGTTGAACAAACACTGGACTTTCCTCCTAATTCCTACGTCTGAAATAAGATAGCATTGGTTGTCTATTGATTCCGAGATGCACTAATCCGGCTGCAATAAGGATATATCCCGACCATTCGTGCGCTTTTTTCGGATAAAACGGCATTTCTCCCCTAACCGTTAGTTTATCACTATCATGTTTACCTAACATTTGCTGCTGAATGTTTTGAGGTTTTGGTACAAGGACTATATGTATGCCCGACACAGATACAATTATGAATGCGAGCAGCAGTATAATAGATGTAATCCTTCTCATAATCACCCTCCATTCTCCGAAAATCTCCTTAATCAGTAGTATAAGCTTCAAAGGTTAATCCTTGGTTAGGCCAAGGTTAGAATTAGGTAAGACCAATGTTAGAATCTGGTAAGAAATGGCCAATTAGGCTTTTCAACCGAGTGAAAAAATGGTTTTATATTAGTAATAGTTATTTATTGGCTAGGAGGTAGAAATTCGTGCAGGCTGACGCTAAGAAAATATTAATTGTGGAGGATGAGCCAAAAATCGCCCGATTTATCCAAATGCAATTAGAACATGAAGGTTTTAAAACATTGATTGAGTCAAATGGACGCATAGCATTGGACCGAATTATGCAAGAAAATTTTGACCTGGTTCTCTTGGATATAATGTTGCCGGAAATGGATGGAATAGAAATCTGCAAACGGGTACGGGAGTTGTCGGAAGTCCCTATAATTATGTTAACTGCTAAAGATGAGGTTATCGACAAGGTTACGGGTCTTAATACTGGGGCAAATGACTATATAACAAAACCATTTTCAACCCAAGAGCTTATTGCTCGTATTCGGGCTGCGCTGCGTAAAAATAAGATGCCGCTACATTCGTCGAATGACAATGAATTAAGGGTAAAAAACCTGGTTTTGTATCCTGAACGTTACGAAGTACACATTGATCAACAGGCGGTAGAGCTAACCAAGAAAGAATACGACCTCCTCGAATACCTAATCCGCAATCGAAATATTGTTCTAAATCGCGAACGTATTCTCCAGGATGTTTGGAGTTATGAGTTTACGGGGGATACCAAAATAGTAGATGTCTATATTCGCTATTTGCGAAGTAAGCTGGATGAACATTTCAAGCAAAAATACATTCACACCGTCAGAGGGGTTGGCTATGTGGTCAAAGATTAAACTTGTGCAGATGCCCATTTCGATTAAATTAACAATGCTCTACACGGTCATTTTGTCATGCATCCTTCTATTTACAAGCTGTCTTACCTTGGGAGGATTACTTTATGTACTCTTCACCCAAGCCCATGCCGATTTACGGCAAAGTGTAATTAACGTAACCCACTATCTAGAAAATGCCAATACAGTTGATAGTAGGTTATTAGAGGAAAATCTTCTGCAGCCAGGGGTAATAATAAAAATATATGATGATCACAATTCGTTGATTATTGACAGCGATGCGCATACGTTAGACATGCATGCACCTTCGCGGAATAATCTTGAATATGGCAATCATCGATTAGCGGCAATAAAAGACTTAGTGTCGCAGCTAATCGACGACACTAAGTCTTCTTATTTCTATTATGATAGAGAGAAAATTTCCTTAAATGGGCATGTATTTAAGCTACATTTTATGAGACCAATGCTGGAACAAAACCGCTTCTTAAGAACTTTAATTGTTAACTTTTTTATTACTAATATGATAGGTCTTATCATTGCAATTATATCCGGCATATTCATCAGTAATCGGGTATTACGACCTATCCGCAATATAACGGAAACTGCCAAAGAAATAGCAATTAAAAATTTAGAAAAACGGATTACGCTGACCGATAGCAACGATGAACTTAATGAATTGGCTAAAACCTTTAATCATATGCTCAATCGAATTCAAATGGATTTTGAAAAGCAACAACGGTTTGTGTCGGACGCATCCCACGAACTGAGAACCCCAATAACAGTTATTAACGGCTACGCTGAAATGCTAGATAGTTGGGGAAAACAAGATCCTTCTGCCTTACAGGAAGGAATTGAAGCTATAAAATCTGAAGCAAGCAATATGTATGGATTAATTGAGAAATTACTGTTTTTAGCTAGAGCTGACCAGTACCGGCAAATACTAAAAAAGGCCCCGCTTAACACGGAGCACCTCATTGAGGAAATTTATCAAGAGACTTGTATTATCGCACCAAATCACAAAATTATTCTCACGCAAAATGATCCTGCCATTATTTGCGCAGACTCCGCCTCCATCAAACAAATACTGCGAATTTTCATTGAGAATAGTATAAAATATACCCTGGCTGATGGGGAAATCATTATTGGCGCAAGAAAAGTGGAAAACTATTTTGAAGTAACTGTTAAAGACACGGGAATAGGAATCCCGATTGAGGACCAACCTTCTGTTTTTAACCGTTTCTATCGGGTTGATAAGTCCCGTTCCAAATTTACTGGAGGCAGTGGCCTTGGGCTTTCCATTGCCAGTTGGATCGCCGAGCAGCATAACAGTACAATTCACTTAAACAGTAAATTGGGAGAAGGAACGACCATAACGGTTCGCATCCCCTTCGACTTAGAAGCCGATTGTAGTAAGTTATAAAGCATCATTATTAAGCTATATAAGGGTATACCCTTGGCTCCTCCTTCAGCTTATGATGCTGGCATATAACATATTTCAGTTTCACTTCAGAGGATATTAAACAATATTCAAATGATTGAAACTGATAAAATAGCAAAAAGGCTCAAAATGCCAACTGCCCTATGATACTAATTGGCATATGAAGATTTAGTAAAGGAGGTGTTTTAAATGGACAAAGGAAAGGGGATTATCTGGAGGCTGGTCAGTACCATGGTAGTGCTGATGGCTCTCTCATCTTGCACGACGACCTTTGCACAAGCGCAGACAGCGTCCAATGCACCCTCAACGAGCAAAGCTTTTTCCTGTATCGTATTAAAGAGTGGTGAAGTCTATTGGGAGGCTGGCATTGATTCATGTGATGAATTAATAAACAAATTCAAACTTCAGGATGCCGAAAAAACAAGCTATGCTAAAGTTGAAATTGTGCCAGATAATGATGAAAAATATCCTTATCTCCATCCTGAGAAACCATGGAAGCTGGTAATAGATGAAACAGTCACTCCATCTTGGCTAACGCAGAAACATAAAGTTGCTGCGTGGAAAGCCTTTGAGGAATGGAAGAAAATTGTTTACCAATTTGATTATATGGCAGTCCTTAATCCTCTTGATCCTACAAAGGTTAGTAAACATGAACCAACAGAAGAAGATATTTTACTATTGAAAGAGTGGATTTCTGTCTATAATTCCCTCAGCACTACCGTCAGGACTTCCGTCAGAGATTCCATCAGGGCTTCTATCGGGGATTCCGTCGGAACTTGCGTCTGGGATTACGTCTATGTTTTCGGGGAAAAGTACAAGAATATATCTAATGTTGCGACTGTCGTGGAACAAGCGTCCGGCAAAAAGAATGTTGGGTCTAAACAAGAGGATTTTATCGCGGCTTTAATTGGTAGCTATTTCCGGAACATAAAAGAATGGAGATATTACGAAGGCGGAGCAGAAGGATACCCTTATCAATCCGCTGTCGAATTGTGGAATCATGGTTTCATAGTTAGTTATGATTCGCAGACATGGAGATTACATTCTGCTGAAGACGGCTCTACCGTCTTCTCCGTAGATAATCAAGAAGCAGCAACGAACAAAGCTTTTTCCTGTATCGTATTACAGAGTGGTGAAGTCTATTGGGAGGCTGGTATTGATTCAAGTGATGAATTAATAAACAAATTCAAACTTCAGGATGCCGAAAAGACAAGCTATGCTAAAGTTGAAATTGTGCCAGATAATAATGAAAAATATCCCTATCTCTATCCTGAGAAACCATGGAAGCTGATAATAGACGAAGCAGTCACTCCATCTTGGTTAACACAAAAACATAAAGACGCGGCGTGGAAAGCCTTTGGGGAATGGAAGAAAATTGTTTACCAATTCGATTATATGGCAGTCCTTAATCCCTTTGATCCTGCAAAAGCTGAGAAACATGAACCAACAAAAGAAGATATTTTACTATTGAAAGAGTGGGCTTCTGTATGGGAAGCTGTCAGGAATTCCGGTTGTTCCATCGGTTCTTCTGTCAAGGCCTCTGGCAGGGATTCCGTCGGAGCTTGCGTCTGGGGCTCCACCGAGCAATCCGTTGAGACTGCCTTCAGGGCTTTGCATGTGGATTGTCCCGGGGCTGTTGTCTGTCAAGGCATCGAGGCTTCCCTTGAAACTTCCCTTAAGGATACCATCGGGGATTCCGTTGGGGATGGCCTGGGGGCTTTAGTTGGTAGCTATTTCCCGAATATAAAAGAGTGGCAATACTACGAAGGCGAAATAGAAGGATATCCTTATCAAGCCGCTGCTGAATTATGGAATCGTGGTTTTATTCCCAGTTTCGATGGAAATATATGGAGATTAAGTTCTGGCAAAGAAGCCTCTGTAGTCTTCGAAATCTCCGAAGAAGAATTGTTTAAGGAAAAGTAATGCGGAAGATATATTAGTGACAAATTAAGAAAAGTTAAAATTCGCTTTTTATAGCAATTCATTTGATTATTTCTTCTTTAAGGTATGCAGACATGGAATAGCCAGTATTTCCAGCAAGCAATAAAAACTTAACTATATTCATTCTGTTAGCTAATATAACTAACAGAATTTGCTTGTATAAAGAGGGATACTTCCGTGGAAAATATTATAAAAAAAGAGAAGCTTTGGACGAAAGAATTTATTCTCAGTTTTTTGTCAAATTTATTGCTTTTATCAGCATGTATTGCATTATGTCGACATTACCGCTGCTTGTAACCGAAGCGCTTGGCGGGGATAAGGGGCAAGCGGGATATTGATCTGGGATATGGGATTGGTTCCATGCTGCTGGGAGTTTTAGCAAATTACATTGGATTAAAAATAAAAGCATATTATTATTGTTAGCGAGGTGGGAAAAATGAAGAAATTAACAATCTTAGCAGTATTATTAATACTGGGAATGGTAATCAATGGATGCGCATCTGCACCTAAAGAACAAACGGTGGCTAATCAACCTATAAAAAGCGTTACCGCGATTACTGAGGTATTCGGGGATGGTCAGAAGGTAAGCGCTGTAGTGCTGGAATACGACAAGGCCATCGACACATCAAAGCTGAAAACCTCGGACTTCGCAGTCGAAGGCAAGACCGTCACGAAGGTGTATGCCAATACCGCGGTGGCAAAAGCCTCGCAGGGCATAAACGGCCAATATGTCATTGTAGAACTCTCGACGGCCATTACGCCTGACACAATGATGAAGGGCAACAGTGCTGGCCAGGAAAATAATACCGGCAATGGAGCAGGCAATGCCGCGCAGGAGTCTTCACAAAATGCCAATCCGCCCCAGCGCAGCGGTGGACCCCAATTGGGTTCCGCAGCAACTGATTCAGCCGAAAGCAAGCCTTTGACCGTCAATGTGACACAGAGCGGTAACATCATAACGGCAAACGGACAAACCTACAAGGCGGATACCCGCGTAAAGACGAACAGCAAGAACATCAATCTGGTGGTAGAGGATTTCAAGCAGCTTGTTCACACGGACCCGAACCACAATAACGAAAAACTAATGTACAACCTGTATGTGCCAAAGAATTATGATCCGTCCAAGAGGTATCCATTGGTGCTGTTCATGCATGACGCCGGCGTTGTCAGCAACAATCCTACGAATACGCTGACACAGGGTTTGGGTGCTATCATCTGGGCCACCCCCTCTGAGCAGGCAAAAAACGAATGCTTTGTGGTTGCCCCCCAATATACCACTGTGATCGCCGATGACAGTTCCGAGACAACCGAACAAATGGACATCACCGTGAATCTGATCAAAGAACTGGAGAATCAATATAGTATCGACACCAACCGCATCTACAACACCGGTCAGTCGATGGGCGGGATGACCTCCATCGCGATGGACATCAAGTATCCGGACATGTTTGCGGCATCGCTGCTGGTCGCCTGCCAATGGGATGCGAGTAAAGTAACCCTGATGGCAAAGGACAATCTATGGATTATCGTCTCCGAGGGCGACAATAAGGCTAAACCGGGAATGGACGCCATAACCGAAACTTTGAAGGCGAAGGGAGCTACCGTGAGCAAGGCAACCTGGTCCGCGGAATCCAGCGCATCAGAATTCACGAGGAATGTAAACGCCATGCTTGCTGAGGGCTGCAACATCAATTATGTGATCTTCAATGGCGGAAGCCATCGATATACCTGGCAATATGCCTATACGATTGAAGGTGTGAGGGACTGGCTGTTCAAACAGGTGAAGGAGTAAGCACCTTTTGTAGGGATGATGCAATTTCTTTGTGACGGGAAAAACAGTTTACTTATAGAAAATGAACTGCAGCATATATAAAATAGTTGCAGTTCATTTTTCTGAACCGTATCATCAGAATACTATAGGCATGGAGGTGAAAACATTATTGCAGAAAACACAAAAGTGAGACTTCTAGCGATACAATTTCATGATATTACATGGCGAGTCAAAGAACCGTCACCCGACTCATTTGTTGAGCTGGACAATTGGATGGATCCTGCTTGAATTTATCGTGTTTTTCTGTTATGGTTATGACTGCCGTATATGACTCGAAATCTGAGGGATTGCTTAGTGATTAAACTAGTAGCCTTCCTTTTTGAATTTAATTTATTGTAATGCAGATAATAATTAGGGAGGCGATACTTATGGGTCAAAAAAAAGTAAATAAGGCTAATGATGCTTTTGGACTAAAGAAGTCTAGAGAACAAAACAATCAAAAGAATGATACGAGTTTTAGCAATAAACCTACTAATCATCCTAATAAAACAGCACTCATGAATACATTCTTAGAAAAAGTAAAAGGAAAAATCACACAAAAATAAACAGGCTAAAAATAGCCTGTTTTTTGATACCCTTCCTATTATGCAGACATAACATGAAGAACGGGACATGGGGACAGGCTATTTGTACACTCCCATTATCCCCTATTCCAAACCATGATATATTCTTTAAATCCGGAATCTTCATTAGCTTGCTCCCCTTGAATTACAAAGTCACATCGTTTATAAAATTCTATTGCACCTATGTTATCAACATAAACAGCTAATTCTAGCTTTGGATATAACTCTTTACAATAATTAATTAGCTTTAAACCTATTCCTTGCTTCTGATACTCTTTACCAACAAATAATGCTCCAATAAAAAAGCCCTGCATGATACTAATAAATCCTTTAACAACACTATCTCCTTCATAAATAAATGTATTGGCTATCGGCAGATATCTTTCTCTTACAACATGATAGTTATCAACCCAATATTTTTCCGAAATAAAATAATGCGCATTAATATTAGTATCTAACCATATTTTCATTACTGCATCTATTTTCGCTTGTTCATATTCTTTTATCATATATTTCCTCCTATTATGAATTTCAGATGACACGGGGCCAGGTTCCGTGCCCCACTTAAAACCGATAAGTTCTCAACTGCTTTTCTATCGCTATATCAACTAAAAGAAAAGCTGTCCATAAATTTATTAGCTAAGTTACTATGAGTAGCTCTCTTTATAAATGCTAACTCCTGCTATATTTTTATAAGTATTACTTTTCCCTTAATTTATCTGCTCACTAAAAAAATACCGATCAAACAAAAAGCAATACCTACAATCTGCTTTAAATTAATAATCTCCTTGTAAAAAAGTCCTCCAATCAAAATTAAAAATAAAGAAACACATACATTTGCTAATAGAGATCCCGTATTCATTTTCCAACCAAATCGATACATCAATATGTATCCAAATTCAACTCCAATTAGAGATATCCCTAATACAAAACTTGTCCAGTTAATATTATGAATATCCTTTGCTAAATTATTCCCAGTAATGATATACGTAAAAAGAACTCCTACAAAACTTACAGCATACGTAGCAGCTAAAGACAAACAAACATTTGCGTCTTCTGGCATTTTTTTAGTTGCATTATGATAAAAAATATTAGAAATAATGATCAAGATTAACGGAAAATAATATCTCAATTCCAATCACCTTTGTTTAATATTTTTTCCATGCAGATATGGGGACAATTCTCATCCATATAGATGTCACCCTTGGCCACATATCCCGATCTTTTATAAAATGATTGCACTCGGACTTGTGCCGATAAGGATATTTTTTTCCCACCTTCGGATAAGATATTTTTCTCTAAAACTTCCAAAATATATTGTCCAAAATGCTTTCCTCTATATGCTTTTAAAACCGCTATTCTGCCAACAATATACGTATCTTTTTCTTTATCCTTATAGTATCTGCAAACAGCTACGGACGTATTTTTTTCATAAAAAACTAAATGTGTCGCATAGTTATCAATTTCATCAAATTCATTCTGAAAGCCTTGTTCAGATACAAATACCTCTTCTCGAATTTTTTTGGCATCTGGCGATAGATAATTCAATTTTTTATACATTAAATCTCCTCCTCAAAAAAAATACGGCATTCAAAACCAAACCTTATAATGCAATAAATTGCACCGTACCTACGGTTTGATTTTGAATGCCTTAACGTATTTTTATCCGGTGATAAAAATACAAGCGTTATATTTAAATGTAAGCATATGCTATCAAAAATTACTATACCTGTCAAGATTCAATACACTACTATAGGGACACGGGGACAGGTTCCTTGTCCTATTTAAAACCGATACGTTCTAAATTATCTTTCTATCGGTATATCAACTAAAAGAGAAGCTACCCATACTAACTAAGTTACTATGGGTAGCTTCTCTCTATAAATGCTAAATCATTCTATATTTTTACATTATGATCATTATTTTACCAAGGCAAGGCTTTGCTTCAGGTTTCTTATCAAAATGCCTTACTAAGCCAATTCTCATACTTTTTCATCCTTTTGCTGTTAACTCAGTTAGATTTTCTTATATATGATAAGTATCTGCTTTGGTAACTACTACTTTAGCCATCCAAACAAACCCGCGGGAAACAGTGTCGATAGCCCCGTTCCTGGGACGGCTGTGAAAAAGCAGATCAAGTTATCCACAGCAATCCACATACTATTCACAGGTTTATCCACAAAGCCATCTTACCTTAATTAGCAGGAATGGCACCTTTTTGTTGTGAATAATTTCCAGCTACGATTTGGAAAACTGTAACATAACTGTAACATTCTACTGTTATGATTAGGCTAATAAACTAAGGGAGTGGTTCTATATGAAAAACATAGTTAAAAAAATCGCTATTTATTCAATGATAGGTGTGATGCAAATAGGTTTTAGCGCTTCTGTAATAGAGGCTTCACCATTACATAATGATACACAAGGGATTGTACAATTAAATGGTAGAGATCATAATAATGATGAAAGGCAGCGTGAACATGATAGACGCGAGCGAGAAGAAAATGAACGACATAACCGCGAAATGCAGCGACGTGATCATGAGAGTGATCGCGATTGGCATGATCGACAAAAAAGAGAACATAAACGTCATAACAATGCGCTAAGAGAAATTGCTGCCCTTTTAATCGGAATCGCAATTGGCTCATCTAATAATTAATATTTATTAGCTTTAAAGTGATACCGCTAAAAGATTAATTTATACGTCTCACCTTCGGGGAGGCGTTTTCGCTATATTTTTACATCCTATTCATTATTTTATCACCAGGTTTTGTTTTTCAAATTGAAAGCTGATTTTATCTCAATACGAATTGTAGTTTGATCTTTTAATGAGATCCTAAAATAAGCAAGAGAAATCAAAAAATGATTTCTCTTGCTTATTTTATCTTTAATATTCGAATACTATTGTCATAGAACGATCAACGAAATTTTATGTTTTAAACCTTTTTCTTCATTTAGCCGTTCTTTTTCCCAGGCAATGAATGCCCAAACTACTATCTCAGATTGTTTCAAGATTATCACTCCCCATAATCTCATCATGCAAATATCATTATAATCATAACCTATAGTTATCATACCATGATTATTCAATATTTCAATTATTTTCATAACAGGAATATAATAAAGATAAAAATACAGGTATTCATTATACTGTATTTATAATGCGGTCAAAGGAGAAGATATAACCCACTGTGGTGCCTTATTGGCAGGTCGAAAAGCAGAGAGTTTTTCGAAGAAGAATTTATAGCTGCCATATCATATCTATCAGGCTTCTAAAGCCCTATCGCAACTGAGTAATACAATATTTTATAAGTTATGCTTATTTAGGAGGATTAATTATGTCATTAGTCAAGGTAGAATTCTCAGAAAAAGTGGGCATTATTACGCTAAATAATACCCAGAAACTAAACGCTTTAAGTGCCCAACTCGTCGATGATATTATTGAAGCACTTGATAATTTCCAAAAACAGAAGATACATATCATTATTTTGCGTGCTCCAGATGGATCTAAGGTATGGTCGGCAGGTCATGATGTTAAAGAATTACCTTTAAAAATGAGAGATCCTTTAAGTTATTACGATTCACTTGAGGTACTTTTACGGGCTGTAGAAGAATACCCGGGTCCGGTTATTGCAATGGTACACGGCAGTGTCTATGGTGGTGCTTGCGACTTAATAATGACTTGCGATATGGTGATCGCCGATAAGACGGCTAAGTTTGCCATGACTCCTGCTAAGCTTGGGGTTCCATACAATTCTACAGGTATTTTACATTTTATGAATCGTTTACCGATTAATATTGCTAAAGAGATGTTTTTTACTGCTGAATTAGTACCTGCGGATCGGGCTTTAAATGTAGGCATTATCAATCATTTAGTTGCAGAAGAAGAACTTCTCCCTTTTACATTAAATTTAGCTACGACAATTAGCACCCGGTCGATGTTATCGATTGAGGTAATTAAAGAACAATTCCGTGTTTTATCAAAAGCATATTCTATCACTCCATCCGCTTTTGAACGAGTACAGGGGATGCGGCGAAAGGTTTATGACAGCCATGATTATGAAGAAGCGATTACTGCATTTTTAGAAAAACGCCCGGCACATTTTAAAGGCGAATAAGCTTTCTTCACATAGCGGCGATGTTTTACCAAAAAAGACATTTCCAATACCTACGTTCCAAACAAAGGGACATTGGGACAGGTTCATTGTCCCAATTAAAAAACAATACTTCTAAATCGTCTTTCTCTTATCGATATGTTAAATAAAAGAGAAGCTGCCCATAAATTTACTAACTAATTTATTTTGGGTAGCTTCTCTTTATCAATGCTAAATCCTTCTATATTTAAAAATCACAGAGACGGCTCTTGATTTGAATTATTTGGGACACAGGGACATGTTCTTTGCCCCCTTTATATTTATCCCTTGGCATCCATTTTAGCAATATCATAATAGGAACTTGCATCATACTTTTCCACGGCTTGTATTCTTTCTTGTAAATTATTATTAGAAAGTGTCGCTGTTGCTGTCAGTTGATGCCCCATCATCTAATTATAATGAACTATTCTTTAACTCTCGCTCTTTAAATT
>Ga0316613_10002189_pt1 | contig 12678 bp, 9 predicted proteins | sample OWC_soil_day10_C_2_FD_207647 | JGI IMG/M metagenome (GOLD analysis project Ga0316613, IMG submission 207647) | Wetland soil microbial communities from Old Woman Creek delta, Ohio, United States - OWC_soil_day10_CT_b | ecosystem: Environmental > Terrestrial > Soil > Wetlands | place: USA: Ohio...
GTCCGGAACCAGGCTGCCCGGCGTGAATTTCCACAGGCCGGCGGTGATGATCACCATCCCGCCGAAGAGCAGGGCGCCGAGCGCGCCGCGCCGGATCAGCCAGGCGACCCCCTGGGTGTAGTGGCCGGTGATGCGGGTGAACCAGGCGTTGAAGGCGTCGAAGAAGCGGTTGCTGGCCTTGTGCTCGTGCTTGAGGATGAGCACGCACAGCGAGGGCGTCAGCGTTAGCGCGACGATGCCGGAGATGACCACGGCGATGGCGATGGTCACCGCGAACTGCCGGTACAACTCGCCGGTCAATCCGCCCAGGAAGGCGATCGGCACGAAGACCGCGCACAGCACGAGCACGATGGCGATGACCGGGCCGGTCACTTCGCGCATGGCCTGGATGGCCGCCGCTTTGGCCGGTATCTGCTCCTCGTGCATGATCCGTTCGACGTTCTCCAGTACCACGATGGCGTCGTCAACAACGATACCGATGGCCAGCACCATGCCGAACAGGGTCAGGGTGTTGATCGAGTAGCCGAGCATCAGCAGGCCGGCGAACGTGCCGATCAACGATACCGGCACGGCCAGCGTCGGGATCAGCGTGGCGCGCCAGTTCTGCAGGAAGATATAGACGACGAAGAAGACGAGCACCATGGCCTCGCCGAGCGTTTTGACCACTTCGCGGATCGATACCTGGACGAAGTCCGTGGTGTCGAAGGGAACCGCGTAGGTGAGTCCGTCCGGGAAGCGGCCCGATAGTTCGGTCAGCGTTTTCTTGACCTCCAGCGCCGTATCCAGGGCGTTCGCGCCCGGCTTCAGGAAGATGCCGACCAGCGTTGCCGGCTGGCTGTTGTGGCGGCCGATGAAGTCGTAGTCCTTGGCGCCGAGTTCCACCCGTGCCACGTCCTTGAGCCGCAGGATCGAGCCATCCGCTCCGGCGCGCACCACGATCTTCTCGAACTCGGCAACGTCAGCCAGTCGCCCCTTGGTGTTGATGGTCAGCGACATTTCCTGGCCGGAGGCCGTCGGTGGCTGGCCGATGCGGCCGACCGCGTACTGCGCGTTCTGCTCGTTGATGGCGCGCACCACGTCGGAGGTGGCGAGCTTCAGTTGCGCGAGGCGGTCGGGCTTGAGCCACACGCGCATGGCGTAGTCCTTGGCGCCGAAGATCTGCACGTTGGTGGTACCGGGCACGCGCTTCAGCACGTCAAGCACGTTGAGGGTCACGTAGTTGCTGGTGTACAGGTCGTCGTAGCGTCCATCGGGGGATGAGAAGGCCAGCACCTGCAGGAAGGAACTGGAGTTCTTTTCCACCTGGATGCCCTGGCGCCGCACTTCCTGCGGCAGGCGCGCTTCGGCCTGCTTGACGCGGTTGTTGACGTTGATCACCGCCTGGTCGATGTCGGTGCCGATTTCGAAGGTGACGTTGATTTCCACGCGCCCGTTGGAAGCGGACGTGGAGTTCATGTAGATCATGCCCTCGACCCCGTTGATCTGGGTTTCCAGCGGCGCGGCCACGGTCTTTTCGAGCACTTCGGCGGAAGCGCCGGGGTAGGTTGCGGCAACGATGACCTGCGGCGGCGCAATTTCGGGGTATTGCGCAATCGGCAGACTGCGCATCGAGGCCAGGCCGGCGATCACGATGAAGATCGAGATCACCATGGCGAAGATCGGCCGGTCGATGAAGAAGCGGGAGAACATTGCTCGGTCTCCTTGTTATTTGCCGGCTGCCGGAGCGGCCGCGTTGTTCGGTGCGGCGGCTGTCGATGCCGGCGGCGTGATCTGTACCGGCGCTCCCGGCCCGAGCTTGACGACGCCGTCGATGACGACCTGGTCGCCCGAGGCCAGCCCCTTGGTGATCACGACATCGGCGCCGTTCCAGTCGCCGGTGTCCACCGGGCGCATTTCAGCCTTGTTGTCCTTGCCCACCACGAAGACGAACTTCCCTTGCGGGCCTTCCAGCACCGCGCGCTGCGGCACGCGGAAAACGCCGGTGCGCGATGCGCCGGAGAGGGCCACGCGCACGAACTGGCCGGCCTGCAGCAAACCGTCGGGGTTGGGCAACTCGGCGCGCGCTTCGCTGGTGCCCGTGTCGCGCGAAACGCGGACATCGGAGAAATCGGTGAAGCCGCTCCGAGCATATTCGGTTCCGTCCGCCAGCTTGACGGTGACCTTGAAGCGGCCGTCCTGCGGCCATATCACGCGCTTGGCGTCGGCGTCCTGACGCAGTTTCAGGCGTTCGTTGTCCGGGATGCCGAAGATCACCTGGATCGGGTCGGTCTGCGTCACGGAGGTCAGGAGCACGTCCGGTCCGGAAACCAGCGAGCCTTCGGACTTCAGCGCCCGGCTGGACACGCCGCTCAACGGCGACTCGACGCGGGTCCATTCGAGGTTCAGTTTTGCCTCGCGCAGCCGGGCCTTGGCGGCCAGCACGTCGGCGTGGCTGATCGACTGGGCCGACACCGCGTCGTCGTGTTCCTTCTGGCTGATGGCCTTGTACTGGAGCAGCGGCACCAGGCGCTTGGCTTCGCGCTCCGCCTGTTCGTAACGGGCCTCGGCGGCGGCCACGTCGGCTTCGCTGCGCGCGACGGCCGCTTCGAAAGGCGCCGGGTCGATGGTGAACAGCGACTGGCCGGCCTTGACCCTGGCGCCTTCGACGTAGTTGCGCTTCAGCAGGATGCCGGCGACACGGGCGCGAACCTCTACTTCCCGCGAGCCAAGCGTCTGCGCCGCGTATTCGAGGGTGATCGGCAGGGTTTCTTCCTGCACGGCGATCACCGCGACGGGAACCGGGCCACCGAACATGCCGGCGTGGCCGCCATCCGCGCCTTTGCCGCAGGCAGCGACGATGAGCGATGACAAGATTGTGGCCGCCAGCAGGGTGCGGGAACGGACAAAGGGAGAGCAGAAAACGGCTGTGCGACGCGACATGGCGTTTCTCCGGGGGGCTGGTCGCCCTCGGGGAGGGCGTCGGGTTGTGCGGGATTGGATCGCATTTTACATACATCCGAGAATGTATGTAAAGGACGAAGTATCGACTACAATGAATGAATAGGTGGCATTGATGGCGGCATCAAGAGCACCAGACGATGGGGAAAATGAGTGGCAAAGAAAACCAAGGAAGAAGCGCAGGAAACGCGCAATGCGATTCTTGATGCGGCGGAAGTCGTGTTTCAGGAACGCGGCGTCAGCCGGACGTCGCTGGCGGAAATCGCTGCCGCAGCTGGCGTGACGCGCGGCGCGGTTTACTGGCATTTCGCCAACAAGGCCGATCTGTTCGATGCCATGGTGCAACGGGTGTTCGGACTGTTCGAGAAAAAATTTACCGAATTGCAGGCGGCAGGCGACGAGAACCCGGTCGATCTGCTGCGCAAGATGGCCTGCCATTTCCTTGAACGCGTGGTCAACGACCCTTCCTATTTCCGGATGATCGACATCTCCTGGCACAAATGCGAATACATCGGCGAAATGGCGGTGATTCGCGACAGCCATCTCGAATGCGGCAATCGCTACCTGGAGATCAGCACGGAAGCGTTTCGTCTGGCCCAGGAACGTGGCTTCCTTCCCCTCACCGTGGAACCGCGCTACGCCGCCGTCGGCCTGATGTCGTTGATCGACGGCATGGTGCTCAACTGGACGCTGGACAAGAAACTGTTTCCGCTCGCCAGTTACGGCCCCGCGTTGATCGACACCTATATGGCCGGACTGGGCCTGATGTTCATCGCCGAGAAAAACGGATCGCGCGAATAGCGGGCGTTATACTGCCGGCAACCAACAAGGAGAAACAACATGGCGGCATCCCCCGAAACCGTCAGCATGGCGATGTTCTGCGATTTCGAAAACGTGGCGCTCGGCGTGCGCGACGCGAAGTACGACAAGTTCGACATCAAGCCGGTGCTGGAGCGCCTGCTGCTGAAAGGCAGCATCGTGGTGAAGAAGGCCTACTGCGACTGGGAGCGTTACAAGAGTTTCAAGGCCACGATGCATGAGGCCAATTTCGAGTTGATCGAGATTCCCCATGTGCGCCAGTCGGGCAAGAATTCCGCCGATATCCGCATGGTGGTCGATGCGCTGGACCTGTGTTACACCAAGGCCCATGTCAATACGTTTGTCATCATCAGCGGCGATTCCGATTTCTCGCCGCTGGTTTCGAAATTGCGCGAAAACGCCAAATACGTGATCGGCGTCGGCGTCAAGCAATCGACCTCCGACCTGCTGATCGCCAACTGCGACGAGTTCATTTTCTACGACGATCTGGTGCGCGAAAGCCAGCGCGCGGTCGTGCGCCGTGATCCGAAGGCGGCCCAGACGATGCCGCGCCTCTCGCCCGAGGAACTCGAAGGGCGCAAGAGCGCCGCGATTGAACTGGCCGTGTCGACCTTCGAGGCGCTGGTCGTCGAGCGGGGCGATAGCAGCAGGATCTGGGCGTCTATGCTCAAGGAAGCGATGAAGCGGCGCAAGCCCGACTTCAACGAAAGCCATTTTGGTTTCCGCAGCTTCGGCAATCTTCTGGACGAAGCGCAGTCGCGCGGATTGCTGGAAGTCGGCCGGGACGAGAAATCGGGAGCCTTCGTGTCGCGGAGTTCAGGCCACTCGCACCGTACGGAACCGGTGGGCCTCGTTGCCGAGGAAGCCGCTGCAACTCCCGTGGAAGAGGCGCCGAATGGTGGCGCTGCACCGGTGGCGGAAAACGCGCATGCCGTCGCTCCCGCGAAGCGCCGGGGCCGCAGCCGTGGCAAGAGTTCGGACAAGAACAAGGATGTGCCGAAGAACGATGCGCCGGCGGTGGTGTCGCCCGACGCCCCCGTAATTCCGCTTGAGGGGAGCGCCGGGGTTGCATCTGTTGCTGAGGTGGCGCCGCCGGTTGAAGCGGGGAGTCCGGAAAAAGAGACACCTGCGGGCGGCGATGTTGCCACCGTCAATGAAGGCGAGCCGGTTCAAGCCAAGCGGCCCGCTTCGCGCAACCGTCGTCCACGCAAGCCGAAAGCAGCGAAAGCCGAAGAATCGACGGCTTCCTGACCCCCGGAGGGCCGATCAGGAGTTGTCGCGTTTCCTTGCCGGGGCGTTTGCGGCGTTTTGCGTGATGGCATTGGCGTACTGCAGGGACAACTCTTCGAGCACTTCGAGAATGCGTTCGCTGCTGGTCGCCACCGTCATCGCATTGGTGGCATTGCGGTCCTTCATGCCGAAGATCGATTGCTCGAAGAAAACCCACTGCACCCGCGCCAGTTCCAGGGCGCGCCGGTTGGATTCGGTGTTCTCGCCGGCGCCGATCAGTTCGTTGAGGGCGGACGAAAATTCGCGGCGTGCCTGTTCGATATCGACCAGCAATCCCGCCGTGGTGTCGCCGGCGTAGGCCATCAGGTAAAACCGCGCCAGACGTTGCGCGAGCATGTTCTGGCGCAGCGTGAGATCGAGAAGGCGGGCGGTCGGGGCGCTGGAGTGAAGTTCGAACTGCGTGGCCAGCTTGCCTGCCATCATGGCCAGGGCATCCGCCTCGATGAACACGTTTTGTCTGTTCTGCGCTGAATAGGGGAAGGCGGTGTCGCGCTTCAGTTCCTCCCACGTCTGCGCCATGCGTTCGATGACTGCCGTGGTCTTGTCGGTCAGGGGCGTGCGCCGCAGTCCGCCGAGTTCATTGTCGATCTGCCGGCGTGACGCATCGACCTGGCGCCAGGCCTTTTCCGGGTCCAGCCCCATGCCGATTTGCTGATACAGCTTGGCTAGCCGTTCGGCGTGTTGACGGACTCTTCCTGCCGCAGCAACGTAGTGCGAGGCGGCCGGCGATGACGATTCGCCGGGGCTCGAAGCGGCGTGGGCCAGGTCGCTGAAGCAGGCGCCAGCCAGAATTCCCAGCAGCGCGGCGATCAGAAACGGCTTGAAATGCGTGTTCCACCAGTGGATCGCAGTGAGTGAAAGTCGGTTCTCCATGCCGCCATTGGACCAGCCCTCTGTTGCAGGATCATTTCATCTCCCACCTGAGCGCGACACCGGATTTGATCTTGGTCGTCGGCTTTACCAGAATGGTAGTGGTGTTGGTAGTGGGGGCGCAGAGAAGTACCGGCCATCCGGCGATGTCTTTCGTCAACGCGGAAGGAGGGGAGTATGTACGACCACGGCGCGCACGGGAAAACTCTCGACGAAGTTGTCAGCGGTCTGGAAACCCGCCTGGACGACGGATTGACGCTGCAGGAAGCGCAGACCCGGCTGTCCCTCCACGGCCCCAATGAGCTTGCCGAGAAGCCCCGGCCCGGTTTCTTCGCCATGCTCTGGGATCAGTTCAACAACTACCTGGTCATGATCCTGATCGCGGCGGCGCTGGTCTCGCTGGCGCTCGGGGAGGTCGTCGACTCCCTGGCCATCATGTTCATCGTGCTGCTGAATGCGGTGATCGGCGTAGTGCAGGAATCCAAGGCGGAACAGGCGCTGGCCGCGTTGAAGAAGATGTCGGCGCCGAACGCGCAGGTGGTGCGCGACGGGCGCGTGACGACAATCCCGGGGCGCGAGATCGTCGCCGGAGACATCGTCCTGCTGGAAGCGGGAAACTACGTTCCGGCCGATCTGCGCCTGGTCGAAACCTTCAATCTGCGCATCGAGGAAGCCTCGCTGACCGGGGAATCGGTGCCGGTCGAGAAAGATGCGGCGCCGGTCCTGGACAAGGAGATTCCGCTGGGTGACCGGCGGAACACGGCCTTCATGGGAACGACGATTACCTACGGGCGTGGCCGGGGAATCGTCACCGGAACGGGAATGAACACGCAGATCGGCATGATCGCCGAAATGATCCAGTCCTTCGAGACGGAAAGCACGCCGCTACAGAAGAAGCTCGAACACCTCGGCCGGCTGCTGGGTTCCGCGTGCCTTGCGATCTGTGCCCTGGTGTTCATCTATGGATTGTTCCGCGATACGCACCTTGCCAGCGCGTTCAGCGGCGGCTTCCTGAATTACCTCGAAGCCGAAAGGAAGGACATCATCGGGCTGTTCATGACGGCGGTCAGCCTGGCCATCGCCGCCGTGCCGGAAGGACTGCCGGCCATCGTGACGATCTGCCTGGCGCTCGGCATGCAGCGCATGATCAAGCACCACGCGCTGATCCGCAAACTTCCCGCCGTCGAAACGCTCGGCTGTGCCACGGTCGTCTGTTCCGACAAAACCGGGACTTTGACCCAGAACCAGATGACGGTCGTGCAGGGATGGACGCTGGGCAAGCGCTTCCGGGTAAGCGGTGAAGGCTATGCACCGGGTGGACGGTTTTTCCTCGGAACGGAATTGTTTGCGCCGTCTGCCGATCCCGATACGGCGCTGCTGCTGCAAGGGGCGCTTGTCTGCAACGACGCGAGACTGGAGGAAAACAGCGGCGAAGGAGGCAAGGAATCCTGGCGGATCGTGGGCGACCCGACCGAGGGCGCGCTGGTTGTTGCGGCGGCGAAGGCTGGCTATTGGTTCGGCGAGATGCAACACGGTCTACCGCGTGTGCAGGAAATCCCCTTCGATTCCGAGCGCAAGCGGATGACCACCTTGCATGAGACGAAGCATTGGGCGCTGTCCGGGAAACTGGTGCTGCCGGATTCGACGGCCATCATCGCCTTCGTCAAGGGCGCTCCGGACGTCGTTCTCGATTTGTGCACGAAGTATGTCGAATCAGGCTGGACGGTCGACCTGACGCCCGATGTCCGGCAGGCGATTCTCGACCAGAACCGCAAAATGGCGAGCAGCGCCTTGCGCGTGCTGGCCATTGCGTTCCGGCCGCTGCCGGAGGTGCCCGAGCGCGTGGCGCCGGAAACGACCGAGCAGGATCTGGTGTTCGTGGGCTTGCTTGGAATGATCGACCCGCCGCGCCCCGAGGTGGTCGAAGCCCTGAAGGTGGCTCGCGGTGCCGGGCTGAAGAGCATAATGGTGACCGGCGACTACAAGGAAACCGCCGAGGCCATCGCGCGCGACATCGGCTTGCTGACGGCGGACGGCGTCGTGCTGACCGGCCCGGAGATCGAGAAGATGAGCGATGCCGAGTTGTCGGCTATAGCTCCCCGTCTGGATGTGTGCTGCCGCGTTTCCCCGCAGCACAAGACGCGGATCGTCGAGGCGCTGAAGTCGCACGGCCATGTCGTGGCTATGACCGGCGACGGCGTCAATGACGCGCCGGCGCTGAAGCGGGCCAGCATCGGCGTGGCCATGGGCATCACCGGCACCGATGTGGCCAAACAGACCGCCGACATGATCCTGACGGACGACAACTTCGCCAGCATCGTCTCGGCCATCGAACAGGGGCGGATCATCTATTCCAATATCCGCAAGTTCGTGTACTACCTGCTGGCCTGCAACATCGGTGAAATCCTCATCGTCTTCGGCGCCATGCTCGCAGGAATGCCGCTCCCGCTTCTCCCCGTCCAGCTGTTGTGGCTCAACCTGGTGTCGGACGGTGCGCCGGCCCTGGCGCTTGGCATGGAAAAAGGCGATCCGGAAATCATGAAGCAGCCGCCGCGTTCGCCCGCCGAGCACGTGATCAACCAACCGATGGCCATCGGGATCGCAGTGGTCGGCGTCGTCGACGCGCTGGCCATCCTCACGGTGTTTTTCCTGGCGCTGCAGCGTTATCCCGAGCAACTGATGGCGGCGCAGACCATCGCCTTCGTCACTCTCTGTTGCTCTGAACTGGCCCGCGCGTTTGCCTCCCGATCGGAGTATCACAGCGTGTTTTCGATCGGCGTGTTCTCGAATCGCTGGATGGTCGGCGCGGTGGCCGTATCCTTCATGGCGGTCCTGCTGGTCGTCTATGTGCCATTCCTTCGCCCGTTCTTCGACACTGTTCCCCTGTCGGTGGCGGACTGGATGTTGATGACCCCGTTCTTCTTCGCCTCGCCGCTGGCCATGGAACTGCTCAAACTGTTCTTCAGGGCGCGGGCGGATTTTCCACCGGCCGTTGCCTGAAGAGCACTTTTTCCTACTGCAGCGCGCCGGGCGCCAGCTGGCTTCCGGGATGGATGCGCCGCTGTCCGACGGGCGGCGCGAACTCCGCGGACGGCATCAGATCCACGCCGTTCGCGCTGCCGGGGGCGCGCACTTTTCCGCGTAGCGACGAGTCGGGCTTCAGCCGCGAGGGGATGCCGGCGTAATCAACCAGATCGCGACGCGAAGCGGACAGGTTGCCCTCGAAGCGGCCGTGTGCCGGCGGGAACAGATCGCCGTTGCCGACGGTCAGGTTGTTGATCACCCAGCCCTCGATGGCGGTCGAGAAGCGTTCCGTCGATAGCTTGAGGAAAGCGCCGGCGTGGCGATCGTTGATCAGCGTGTTATGCGCCAGATAGAGCGCGTTGTCCTTCCAGCGCGGGCCCTCGGCGCCGTAGGCAACCAGGACGGAATTGTCCGCCGTCTCGCTTTTCTGGAAGATGTTGCCGATCACATAGGCCAGCCCGCCGTTGGGCAGTTCAAGCTCATAGGAGGCTTGCCCGCCTGTGCCATCGACGAGCAGGTTGTAACGGATGTCGTTTTCGCGGGCGCGTGACTTGACGAGGTGCCCGCGGTAGCCGTTGGTGAAACGGCTGCCGGTAAGGACGAACTTGCCGATGGCGCCGACATAGAGCAGGTGATGCACGTCGACATTGTGCCGGGCGGCATCCGCGAATTCGCTGTCGCTGACGGTCAGGGTCAGATCCTGCGTGTTGTTGGTCAGAATTCCCATTTCGTTGTCGATGAACGCGCAGCGATGCACGGTCAGATGCCCGCGCTCGAAGCGGATTCCCGCGCCGTTGCCGTCCTTCACGCGCACGCCGCGAAACTCGATGTTCTCGATGCGCACGTTGCCGCCCCGCAGAACCCACAGTGCCTTGCCTTCGGCGCTCTTGCCGTCGGCGATGAGCACCGGCCGCTGGCCGCTGCCGCGAATCACCAGATTGCTCTGTGTCCACACGGCCGTCTGGCCCCGGTACTCGCCCGGGCGGATTTCGACGATGTCGCCATCGCGAGCGGCTTTCGCGGCTTCGGTAATGGTGCGGATCGCTTCGTTGGGGCCGACGACGAGCGTAACCGGTGCCGCCGATTCCTTTGCCTGAGGCTGGGCCGCCGAAGGCGACGGCTCGACAGCGATCAGCTTCCCGTCCGGGCTGCGCCGGATATCGCCCTTGTAGGCAGGAGAATCCGGAAGCGTCGCCGCCGACTGGGCAAAGCAGGCCGCAGAAGAAACAAGAGTTGCGCCAGCGAACAGGGCGGTGGCAAGAACACGTCGGATCATGAGGCTCTCCTGAACATTGGTCATTACCCGAAAGACCCATTCTAGTCTGTCCGGCGACGAAGAAAACCGGGAACGGTATTTACGCAAAAGCAGACGTTGTTGCCGTACCAATTGAGGGCGCAGTTCTCCTGCTTCGTCATGTTTCCCCAAGGCTTTTTTGAGGAAATGCATGTTGCAACCATGACTTCAATTACATTGACAACAAGAAAGTCGCCGCTAAACTCCCCGGCAATATTTAACGTTGCTTAACCAAAATACCAACAAAAATGCGTACCTCTCTGGAGGGAAAGCTCCGCCGTAACGACCCTCATTGGCTTTTCGGGAGCATGTGCGGCCTCTACCGTCTTCCCTTCGACCCGGCGCTGATCGACCAGAACCTACCGCAGCCCCGGCGAGCTTTCACGAAGCGGCCCGCGCATTCTTATCTTCGACGAAGCCGTCTCCAACCTCGATCAGCAGACGGCAGAACATTTCGCGAAGACGATCCATACCCTCAGTGGGCAGATGACGATGTTGTTCATTACGCACAAAGTGCCTGGAGGGCTGCAGGTGGATGAGGTGTTCTCCTTCGGGCAAAACAGCCAGCACAACACCAAGGTGGTGGTGGGAGAAGCGTCACGCGATGGAGATGCGGGGCGCAAAGCCGGCACCGATGAACCTAGAGCCGAATGATAGGAAGGGAAAAACATGAACATTACGAAAATCGTGGCACTGGCACTTTGCGCGCTGGCACTGGCGGCGTGCGGCGACGTGAACCTGTTCTGGTCGGAGGAAGTGGTGTTGTCTTCTGGCAAGCTCATCGTCGTCAAACGAGGCGCCACCGGCGAAAAGCTCGGCGAAATCGGCGGTTCGGGCGGCTGGGATCCGAGAAACATGTGGGTCGAGATCAAGGGCGAACCGCTCGGCGTATTCACACCGCCGACCTGGCGCACGGCTTACGTGCCGATGTTGCTGGATTACGACCAGGTGAAGAACGAATGGTTGATCGTGGCGACCTTCGTCACCTGTCAAGCTTGGTTTGATCTGGGGCGGCCCAAACTGCCCTACGTGCAGTACCGCGTGGCGGAGAAAGGCGAGTGGCGGGTCGTGCCGCTGGAGAGCGAGCTGTACGGGCGCAAGGCCAACATGCTCACCGGCGTGCGCTCGGGTGGTGAGCCGTCGTTGGTGACGGTGCCGGACAAGACCAAGCGAGATAGAGGCGCGAGCGAGGAATACCGAAAAGTCGTAGACAAATGGCATGGCAACTGCTGAGTGAGAAAGAGAGAAGACAATGGCAACGCATCTTGACTACGCGCAGCTTTCCGGGCGCACCTATTTCCGGACCTTTAGCGGTCAAAGGAGGCAGAGACATTTGCCATTTGAATTAACGAGTGATTAGCCATGCCCCGCCGCCCGCGCCTCAAACTCGCTGAAGTTCCGCTGCTCATTGTTCAGCGCGGCATCAACCGCGAGCCTTATTTTTTAGCAGAAGAGGACTGCCACTGCTACCTCCAGTGGCTGGAAGAGGCGGCTCGTGATCGCCGCAGCGCCATTCACGCCTACGTACTGATGACCAACCACGTTCATTTGTTGCTGACACCAACCGCAACCGGATCGCCGGCCCGGCTGATGCAATCGCTCGGGCGGCGTTACGTTCAATACCTCAACCGCTTCTACCGGCGCACCGGAAGCTTGTGGGAAGGGCGCTGCAGCTTGGCATGCCGGTAGGGCAGGGTCGCTTTGCGGAAACGACATGCGCCAAGGCAGGGGTTCGTATCAATAGCGGCAAGCGCGGCAGGCCGGAAGGCAAATTGGCGGAAGAAATATCGCGGGCTGAAGTACAAGGAGATTTCGGATTCTGAGTGAATGGGAAGATAAGCGAGGATGGGAAAAATCGAAATGACACTGACCCCTTTGGCATCAGCGTTATCTGCCGGTTTGCGGTTGTGGTTCATCGTGCTATCCGCGATGGTTGTCCACGGGTGCGCGCTCGGCGACGGCACAGTAATCCCCGTCCAAAGTGCAACGGCCCCCGGCTACCCTTACCCGCCGGAAGAACTCTGGCGGCGTTTGGTCGAAGTGATCAAAGCATCGCCGGACGAACTGACGCATCGCAAACTCGGCCAGATTTTTGGAGTGGAGTTCGATGAGGACAAGATGATGTGGTATGGGGACAAGGGTTTGCGCAATGACTTCCAGCTATCCAAGGGTTCGATAAGGAATCCCGACGCCTTTCCATTTGCAAAGATCAGCTTATGGCAAAGCGCTCCCGACCCGTCCATCGAGACGCGAAGACGGGATGTGAATTTTGACTTCAACCTCTTCGAGCGCAGGTATCTCGGAACTTCAGAAATCTACTGCGTCAAGCCCCGATTTCCGGAGCTTGAAGCGCTAGGCTATCGCCATGACAAGGCTGCTTCGAACCTGCCACAGCGCCCGGATTCAAATGGCAACATGCCGTGGATTCCCTACAAGACCGAAAT
>Ga0316613_10002192_pt1 | contig 12660 bp, 13 predicted proteins | sample OWC_soil_day10_C_2_FD_207647 | JGI IMG/M metagenome (GOLD analysis project Ga0316613, IMG submission 207647) | Wetland soil microbial communities from Old Woman Creek delta, Ohio, United States - OWC_soil_day10_CT_b | ecosystem: Environmental > Terrestrial > Soil > Wetlands | place: USA: Ohio...
CAATCAATTTGGCGAGATCGAGATCGATTGCATCCGAAGCTTCGGCAATCGTCTGGCGAACGACGTCGTTGCCGGCGAATCCCTCCAGCATGCCAACGGCCTGCGACCCCTGGCCGGGAAAAACAAAGGCGAATTTAGTCATGTTCTTGTTCTAGGTTGATGGGAAAATTCGATCACATGCGCGCCAGTACTGCGCCCCAGGTCAGGCCGCCGCCGATGGCGGCCATGAGTATGTTCTGGCCGGGCTTGATCCTTCCGTCACGCACAGCCGTATCGAGCGCGAGAGGAATGGATGCGGCTGACGTATTGCCATGCTGATCAACGGTAACAACGACCTTTTCATTCGGAATATGGAGCTTTCTTGCCGAACTCTGCATGATGCGGATGTTTGCCTGGTGCGGAATCAGCCAGTCGACCCCCGATGTATCCATTCCGGCTGCCTCGACCACTTCCATGCTGACCTTGTCCAGGACCGTTACCGCCAGTTTGAACACAGCGGTGCCATCCATGTAGAGGAACGCATTGCCTTCGATCGCACCATTTTTCAGCTTGCCGGGAAGACAGAGTATGTCTCCATGGCTGCCATCGGCATGCATGCGGGTGGCCAGAATGCCCGGTTCCTCGGATGCAGACACGACCACGGCACCGGCTCCGTCACCGAACAGGACACATGTCGTGCGATCCTTGAAGTCAATGATGCGCGAGTAAGTCTCAGCCGCCACGACGAGAATATTCTTGTGCACGCCTGCACGGATCAGACTATCCGCCAGTGACATTGCGTAGACAAAACCGCTGCAAACCGCTTGCACGTCCAGAGCGGCGCAGTTGCTGGTAATGCCCAGTTTTCTTTGCACAACGCAGGCCGTGCTGGGAAAACCGCCGAAAAAATCAGGCGTTGTCGTCGCCAGAATGATCATATCGATATCATTCGGAGCCAGCTTTGCCATCTCCAGCGCACGTCTTGATGCTTCGGCGCCAAGGTCGCTCGACTGCACGTCCTCGTCCGCATAGTGGCGCGCAACAATACCGCTGCGCGTCCGTATCCACTCATCCGACGTTTCCACTCCCGTCGCTGCCAGCATGGCCGCCAGCTCATCGTTAGTCACACGCTTCGGCGGCAGATAGCTGCCGGTACCAGTAATTTTGCCGTAGATTGTCATGCGATTTTTTGCCCAATTGAATCTGTTGTCGTACCGGAAATTCCGGAAGCCGAAGCGGCGCCGGATCGTGAAACAAGCTCAGCCATGGTTATCGAGATGCGTTGCAGCACGTCAAACCTGACTGCATCGTATGCACGCCGGATGGCGCATTCATACGCGTAGGCATCCGCCCCGCCGTGGCTCTTGAAAACCAGCCCGCGCAATCCTACCAGACTTGCGCCATTGAAACGAGAGGGATTCAATCGTTGAGAGATTGACTTGAGTGCGCGACGTGCCAGCAGCGCACCGATCATATTCAGGATGCTGCTTTTGAATTCGGAAGTCAGGACAACCCTGACGAAACGGCCAAGGCCTTCCACCGATTTCAAGGCCACGTTGCCGACAAACCCGTCGCAGACCACCACGTCTGCCGTTCCCTCGAATATATCGTTGCCTTCGATATTTCCACAGAAATTGATGACGCCGTTATCGCGGTCGGCGTGCATCAGCTCGCCCGCCTTTTTGACGACTTCGTTGCCCTTGATATCTTCCACGCCGACATTAAGCAAGCCGACTTTCGGCCTGGGCTTGTTCTCCATCAGGGAAAAAAGTGCCGAACCCATGAGCGCGAACTGCTGCAGATGCTCCGCCGCGCAATCGACGTTCGCGCCCAGGTCGAGCATATAGGTAGGACCGCCGGTCTGATTTGGCAGAATGGCGCAGATCGCAGGCCGGTCGACGCCCTGAAGCGTCTTGAGAAGATAACGGGAAACGCCCATCAAGGCGCCGGTATTGCCTGCCGACAGGCATGCCTGAACCTTGCCATCCTTGACAAGCTGGATGGCGACACGCATCGACGAGTCCCGCTTGCGGCGCAATGCGATCTCAAGCGGGTCGTCCATGGCGACCACCTCGCTCGCATTCTTTATCTGAAGGCGGGGATGGTTTTCGGCCTTGTGCTTTTTCAGTTCGGCCTGGATCGTTTCCTCAAGCCCCACCAGCACCAGCTCGGCATCCGCATGCTTGTTTACAAAGGAAATACAGGCAGGAACAGTCACGGATACACCGTGATCTCCACCCATACAATCGATTGAAATTCGTGTTGTCATTCTGTCACGGCACCTACTTCAGCCGGCAACCCTCCAGCCTTGTGTGACTCGACATGACACACTATCTTAAAAGGACGCACCACTTGAATAGACGCACTGTTCTGGATCAATAAAAATGGCGCACGGTCATGTGACCAATAGCGCCATTTTCCCTGGTCGGCCTGTGAGCCGGCCTTTATTCGTCGCTCTTGGTCTGCAAGACCTTCTGGCCGCGATAGTAACCATTCGGGCTGATATGGTGACGGCGATGCTTCTCGCCGCTCGTCGGCTCGACGGACAATTGCGGTGAGGTCAGGCCGTCGTGCGACCGATGCATACCCCGCTTGGAAGGTGACTTTTTATTTTGTTGAACTGCCATGATAAACCCCTGATACAAAAGTTGGAAAATTCTAACACATCCGTCCCGCATATCGTTGCAAGACAGAAATCCTTTACATGCGTATACCGACAACTAATTCTTCAATCCGCGCAGAACAGAGAAAGGCGATTCCTTCCCGCTCCCGGAATACGGAATCGCGGAATCGGGACAAACCTCATGCCTCGGCGACAACGGCAAGGCCAATAACGCCTCGTCCTCCACCAGATCGGCAATGTTCATCGTATTTGCACCGACAATCACGTCGACCGTATCGTCATCCAGCATGTCCTCGATTTCGTCCGCGCCGGACTCATCCTTTGCAAGGACAAGCTTTGCCCCGGAATCGATCTCAAAGGCAAGTGGATTCAGACAACGCTGACATATCAACCGCACTTGACCTCTAACCGACAACGTCAGCATCGGATAACCGAGCTTGCCGGCCCCGCCGTTCAATCGCCACTCCAATACCCCGGAAGGATCGGCAATCGCGGCTGAAAGCCTGTCCAGGTCGGCAATCGCGATATGCCCTTCGCGCGAATCGTTGCGCCGACAAAAGTCGAAAGGGTCGAAAAGTAAGGCGTCCATAAGCTGTGCCGACCGGAAAACCTGCGATAATAACAAAAATATCCCTTATCAGTCAAAGTCTTAGACAAGTTCCTCAAGTTACTGTTCATTTCCGTCATGGCCCAACCTCATTTGCCCCTTCCTCGCATCATTCTTGGCTCCAGTTCGCGCTATCGCAAAGAGTTGCTATCAAGGCTGCAGTTCCCGTTCGATGTTGCGGTTCCCGATATCGACGAAACGCCGCAAACCGGGGAAAAACCGCAAGACACGGCTCTGCGACTCGCACGCGCCAAGGCAGCCGCGATCGCAGCAAGATATCCGGATGCGATCGTGATCGGCTCCGACCAGGTCGCCACACTGGACAATGAGCAGATCGGCAAACCGGGCACGCACGAGAATGCGCTGAAGCAGTTGCAGAAAATGCGCGGACGGCAGGTCGTTTTCCATACCGCCCTCTGCGTCTGGAACGGTCGCGCCAAGGAACCGGAAAAAGCAGCTCAAGTCGCCAACGTGCAAACTTTTGTCACCTTCCGCGACCTTCCGGACGACGAACTCGACGCCTATCTTCGTATCGAGCAGCCCTATGATTGCGCAGGAAGCGCACGCAATGAGGCGCTGGGCATCGCCATACTTGAGAAGATAGAGAGTTCGGACCCGACCGCTCTGACAGGTCTTCCACTGATTGAGCTGACGACCATGCTGCGCAACTGCGGCGTACCCTTCTTCGTAAAACAAGGCGAAGACGTGAGATAATGCCAAGCTCGTCATTTCTGTGTGAAAAGTTCACACGGATTCAGCAAAATATCGTCATGGCAGGCACACTCTATCTTGTTCCCAACACCCTCGGGACGGCATCGGACCCGTCCGGATCGCTCGCAAGCATCATTCCCCAAAATGTCCAGGTCATCACTGCAGGGCTCGGGTACTTCATCGCCGAAAATGCCAAGACTACCCGAGCCTATCTCAAGCAGGTCGCCCTGGCTTATCCGTTGGCAAGACCGATACAGGAAATCCACATCAGGGAACTGAACGTCAATACGAACGCTTCCGTTTTGCCCGACCTGCTCGCACCGATCATGGCAGGAGAGGATGGCGGACTCATATCGGAGGCCGGCGTTCCCGCCGTTGCCGACCCGGGCTCCAACCTGGTCGGCATGGCGCATGAACTCGGCATCACGGTTCGTCCCCTTGTCGGACCATCATCGCTGCTGCTCGCACTGATGGCGAGCGGTCTCCACGGGCAAAGCTTTGCCTTCAACGGCTATCTGCCCACCGATGCGGCGCAGCGCGTCAAGCGCATCAAAGCTCTGGAAGACAGATCCCGGCGCGAAAAACAAACCCAGCTATTCATCGAAACGCCATACCGCAACGAAGCCATGCTGGAAGCCCTTGTCTCCACATGTCAGCCTGACACGCGCATTTGCGTTGCGACCGATCTGACTCTGTCGTCCGAATCAGTCCGCACGCGGACTGCCGGCAAATGGAAAACTGCGCTGGTGGCCGGACAACTGCCCGACTTTCATCGGAAGCCAACCGTATTCCTGTTGTTGGCAGGCTGAAACAAGCTCTAGCTCTACACCTGCCAAACCGGCCACGTATCATTTCTGGCTGCTTTCCAGAACGAACCGTGCGTCGCTATCCTGTCCCAAAGCGAATTCCAGATAAGGCATGATACTTTGCAACTCGGCAAAGAGCGTCCAGGGCGGATTCATGATGAACATTCCGCTGCCTGTCAGACCAAAACCATCCGGAGCCGGTTTGGCAATAGAGAGACTGACATTAATCCAGTCCTTTGCCGGCAAGCGCTTTAGCCGCGCAGGGAACTCGCGCGCCTCCATGCGGTGCAGTACCGGATACCAAACTGCATACGTGCCCGTCGCAAAGCGGACGAGGGCATCAGACAGCGTATCAATGACGCGACGATAATCGCGCTTGTCCTCGTATGGCGGGTCTATCAGCACAACGGCTCGGCGGGAAGGTGGCGGCAACAACGATTTCAACGCATCGAACCCATCCCTTCTCTCGACCATGACCCGCTTGCCGCGGGAAGACGGTTTGTTTCCTTGCGCCGCCTGGTGCGCTTCCAACTTGCGAACATTCTGGTCCAGCATCCTGCTCTCGTTTGGGTGCAACTCAAACAGCCGCAGGCGATCCTGTGCGCGCAAAATCGTTTCCGCTACAAATGGCGAACCGGGATAGTGCCGCATCCGGCCATCCGGATTGAGATTTTTCACCAGCTTGACGTATTCCGCCACCGCCCCTGGCAGGTCTTTCTTTTCCCACAGCTTGGCAATGCCGGTCTCGAACTCGGCATTTTTGGATGCCTGTTCGCCGTGAAGCGCATAGATGCCGGCACCTGCATGTGTATCGATATAAAAATAGGATGTATCTTTTTGGCCGAAATAGTTCAGCAACTGGATCAGGACGACATGTTTCAGCACATCGGCATGATTGCCTGCATGGAAAGCGTGGCGATAACTAAACATAAGAGTGGCCTTTGTGAATACGTACAAAGGGTGGATTGTAAATCACCATGAAGCCGGTAATGCCTTTTCAGGTAAACGAATCATCCCGATCGATCCAATTCGGAACGCGCTATCGGAAAGAATCCAGGAAAAGCCGGGCCGCCGTCGACAACCGTCTTCCCTTCTGCCATACGACCGCAACCGATGATTCCAGTACGCATCCGGCCACGTCCATGATATGAAAGTCATCGGAAGAATGCAGACACATCGTCGAACGAGGCAAGATAGTGATGCCCATGCCCGCTTCAACCAGGGACAATAAGGCCAGAACGTTATCGCTCTCGCAGACGACATTCGGTTTGATGCCGGACGCCCGCAATTCATCCAGGACCATGTCATGGCAGTGTATCCCTTCCTGCCGGTTCATCAGCAGAAGCGGCGCCTTGCCCAGTTCTGTCAACGGAATGCTGGTCAGCCGGTTGAACTGCGCATCGTCCTTGCGCGACACGGCAACCCAAGGCTCCGTCAAAAGGGGAATCGATTCGTAGACACTCTCCTGCACTGGCAGGCGCACCAGTCGCATGAGGCAGCAGCCCAGTTCGCGCCTCTGCTCGGCTCCGATACAGCCATGAATAGCATTCCCTGGTGGTACTTCTACAAGGAGGGCGGCAAATTCGATGGCAGGCACCTGGAATCGGTCGACCCGGACGTCAAGCAATGGAATCTGATCGGGCCTGAACGTGCCATCGGCTGCGTCGTCGATCCGGCCTGCGAGGTCGTCGCTCCCGGCGTCATTGAACACCACGAATTCAAGCGATTCATCATTGGCGAACCCGACGGCACCCGATCCGAGCGCGTAACAAAGCTCGTCGAAGCGCTGACGGAGGTAAATTTCGATGCCCCGATCCGCGATGCCATCCGCTGGAACGTATGGCTGAAGCTGTGTGGGAACGTCTGCTTCAACCCGATCAGTGCACTGACGCATGCCACCTTGGACAGGATCACGACCGAACCGGGGCTTCGCGGCGTATGCAGGGCTGCCATGCTGGAAACCAAGGCCGTGACCGAAGCGCTGAACGTCAACATTCCGTCCGACATGCTGGAAAGAAGGCTGGACGTGGCAAGCAAGGCCATCGGCCACAAAATGTCCATGCTTCAGGATCTGGAGCGCCAGCGCTCGATGGAGATCGATGCCTTGGTGACCTCGGTACACGAACTGGGCAGGTTGACTGGCGTACCGACGCCGACCGTGGACATGCTGCTGGCGCTGGTTCAGGAGCGTGGTCGCATAGCGGGACTTTACTAAAGAAAGAACCAGCCGCCAAAACGACAATGCCCGGATATCCCGGGCATTGCTTTGTCGGTGTCATTTCCGACCGGAAAAGCCGGACGGTAACGCTGTCAGAACAGGTCGACCGAACCGGAGATGGGTTCCTTGTTCAACATGCTGGCGTAATCCTGCTCACGGTTAACGATTGTATTGTTGTGCAATTGCTTGAGCTTTTTCACCAGAACCTTGCCGGTTCTTGGAAAAAAATAGACCTTTCTCGGATAGACATCCTGCAGATCTTCAGCCACGACGCGAATGCCTTCAGCCTTCAGGTAATCGCGCACGAACTGGGCATTACGCTCGCCCACATTCATCGAGGTAAAACCGCGCAGCACATTGCCGCCTCCGAAAACTTTCGCCTCCAGATTCTCTCGCTTGGCCCCTGCCTTCAGCAAATCGTTGATCAGGACTTCCATCGCGTAGGTGCCATAACGCATCGAGGGCGACAGCAATCCTTCCGAGTCGCCGCCATTGGAGGGCAGCATGAAGTGATTCATGCCGCCTATTCCGGTTACCCGGTCGCGAATGCAGGCCGCAACGCACGACCCCAGAACTGTGACGATCACCATGTCCTTCGGCGTAAAGTAATACTCGCCCGGCAATATCTTTGCCGCGTCGGTATCGAACGACCGATCGTAGTAAACGTTAGAGGCAAAATGTTTATCGAGAGGGTTGCTCATGTAACCTTCATGCCGTTCTGATTGGTGGATGATCTCCAGGTCCGGCGTAATTGGCCAGTTGGTATACTGTCTTGCCCCGGAGTCTGTATGCATTGGATACGTAAGTAAAGTTTTCGGAATGCCCTGCAAACAGGAGCGCATCCGGTTTCATGAGAGGAACGAAGCGGGACAATATCTTGCCCTGCGTGGCCTTGTCGAAATAAATCATGACATTCCGGCAGAAGATGGCATCGAACGGCCCCCGGATGGGCCAGTCGTCCGACAACAGATTTAATTGGCGGAACGTGATCATTTCTCTTAATTCAGGACGCATACGAATCAGCCCATCCTGGCCGCCCTTGCCATTGAGCATGAACCGTTTTACGCGCTCGGGCTCCACTTTTTCTATGCGTTCTTTCGGATAGATGCCCGCCTGCGCCGTTGCCAGAACATTTGTGTCGATATCGGTAGCGATAACTTGCGCAGGCGGCGTCAGCGTGCCGAAAACTTCACACAAGGTCATGGCGATCGAATAGGGTTCCTCACCAGTCGAACTGGCGCTGCACCATACCGTGACCGGCCCCTTCTTGCCTTTTATATGCTCGGCCAGGATCGGAAAATGCTGCGCCTCACGGTAAAACGATGTCAGATTGGTCGTCAATGCATTAGTAAATGCTTCCCACTCGCCACTGTCGTTTGCGCGTTCGAGCCAATCAAGATAGGCCGCAAAAGAGCTTTTGCCAGTCGCTCTTAGTCGACGTGCAACTCGACTATAAACCATCTCCTGCTTGCTTGAGGCAAGGGATATGCCGGCCCGCTGGTAAATCAGCGAACGAACCCGTTCGAAATCGCGATTGGTGAAATCGAACTCCTTCTGGGTCCTCAAATTATTCTGCAATTCTGCCTTCAGGTCGATTTTGGTCATGTATTAACGGGGCAACAAGAAACTGACATAGCTAACGCACATTCGGATGGGCTTGAAAATCCGATGCCCATCGATAAGGTGCAAGAGGCGCCGTTTGGATTTCCGGCAAATTCAACATTCAGTATTCAGCAATTACTCGGTCGACATCGAAAGATTACAGATATTCTTCCATTGACAACCACTGAGAAGAAAGGAATTTTCCCTTCATTTCCCGGATTGCGATCTATTCGGCTTTTTTGCTGAACTCGCAAAAGATACGATCTTTACAGAGGCGAGTCCAAATTATTTAGAGCTTGTTGGAAAAATCCCAACAAGAAAAATATTTCTGTAAAGAAATTTTAATATGGATTTGAATATAGTGCATCGTAAGGTATTCTTTACTGATTATCCGGACCATCCAAATCATCAACGGTCAGTTCATGTACATGCCGGATATAATTGCATAAAGAAAAGAGCAAAACGGGCGTTAACCTCATGATGCAACCACAATGGCTACCTGTGATCATGCAAGGTTCGTCGGACGAAATCTACGTCATGGACAGCAGTTCGCTCCAACTGATTTACGTCAATGAATCGGCATGCAAGAACAACCGTTATCGCAATGATGAATTGCGAGGCCTGACGTTGCATGACATCACCGACGGCCTTGAAGGCGGCGAACTCGAGCAGTGGCTTGGCTCCATACGGGAAAGCAATGACACTCCCTACCTTCTCAATACGGTACTGGTCAGAAAAGACGGCAGCCGCTACCCGATAGCGCTCCGTTTTTTTTATTGCGACATGAAACCATCATCCGCATTGATTGCGGTTGGCAGAAGCGCCATTTCCCCGGGAAAAGATGATGCGCAGGAAGAATCCTTTTTCAACGCCATCGTCAGCAACACGCCTGGTCTGGTCTACCAGTTCATACGTATGTCTGATGGCAGCGTATCGTTCCCCTATCTGAGCGATGGCTGCCAGGCATTGCTGGGCCTGACGACCGAGCAATTGCATGCAGACCCGTCCCTTTTCATGACGATCATCATTCCGCAGGATCGGCACTCCTATGCTGAATCGATGGCATCGTCGGCAGCGTCGCTTGTCAGTTGGAATTGGGAAGGCAGGATCTGGGTCGATGCATGGAAAGACACCAAGTGGATAAACCTGCGAGCGACTCCGCGGGCGATGAGCAATGGCGGAGTACGGTGGGACGGCATCATGACCAACATCACTCAAAGCAAGCTGGCGGAGATGGAAATCAAGCATTCACGTACCAGCCTGGCTGAACTGTCTGCTCATATCGAGCATGTCAAAGAGGAAGAGCGGGCACGCATGGCGAGAGAGATCCATGACGACCTCGGTGGCAACCTGACCGCCATTAAAATGGCGATGGCGCTACTGGCGAAGCGGCTTCCGCAGGATAATACCGAGCTTGCCGAAAAAGCAGCCTACGTCGATTTGCTGGTTGACAGAACCATCGAAGCCGCACACCGGATCGCCAGCGATCTACGCCCGAGCATACTCGACATCGGCATTGTCGCTGCGCTGGAATGGCAGGCCCGGGAATTCGGGACACAACTCGGCATTCCTTGCCGATTCACATCCAACCCGTCCGAGATCGAATTGCACTCCGATCAGGCAACCGCTATTTTCCGCATCTCGCAAGAAGCGCTGACCAACATTGCCAAGCACGCTGAAGCGACTCGTGTCAGGATGGAATTGCTTTGCACGAAGAGCAGCCTTCGGTTAAAAATCACCGATAATGGAAAAGGCATGAATCCGAGAGACCGTTTCAAGCCGCAATCCTTCGGCATACGGGGAATGACGGAACGCGCTAACTCACTGGGCGGCAACCTGACCATCGAACCAGCACCCCGGGGAGGGAACCGGGTTGCAGTCATACTCCCTCTTTCATCTCGTCAACAAGGCGGCAGGAACAGAAACGGTTCTTCGCCGAGCAAATCTAACACCGGATCAATCCAACATACGGCATGAACAAGACCCCCATTATTCGCGTACTGATTGCGGACGATCACGCAATCGTCCGTGAAGGCCTGAAACAGATTCTGGCCGATACAAAAGACATCGTTGTGGCTGCAGAGGCGGAAAATGGACTGGAGGCGGTCAAGCTCTGCCGTAAGAACGAGTGCCAGGTCATGCTGCTGGATATCTCCATGCCGGACCGAAACGGCATCGAAGTCCTGAAACAAGTCAAGAAGGAGACGCCGAAGCTATCCGTGCTGATGCTATCGATGCACCGGGAGGATCAGTACGCGATCCGTGCTTTGAAGGCGGGTGCAGCCGGCTACCTGAACAAACAAAGCGCGCCCAAGGAACTGGTCAACGCCATACGTCAGGTCTCCAAGGGCCAGAAATACATCAGTTCTGCTCTGGCACAGGAATTGGCAAGACAGATCGGCGAAGACCAGGATCGCCCCCTGCATGAAACACTGTCGGACCGCGAGTACCAGACTCTCACCATGATCGCTTCCGGGAAATCCGTTACCGACATCGCCAACGAGCTGACTCTTTCCGTCAAGACCGTCAGCGAATACCGTTCGCGCCTCTTGGCCAAAATGAAACTGAAGAACAGCGCCGAACTGACCCATTACGCAATCAAGCACCACCTGGTGGACTAGGCGGGGCTTCCCTGAACGCTTTCACAAGCGATTTATTGCATGCCCTAAATACGGCTGGGCGCAATTTTTAACACGTCGAGCGAAGGTGAAGTGCCATTTCGCGGAATTTTTCTGCTTCAGACTGATTGCCAACACCGTCATACAATACCGCCAGATTTTGAGCTGCCAGGTAACTGCCTCGTCCTCTTACCGAACCGGCGAGCATGGGCCGTTCCCCGATTTCAAGACATTTCCTCCAGCAAGACTCGACCATCGGCAACAGGTCCTGATACGCCTTGGCTGGATTAAGCACAGCCCAATCCAACAGCAAGTCGCCGAGAGAAAAGAAAAAATCAGGCGAATCCGGCCAATTCGTCATTTCCGCTTCTGCGAATTGAATGGCCTCTTCGTGACAGTCCGCTTTTTTTAAAGAAAAAATGGTTCGAACTACCAAGTCATGGCGAAATGTGTCCGCCAAGCTGGAAAACGCGAGGGCCTGTCTATAGTGTTCTACTGCCCGGTTGAAATCCTCGTAGACTTCATAATCCTTGCCAAGCTGATAATAAAAGTAGGCATCCTCAGGTGATTCTGCTATTGCCTTTAAGAGCAAATCCCTATTACGTCCCTGCTTTTGCATGATTCGCTCTTGCCGGTAACCATCATGGCCAACTTTGACATTCAACGGCCGGCGCGGCAGCATAGAATCAGGCTGCTCATGAACGTGTCCTTTATACCTTACCCCCTTAGGCAAGAGACGAGGAATCCATGAAACAGAAACCTCGACTCTGCCGTTGAGGTCGAAATGGCTAGCGATGGGGATAGTACCGATAAACGCGTCCGTGTCTGGAAAATCCAGCAGCAATTTCCCATCATCGATCCATTCATCTCCATCCAGAATGAGGTTCCATTCCGCGTCCGACAAGTCCAAAGCCGCATTGCGCGCCGCAGAGAAATCATCAATCCAGCGAAATGTGCTGACTATTGCTCCACAACTTTCCGCGATCCTGACGGTTTCATCTTTTGATCCTGTATCCAGCACAATCATTTTATCCACGAATGGCTTTGCGCTTTTCAGGCATCGTTCAAGACTGTGAGCTTCATCACGCACAATCATTACCAGCGCCAAATTCGGCATATCAAATCCTCATACATTGAACGGTTCTCGAACCGACCCCACGTTGCTTATAGTTAACACCTTTATGCTGGCGCGCGCAAAAACAGACTGCGGATTACCCCCAGAGACAGGTTGGTTCCATTGACAACCGGTTTCCGGCCGCTTCTCACAGCCCTATTTCAGACCTGATCTCCTCAGTTCTAAAACCCGGCTCGGCTTAAGCGAAAGGAAAACGACCGGCTTCTCATACCTTTACCGGCATCGGCGAGCTGTCTCAACTCCGTCCAGTCTTGTGGACAAGGTTAACAGCATCATCTGCTTCATTAACGCTCCGGCAAACGCAGAAGTAATCGGTTTTATGGCCGCTTATCGAGCCATCATGGATGAGCATGATGCGCTA
>Ga0316613_10002194_pt1 | contig 12644 bp, 14 predicted proteins | sample OWC_soil_day10_C_2_FD_207647 | JGI IMG/M metagenome (GOLD analysis project Ga0316613, IMG submission 207647) | Wetland soil microbial communities from Old Woman Creek delta, Ohio, United States - OWC_soil_day10_CT_b | ecosystem: Environmental > Terrestrial > Soil > Wetlands | place: USA: Ohio...
CAAGGGACGCAGCGACTTGGTAATCAGGCGCAGTGACGTGACTCGCACGGAAAGTTCACCGACCTTGGTTTTGAACAGCGTTCCTTCGGCTCCGACGATATCGCCCATGTCATAGGAGCGAAAGGCCTCCCTGGCTTCCTGATCGGTTGCATCGCTGATGAAAAGCTGAATGCGGCCGTCAGCCTTCGCACCCGATGCGTCCTGAATGGTCGCAAACGAGATTTTGCCCATCATGCGCTTCAGCATCATGCGTCCTGCAACGACTACTTTGAGACCCAGTTTCTCCAATGCTTCATTATCGAGGCCGTCGTACTCCAAGTGAAGGTCGGCCGCCTTGTGCTGCGGATGAAAGTCGTTGGGGAAGGCAACGCCCTGCGTGCGCAGGGCGGCAAGCTTGGCCCGGCGCTCCGCGATGATCGAGTTGTCATCCGTTGCGGGTGCTGGGGTTTTGGTTTGCGAAGTCATGATGTGTGCGATGAAAAGTAAAAGTTAGACGCCTTGCTTCAATGAGGCGGCGATGAATTCATCCAAGTCGCCGTCGAGCACGGCCTTGGTATTGCCGGTTTCGAAGTTGGTGCGCAGATCTTTGATGCGCGACTGGTCCAGCACATATGAACGGATCTGGTGCCCCCAGCCGACATCGGTTTTTGAGTCTTCCAGCTTCTGCTGCTCAGCCATGCGCTTGCGCAGTTCAAGCTCGAACAGGCGCGACTTCAGCATGTCCCACGCTTCAGCGCGGTTCCTGTGCTGGCTCCGGTCGTTCTGGCACTGGACCACGATGCCGGTAGGCATATGCGTGAGCCGCACCGCCGAGTCGGTCTTGTTAATATGCTGTCCGCCTGCACCGGATGCGCGATAGGTATCGACGCGCACGTCGGCAGGATTGATATCGATGTCGATCGAATCGTCCACTTCCGGATATACGAACAAACTGCAGAAAGAGGTATGGCGTCCGTTGGCGGAGTCAAACGGCGATTTGCGGACCAGGCGATGGACCCCTGTTTCAGTGCGAAGGAAACCGTAGGCGTAATCGCCCTCGACCTTGATGGTCGCCGTCTTGATGCCGGCAACTTCGCCATCGGACTGTTCGAGAATCTCCGCCTTGAAACCTTTGCGTTCGCAATAGCGCAAATACTGTCGCAGGATCATGGAAGCCCAGTCCTGTGCCTCGGTGCCGCCTGCACCTGCCTGGATGTCGATGAAACAATTGTTGGGGTCCATCGGATTATTGAACATCCGGCGGAACTCCATGCCTTCGACCAGCTTTTCGACGTCCTTGACGTCTTTTTCGACGGAGACCAGTGTATCGTCGTCATGTTCTTCGCGCGCCATCTCGAACAGTTCGGCGGCATCATGCAGATCGGACTTGATACGGGAGAGTGTGATGACTATCGCTTCAAGCGATTTCTTTTCCTTGCCCAGTTCCTGGGCATGCTTCTGGTCGTTCCAGACGTTTGGATCTTCCAGTTCGGCGTTGACTTGTTCCAGCTTATCGGACTTTGACTCGAAGTCAAAGATACCCCCGTAAGGCATTCTCGCGTTCGGACAGATCGTCGAGCAGGTGGGAAATGGCGTTGATTCGTTCAGCTTCCATAGGAAAATCGTCGTTAATAATGCTTTGATGAAACGTTCAATTATACGCCACAGAGCGAAACTGAACATGCCTGTGCTTGCCTTGTCGACATATTTTCACGCGGTTTTCATGCGGAAAATCGTGGCGGAAAAGGTGATGGGGAACTAAACCAGTGGCATACTTGCTTGATTGCAAGGGAGCCAACTCTTTTAGCGCTGCCGGCCCCGCATCCCGACTACAAACCAATAAAAGAAAGAAAAATCGACATGAGCACAGCAGACCTGATCTACTTTTCACCGACCGCAACCACCCGGAAAATCATCGAGGAAATCGCAAAAGGATTCGGCGCAGTCAGTCCCGGCCATGTGAATCTGACACCGCTTGAGTCAAAACAGGGAACGCTCCCGGCAATTCGTGGAGAGGTTGCGTTCATCGGTATGCCGGTTTATGCAGGAAGGCTGCCATCCGAGGCGGTTTCCCGGTTCAAGAGAATCAACGGAATGGGTATTCCAGCAGTGATTGTGGTTGTGTACGGGAACCGCGCTTTCGATGATGCGCTGATTGAGTTGAGGGACATTGCGATGGAAGCGGGGTTCAGGCCGATAGCTGCCGGAGCCTTCATTGGCGAACATTCGTTCTCTACCGATGAAGTCAAGCTTTCTTACCACCGGCCCGACCCGGACGATCTTCGCCAGGCAGCGCAATTCGGAAAACTGATCGGCCAGAAAATGGGGGGGATACCATCAGTTACGGATATTCCGGTGCTGAACGTGCCCGGCAATCATCCTTATCTCGAAACACGCCTGCCCAAGGATGCCGCGCCGGTATCGCAATCTTTCTGTACTTGTTGCCAAACATGTGCCACGGTTTGCCCGACCGGAGCCATTTCGCTCAAGGATAACACCATGACAACCGACGCTTCCCTGTGCATTCTCTGCAGCGCCTGCGTCAAGAGTTGTACAACCGGCGCGCGTATGCTGCTGGATGAGCGCATACAAAAGTTGCGCGGCATGCTGGCGACCACGTTCAGCCAGCGCAAGGATCCAGAAACATTTTTCTAGTCCTGGACGGACCGGTCGCGAATTTGAATAATCCGCCATCCGCCTCATGAATTTTTCCAGGCGTAAGGCAATCCAATGGGAAGAGTGGTAAGCTGAAACAGGGCTCGACAGTGAGCGGTGGTATCAGAATGTGATAGCGGCGAAGTCAGAATTGGTGTTCAGAGGCATTCAACTTTTTATAGGAGAAAGTCATGCGGACCATGAAGGCAGCGGTGTTCGTTGGACCTGGAAAGATTGTTCTGGAGGAAAAACCTGTTCCGAAGGTCGGGTTTGGCGACGCACTGATTAGAGTGACAACGACCACGATTTGCGGAACCGATGTGCATATTCTCAAGGGTGAGTATCCGGTCGCGCCGGGACTCACGATCGGACACGAGCCGGTCGGTGTCATCGAAGAGCTTGGCCCTGGGGTGACGGGATACGAGATCGGTCAGCGGGTTGTGGCTGGTGCCATTACGCCCTGCGGGCAATGCCATACCTGCCTCGACGGGCACACTTCACAATGCGGGGGTAAACCCATTGGCGGATGGCGGTTCGGCAACACGATTGATGGTTGCCAGGCGGAATACGTCCTGGTGCCGAATGCGATGGCCAACATGGAGCCTGTGCCGGAAGGCCTGACGGACGAACAGGTTTTGATGTGTCCAGACATCATGAGCACGGGATTTAGTGGCGCGGAAAGCGGAAATATCCGGATCGGCGACACGGTTGCCATATTTGCTCAGGGACCCATCGGACTGTGCGCGACGGCAGGGGCGAAGCTGAAGGGGGCAACGAAAATTATTGCCGTCGACGGCATACCGGAACGCCTCGCCATGTCTCGCCGTCTTGGTGCCGACGAGATAATCAATTTCAATCAGGCCGATCCGATCACTGAAATCATGCGGCTGACGGATGGCAAGGGCGTCGATGTTGCGATCGAGGCGCTTGGCACGCAGCGCACATTTGAGAGCTGTTTGCGTGTCCTGAAGCCGGGCGGCGTGCTTTCCAGCCTGGGTGTCTATTCCGGCAAGCTTACCCTTCCGGTGGATGCTTTTGCGGCCGGGCTGGGTGACCATAAGATCGTGACCACGCTCTGCCCGGGAGGCAAGGAACGCATGCGGCGCCTGATGAACGTGGTCGCCAGCGGAAGAGCCGACCTGAAGCCTCTGGTCACGCATCGTTTCAGGCTCGACCAGATCGAGGAGGCTTACGATCTGTTTGCCAACCAGAGGGATGGCGTTCTGAAAGTGGCGATTACGCCTTGAAGAAACAAATCAGGGAGACGCTATGCAATGGTTTCTTGCTGCATTGAAAAAGTATGCCGTGTTCAGTGGCAGAGCGCGACGGAAGGAATACTGGTACTTTGTTCTGTTTTACGTTCTGCTACTGGTAGCGTTGTCCATCATGGATGGCTCGCTTGGAAGCCGAAGCGGGCAGGGCATGCTGGGCACGGTATTCACTCTGGTCATGCTGGTGCCGAGCATATCGGTCACGGTGCGGCGCTTGCACGATACCAATCGCAGCGGCTGGTGGGTGCTTATCAGCCTGATTCCGCTGGTCGGCGGCATCATCCTGATTGTATTTGCGGTTCAGGACAGTCAGCCGGGGAACAACCGGTTCGGGCCGAACCCGAAAACGAAAAACGAAGCGTTGGAGGACGATTACCGCTGGGGCGCCTGAAAGCGCCGTATGGCGCGGTTTTAGCCCGCACAATGACTCGAATATGTTGAAACGGGCCTCTTTATTGCATCGCCGGGTGGTTTCATACAACCGCCGGGCGGCGCATTCGCTATAATTCCAGCTGTTTCTGCATTCATTACGACGTCTTCATGCCTACATCCCCAGAATTGCTGCTTCCGGCAGGCTCGCTTGCCAAAATGCATACCGCTTTTGATTTTGGAGCGGATGCCGTTTATGCCGGTCAGCCGCGTTACAGCCTGCGTGCGCGCAACAACGAATTTTCGACGCTTTCCGCGTTGGCCGAAGGCATTGAAGGAGCGCACGGGCGAGGAAGAAAGTTTTACGTCGCTAGCAATATCTATGCGCATAATGCAAAGCTGTCGACCTACCTTGACGATATGGAGCCGGTGATCAAGATGAAGCCGGATGCGCTCATCATGGCCGATCCCGGCCTGATCATGATGGTCCGGGACAAGTGGCCGGAGACGCCAGTTCATCTTTCCGTGCAGGCAAATGCCATCAACTGGGCGGACGTCAAGTTCTGGCAGAGGATGGGGCTGAGCAGGGTCATCCTGTCGCGCGAGCTTTCACTGGATGAAGTCGAGGAGATACGCCAGCGTTGTCCCGACATGGAAATCGAGGTCTTTGTCCACGGCGCATTGTGTGTTGCCTACTCGGGGCGGTGCTTGCTTTCGGGTTATTTCAATCACCGCGACTCCAATCAAGGGACCTGCACCAATTCTTGCCGCTGGGAATACAAGGTGACGGATGCAAAGGAAGATCCGAGCGGCGATATCGTTCAACTCCCGATCCGGATTCGCCCAGCAGCCCAGGCTGGCGATGTTCAGCCCGTTGCAGCGCTCGGCGGAGCGCCGAGGCATTCGCAGGCGGATCGGGCCTGGTTGATCGAGGAAGGAAAACGTCCCGGACAATTGATGCCGATGCTTGAAGATGAACATGGTACATACATCCTGAATTCGAAGGATCTGCGGGCAATCGAGCATGTCGAGCGCCTGGTGAAGATCGGAGTCGATTCGCTGAAGATTGAGGGACGTACAAAGTCGAGGTATTACGTTGGGCGCGCCGCGCAGGCGTACCGCAAGGCGGTCGACGATGCCGTCGCTGGCCGGCCTTTCGATCTGAAACTGCTGGGTGCGCTCCATGGCCTGGCTAACCGCGGCTACACGGACGGATTCTACAAACGCCATCATACGCAGGAACACCAGAATTACCTTTCAGGTGTTTCCGAGATGCATCATAGCCAGTATGTCGGCGATGTGGAAACGGTAAAAGACGGATGGGGAACGGTTTCCGTCAAGAACCGGTTTGCCGTGGGCGACAGGCTGGAGCTGATCCATCCTTCCGGCAGTACGGAGATGACGGTGGAAAACATGAGGGACGAGGCCGATTCCCCGATCCAGGTGGCGCCCGGTAGCGGACATCAGGTTCGCATTCCGCTTGATGAGCGTTGGAGCAATGCCTTCATTGCCCGGATGCTTTGATCCTCTTCTGTCTGTGACTGTCAAATAGCGAAAGAACTTCATGCGCCAAATTGTGCTGGATACTGAAACAACCGGCTTGTATGCGAAGAACGGAGACCGGATTATTGAAATAGGCTGCGTCGAAGTCATCAACCGGCGGCTCACAGGCAATAATTTTCACCATTACATCAATCCTGAACGGGATTCCCATGAGGAAGCGCTGGCTGTCCACGGATTGACAACTGAATTTCTGAGCGACAAGCCGAAATTTGCCGAGATAGCCTCGTCGTTCGTCGATTATGTCAAGGATGCGGAAATCATCATTCACAATGCGCCGTTCGACGTCGGCTTCCTGAATGCCGAATTCGAACGGCTAGGTCTTCCGTCTTTCGAAGACCATATCCATGCTGTCACCGACAGTCTGATAGAGGCAAGACGGCTCCATCCGGGAAGACGCAATTCACTGGATGCCTTGTGCGAGCGGTACGGTATTTCGAACGCGCACCGGACGCTTCATGGAGCCTTGCTTGATGCATCGTTGCTGGCGGAAGTCTATCTTGCCATGACGCGTGGGCAGGAAAGCTTGGTGATCGATCTTGCCAGCACGCAAAGCCGGAAGATGGACAGCATATCGCCAGTGTCATATGAGGATATGATTGTGCTCAGTGCATCGGAAGATGAATTGGCCGAGCACGAATCCGTACTGGATGGAATCGACAAGCAGATCAAGGGAAACTGTATCTGGCGGGCTGAGAGCGGAACGGTGGAAGCGGAATAACGATTCCGCCTGAACGGACCTACTCTTCAGAATCGATGGCCTTGCGCAGCAACTGTCGCAGGTTGCAGTTTTGCTGCCATTCAATACGTTCTTCACTGCTAGATGCCGCTTTCTTCAGCTCGTCCACCGTTTGCTCGGTTTGGGATTGCAGAATCCGTTCAGCCTGCTTCGGATCAGGGTGTACGGGACTGATGAAGGTCACGATGTCGCCGCGCTGTATCAGCAGTGTCGGAAAATTATCGATGTCCAGATCACCCACCACATCTGCTTGATCCTCGATATCGATCCAGATGAAGTGAACGTCGGGGTGGCTGTTGGCCAGATCCATAAAGCCTTGCCGGTATTCACGGCAGGCGCCACACCAGCCTGCACAGAGACAGGCAACGATCCAGGAGTCATCTTTCAGCGATTCATAAAGCGACTCGTAATTGTTTTTTTCGAGAGTAATTCCTGGCATGGTAGGTGGCCTGCTAACGTCCTTGAAGAACGTCATTTTACTTGTGTGCAATGCGCTTTGCTACTATCCCGAAGTTCATTTGCAAAGGCGACACCTTTTGCGTCTTGGCTTAATATATCGCCATGGTTTCCCTTCAATCTCCTATTAGCCCTTACCGCGGCCGTTTTGCGCCATCGCCTACCGGCCCGCTTCATTTCGGATCATTGATTGCCGCGGTCGGCAGCTACCTGGAAGCGCGGACTCATGCAGGAGAGTGGCTGATTCGAATAGAAGATATCGACAGGCAGCGCTGCCGTCCCGAGCACGAATATTCCATCCTGCGAACGCTAGAATGCTACGGATTCCAATGGGATGGCGACATCGTGAAACAGAGTGAGCGCACAGCCCTCTATGCGCAAGCGCTGGATGAGCTGAAAAGAAAGGGGCTGGTATTCGGTTGTGCCTGCACACGGAAGGAGATAGGCGATTCCTTGCCGGGAATTGACGGGGCGCCGGTTTATCCGGGAACCTGCCGTAACGGCATGACAGAGGGAAGGGAGGCACGGGCCTGGCGCATGCGCGTGCCCGACAAGGATGTGTGCTTCGAGGATGCCGTTCAGGGCCGGCTCAGGCAGAACCTGGCAAGGGATGTGGGCGATTTCATTCTGCAGCGTGCCGATGGCCTGTTTGCTTACCAGCTTGCTGTGGTGGTGGACGATGCGGACCAGGGCATTAACCATGTCGTGCGCGGGGCCGATCTTCTCGATTCCACGCCGAGGCAACTCTTTCTTCAGCAATCGCTCAACATCAGTTCTCCCAAGTATGCGCACCTGCCGGTCGCCGTAAACGACGCGGGGGAAAAACTGTCCAAGCAGACGCTTGCCGCTCCTCTGGATGATCGGAATCAGGTTCCTGCGGTGTGGCAGGCCTTACACTTTCTTGGGCAGTATGTGCCAGAAGATCTGCTCGCAGGTACACTATCCGACATATGGGATTGGGCAATAATCAACTGGTCTCTGTCGCACGTGCCCAAAGTGCGGATGGCCAGATTTAACCAAATGGAATACTGATATGACGCTATCCGCCGATTCGGACCTGAGACAGATATTCGAAACATGCCGTACGGTAGCCGTCGTCGGCTGTTCTCCGCATTCTGACAGGCCGGGTCATTACGTTGCGCGCTTTCTGCAGGAGCAGAACTATCGCGTGATTCCGGTCAATCCCGGTCATAGGGAACTGCTTGGCGAACGCTGCTATGCATCGCTGCGTGATATTCCCGAGAAAGTCGATATGGTCGACTGCTTTCGCCGCCCGGAACACATGCCCTCCGTGGTCGACGATGCTATTGCCATTGGCGTCAAGGTGGTGTGGATGCAACTGGGTGTCATCAACCAGGAAGCCGCCGACAAGGCGGAAGCGGCAGGTTTGAAGGTTGTCATGAATCGTTGTCCGCTCATCGATTATCCGCGGTTGTTTCCGGAAAGATAGCACGGATATCCGATACAACAGGCATGACATGACGGGGTAAAATACGGCGATGCCTACTATTATTGCCATAGATACTTCTTGCGATCTGGCTTCCGTCGCTCTCTTGCGGGGAGGTAAGGTCGATTCGTTATCCTCGTCCGGTGTGCAGACACACTCCCAGACAGTACTGCCTATGCTGCAGCAATTGTTGTCGCAGGCTGGAATGACTTTCAAACATTGTGATGCGATCGCATTCGGTGCAGGACCGGGATCGTTTACCGGCGTGCGTACGGCCTGTGGCGTTGCCCAGGGGCTTGCGCTCGGTGCGGATTTGCCGATTGTTCCGGTCGTCACTCTGGAGGCAATGGCGGAGGCATGCAGGGAAGTATCGCAGGCCATGAATGTTCTGGCCGTGCTGGACGCGCGCATGCATGAAGTCTACTGGGCTCAATATCGATATGATGAAACAGGGGAGTGGCAAACAGTGGTTGCACCAGCCTTGTCCGCATCTTCTTCCGTCGAGGCCGCTGGGCCTGTTGTCGCATGCGGAAATGGGCTTTCCGCTTATGCCTCCTCTTTTTCGGAGAGTCTGTTTGCGAGAGGATCGTTTCCGGAGATCATGCCGCATGCGATTCATGTCGCGAAACTGGCGGAAAGAGCATTTCTGCGCGGGGAGGCGGTCCCTGCTCGGGAGGCTCAGCCGTTTTACTTGCGCAACAAGGTCGCTCTCACTGTCGCGGAACGAGCAGCTGAAGCGGGGAAAAAGGCTGCATGAGCGCGCGACAGGAGGTTTTCATGGAGAAGCAGTCTGAAGTCTCTTTCAGGCGCATGGAGATTCGCCACGTCCAGGATGTTGTGGAAATCGAAAAGGATGTTTTTCCTTTTCCATGGAGTTATGACAGCTTCATCAATTGTGTTGGATGCGGATACGACTGCTGGGTCATGCGGGACGAGTCGGAAGATATGATCGGCTACTTCGTCGTCATGAGGGTGGTCGACGAGGCGCATCTGCTGACGTTTGCGATACGGTCTGCTTCGCAGCGGCATGGGTTGGGACGCATCATGCTGAGACGGGTTGTCGAGGTCGCGCGCGAGATCGGGACCGATTCGGTCTTCCTGGAAGTCAGGCCATCGAACGAACCGGCGCGTAATCTGTATGAAAGCATGGGGTTCAAGGAAATCGGGCGGCGCAAAAATTACTACATTGCCGCGTCCAATACGCGCGAAGATGCCATCATGATGAGGTTGCCATTATGAGCGCTTCGACGAGTCGTCGGGCCGTCTATCTGGAAGAGATGGGAGTATCGCCCCTCTGGAAGCTGCGCGAGCGCACCGGCGATGTTGCCGACCAGGATAGCTTATGCGTTCCGGTGGAAGAAAATAATCTTGTCGAGAGTGTATTCGTTCCAACTGAAGAGCCCGTAACGCTTTATACGGATTGGGCTAGTCTTGAATCCGCTATATCAGGCTGCACTGCATGCGGGCTTTGCCGAGGGCGCACCCGCGTCGTTCCCGGCGTAGGAGACAGGAAAGCGACATGGTTGTTCGTCGGCGAGGGGCCCGGGTTTCATGAGGACCAGCAGGGGGAGCCGTTCGTTGGCAGATCCGGCCAGTTGCTCGACAACATGATGCGTGCCACGGGTTTGCGCCGGGGCGAAAATACCTATATCGCCAATATCGTCAAGTGCCGACCGACGGATGAGACAGGCAAGGACAGGCCGCCAAGCCTGGAAGAAGCGTTGGCCTGCAGGACCTATCTGGATAGCCAGATAGCCCTGATCGAGCCAAGGATCATCATTGCTCTCGGCAGAACGGCTGCGGTCAGCCTGCTGAACACCGATCCGCAAACGACACTTGCCTCGTTGCGCGGCAAGGTTCACAGCCTCTCCGTGGGGGGGCGCGACATTCCTATCATCGCCACTTATCACCCTGCCTATCTGCTGAGAAACCCGATCAGCAAGCGCCAGGCCTGGGCTGACCTTTGTCATGCGCTGACTATATCAGACGCACCCTGAATCGCCCTCAAGTTACTTTCTCTTCCCAGATATTGGTGAATGGGATGATGCGTCCATGCGACAAACCTGCCTTCGCCGGTTCGGTATTCTTCATTGGCTTACGCCGTTTCATTCCTGGTGTACAGGATAATGCTGTTCATAACGAGCTGACTTTTATATGATCTGAGTAATCTTGCTTGTCGGAAAAAGACGATATAAATGAAATTATTCAGATTACTCTGTTTGTCGGCCTCTATCGCACTATTGTCGCTTGGCACGGCCCATGCAGGCCGTCCTCTCACTGTCGATGATGCAGGTGTGAATGATGTCGGGGCGGGCCACGTCGAATTCTGGTTTGCGCGCATGCCTCAAAATCTTGATGCCTGGACGGTGTCTCCGGCCTACTCGCCGATAAAGGGATTTGAGATGTCCGCCGTGCTTTCAAGAGATCAGACCGACAGGCAGACGACAAAGACTATTCAGGGCAAGCTCCAGCTGACTCCCACGAAGGAGGTCGGCTGCAATTATGCGGTTTCGTTCGGAGTCGGCTACATCAACGAGACCGTGAACAAGACGCCATATGTGAACGGTATCGGAACCTGCAACAGCAGCCTGGGAGCCTTCCACGGCAATGTGGGCGTGTCACATTCGGATGGCCAGAACAAGCAGGTAAACTGGGGTGTGGCTTACGAAAAGGTTATCGGTCCGGTGACAGCCCATATCGAACGATATGGACAGGAAACTATGCGTCCGGCAACGCAGATCGGGATGAGAAAGGAAGTCATCCCCGGCCTGCAGATCGATGGTACGCTGGGATGGTATGACGGCTATGCGATCTACAGTATTGGGATGAAAAAGATGTTCTGATTCTCGACAGCAAACTTCGCTTGTCTTTTCCTGTTTCAGTCAGTGCTTGGTCTGACCGATCAGGGAAACGGAATCCTTCACCCGCTGATTTGCCGCATGCCAGCGCATGACCATGAACATGGTGCCCGATACGAACAGGCCGAACAGGACGATGACTGTGTTGAGGCGTAGATTAAGCGAAATCATTAGGGAATACAGTACCAGCATCGTCAGGATGGACAGGTTCTCATTGAAATTTTGCACGGCAATCGAATGACCGGCACTTAGGAGGATATGACCACGGTGCTGAAGCAGCGCATTCATTGGAACAACAAAAAAACCGGATAGCACGCCAACGATGATGAGAAGGGGGTAGGCAAGCCAGACGTTGTAGACGATGGTCATCAGCATCACGATCAAGCCCATTGCGATGCCTAACGGCATGACGGAAAGGGATTGCTTCAGCTTGACGAAACGGGCGGCGCTGACAGCGCCGATGATGACGCCGACCGCAACGATGCCTTGCAGGAAGGCCGCCTTGTCCAACGCCAGGCCAAGGTGGGATTCGGCCCATTTCAAAATAATGAATTGCAGGGTTGCACCGGCCCCCCAAAATAATGTGGTTACCGACAGTGATATCTGACCTAGTTTGTCTTTCCAGAGCGTGGCGAACGAATCGGCAAACCCGACGACAAGTCTGATCGGGTTCGTCTCCTGCTTCTCATACCTTGCCTCAGTATCGGGAATGAAGAGGTTAAAGAAGGCGGCGAGCAGGTATACGCCCATGATGACGCACAATGCGGCTTCGCTGAATGTGTCAATGCCGGTATCAATAAAGGGAAAGTCGAACGACAGCAGGAAGGCTGACACTTTCGCATTGATCAGCGTTCCGCCCAGTACGGTGCCAAGAATGATCGAGGTGACGGTCAGCCCTTCGATCCAGCCGTTGGCGGTAACCAGTTTTTCGGGGGGCAGCAACTCCGTCAGAATGCCGTACTTGGCTGGCGAATAGGCTGCAGCGCCAAAACCGACAATGCCATAGGCAAGCAGCGGATGGACATCCAGGAACAAAAGCATGCATCCGACGATCTTGACCAGGTTGGTGATGAACATCACCTTGCCTTTTGGCATCGAATCGGAAAAAGGACCGACAAATGCGGCGAGCATGACATATGACAGGACAAAGAACAGCTTCAACATTGGTGTCATCCACGCTGGCGCCTTCAGGCTGGCGAGAATGGCTATGGCGGTAATGAGAAGAGCGTTGTCGGCGAGCGAAGAGAAAAACTCTGCTGCCATGATGTTATAAAAGCCGCGATTCATTATCTATTTTGTCAGGAATACGG
>Ga0316613_10002195_pt1 | contig 12633 bp, 11 predicted proteins | sample OWC_soil_day10_C_2_FD_207647 | JGI IMG/M metagenome (GOLD analysis project Ga0316613, IMG submission 207647) | Wetland soil microbial communities from Old Woman Creek delta, Ohio, United States - OWC_soil_day10_CT_b | ecosystem: Environmental > Terrestrial > Soil > Wetlands | place: USA: Ohio...
TAGCCATTAATTGCGAATGATAACCATTCTCGTTATCGGTTGCAATCAAACTGACCCAGCATGACGGCAGTCTCCGCCCGACCATCAAAGTCATTTGTCGGCAGAAGCAATCGGGCAGGTGACGGACGGATACGTGGAGCGTTCTGGCACTTTTCGCGTGCTGTGGCCGGCAAGCCGGCATCCCGCGCCGAAGCTTCGGGTGTTCGTCGATTTTCTGAGCGAGCGCGTATTCCCAACGGTTGGATAGAGCAGCCAGCGGCTATGAACATGGCGCTCTCATGCATGAGTTGCAGCAAGCCCCCGTGCGATTGGACGCCGCCAGTCTGCCTAAAACCTGACGTCGACGAATGCCTGTACCTGGTCGTGAGGGTCAGGTCGCCAATGGCGGCTTGGAGTATTCACGTTCGCAGAACCTCGGTTGGGCTGACCGGCGGCTTCGTGGAAACCTGACCGGCCGAAAATAGGGGTCGGGAGGGTGAGCAGCAGTTTTCGAAAAGCCGCCGTTCCAGCTCACGACCACGGATTCTCGTCGAAAATCTCCGATGGCCGTAAGGCGGCGAGGTGCGGCCGCCCAATCAGCAAGCCGTGAATGTTCGTTGAGGCCGACGAGCACTCAGCCAACGACCAGTCTGTACGGCGGCTCAGGCCTGCAGACCTTCACGTCATCACTGGTTGAACGGCTGGTAGCAAAGAACGGCGGTCGTTCCTGGCGGCAGATCTCCGACAAGTTGGCGGCCATTGCCGCCGTTGGCGCGGGCTCATTAGTGACCTGGGCCGCGCAGGTTGCTGACATTGAAGCGGCATACGGCTCTTATTCCTGTCGCTTTACGCTTGAAGCTAACCATCTAAAAATCGCACTCAACTGCATTCGCAATCTGCGACTATCGCCTGAATGGATTTTGTCACTTGTTCAAACTCTGTATCACACAGTCGGGACAGTTGCATGCTTTCAGCGGTCGGTGCTTTCTCGCGTAGGGCAACATCGAGCGTGGCCATCAGATCCGCCAAGGCATATATACCCAGAGCACCTGCACTACCTTTCACTTTGTGCGCCAAACGCTCAGCACGTTGAGTGTCGCCATTCGCGAGCAATTCCGGTATCAGTTTAATATCATCCCGGTGTATATCGAAGAACATTGTCAACAGTCTTAGGTAATTTTTCGTACTGCCTCGCACACTCGCAAGACCTCTCGTCGTGTCCAGTCCGGGAACGGCGGCTAACTGTTCAAGAACGGTCTTCTTCGTTGGCGGCGTTAGCGCTGAGATCTCGACCTTATCGGTGGGTAGTAAACGTTCTACACCGCATTGGTCAGCGTTCGGTAGCCATTGCAGTAATGTCTGATAGAGATCCTCCGGCACGACGGGCTTGGCGACAAAATCATTCATACCTACGGCCAGGCATGCATTTTTGTCGTCGTCGAACGCGTTGGCGGTCATGGCCAGAATCGGCAAGGCGGCGAAAGAGGAGACTGCACGAATCGCTCGAGTAGCCTCCAATCCATCCATTTCAGGCATCTGCATGTCCATCAGCACGAGGTCGTAAGCTCGGCTTAGGACCTTGTCGACGCCGATGCGACCATTTTCTGCTGCGTCCACGGCTAGTCCAACGCTGTGCAATAGTTCAAAAGCCACTTCCCGATTAATCGGGTTGTCTTCCACCAGCAATATCCGTGCGCCGGCATGACGTCGGCGCAGCAGGGCCTCTGCATCATCGGTTCTCAGGATTAATTCACTAGGCATTACGCCGTGGCCTGGTTGGACTCTCGCAGTAAACCAGAAAGTGCTGCCTTGACCGGGGCTACTCTCAGCTCCCGCGTCGCCCCCCATCATGCGCGCGAGGCGGCGGGTTATAGACAAGCCCAGGCCTGTGCCTCCAAACTTTCGAGTTGTCGACACATCTGCTTGCGTGAATGGATCAAAGAGTGTCGTCAAAGCTTCTGATGAAACACCAATTCCAGTGTCCTGCACTTCGAAGCGGATCAACAAGCCATCGTTGGTGTCTTCCAACAGATTGGCACGCAGCCAGATTGTACCGCTGTCAGTGAACTTGACGGCGTTGCTGGCGTAGTTGAGGAGCGACTGCCGTAAACGGGTGGAGTCACCCCGAAGCCACAGAGGTACGTGATCGCCATCTACTTCGATTGACAAGCCTTTAGCCTTGGCGGGTTCGGCAATCAAGGAACTTACGTGGTCCAATACTGCGCCTAGCGCGAAGTCCCTTTGTTCCAGTTCGAGGCGACCCGCCTCGATCTTAGACAGGTCAAGGATATCGTTGATGATGGACAGCAGGTGCTGACCGGCAGCGTCGATCTTTTCCAGTCGTTCGATCTGCTGGGGCGTAGCATCGTCAGCGCGACGCAATAGATGCGTGAGGCCAACGATGGCGTTCATTGGTGTACGTATCTCGTGGCTCATGTTGGCAAGGAAGGCACTCTTGGCTGCGGTGGCGTCTTCCGCTATCGTTTTGGCCTGCTGCAATTCTGTCACGTCGAACAGCCATGCTAATGCCGCTTTCTCACACTCATAGTCGATGACCATGTAGGAACCAAGCGCCCAGACGTGGGGAACCTCCGGCCGATCCGGAAGCTGTAGTTCAACAAGCCGATTCTGGACAATCTCTCCGCGACTCAGCCGCTGCCGGATATCGTCAAACGCTAACGGATCTTTGTAATTCTTGCTGATGTCCATTTCGAGCGCTTCTTCAGGTTTTCTCTGAACAAGATGGGAAAATGCCTCGTTCATGAATACGACCCGATTGTCTGACAGGCGGGAAATACGCACCGCCATTGGCGAAGATGTCAGGATATTGCGCAGGGTGTCCTGCTGGTTCCTCAGGCTCGTATAGTCCTGGATGACCGAGCGAGTCGTCTGGATTTTTCCTTGGTCATCGTATACTGCCGTCGCGGACAGCAGGCCCGGCAGCACGCTGCCATCCTTGCGAACAAACTCGAATTCAAGGTCCTCGATGTGGCCCTTTGCCTGAAATCGAGGATAATTTTTTTTGAAAATCTCTGCCGACGCCGGGGTCATGAATTCTGTGATGCGTTTCTTGCCGATGACTTCCTCGCGCGCATAACCGAACCAGTTGAGCTCAGTGTCATTAATACGCAGGATGGTGCCATCCATGGCCAACGAGTGGTAGCCGCAGGGCGCCTTGTTGTAGAGATCGTCCAGTTCGCGAACCGTTACCGCCAGTTCCTGGGTGCGTTGTTCAACGCGCCGTTCCAGATTAGAATTAAGGTGCAAGATAGCTTCTTCGTCTGCCTTCTTTTGCGTGATATCACGAACAATTTTCGACGCCCCAACGATCTTCCCCGATTCGTCGCGAATTGGTGATATTGATAACGAAACGTGGATTACCTGACCATCCTTACGCAAGCGTTTGTCTTCGTAATGAGTGATGCGTTCTCCCCGCTTAACAGCATCTAGTATTTCAGATTCTTCTCGTTTTTTATCGGCAGGAATAAGAATGTCAATGTTCCTTCCTAGCGCTTCATTTTCTGGGTAACCAAATATCTCGGTAGCAGCTGGATTCCAACTAGTGATGATTCCATCAGTGTTCTTGCCAATAATCGCGTCGGAGGATGATTCGATGATGGCCTGATTCAATGTCAGAGCCTTGTGCAATGCAACTTCAGCAGCCTGCTTTTCCGCGAGTCGTCTTTCCAGATCGTTGTGCTGTTGCGTCATGCGCCGCGCAACCCAAGTCAGGAACGATCCCATCGCCAACGAAAGCATCGCTAAAAGAACCGCAGTCTGTCGCCATGCCGTCTCAAAATCGGCGGTCGCCCGGCCAACGTTCATCCAGAACGGTGAGTGGTCAAACTTTCGATAGGTATAGACCCGCTCGATGCCATCGATTGGCGCAACGGTCGTATAAACGTAGCGATCTTGCCCTGGCTTGGTGCGCATTAGATCCAGAATTGTCTGCGAGACGTTGCGATTACCGATTCCTTGGTTTACGCCAGAAAGCTCTGGATATCGAACCACCTGCGCAAAATCCTTTGTGCGCAAGTTGACACTGCCTGAAGGACCCAATGAAATGCGGGCGAAAGTCCTTCCGATCGCCTGTACCGGGATAACAACATAAACGACACCGAGGAACTCACCGCGCTCCGACTCAACGCGGCGGGCGAGGATCAACGACCATTCCTTAGTCAGCCGAGCTTCAACAGGCCCCTCAAACTGAAGCCCCTTCTCGCCGTCGCGTGCTCGTCGGAAATAGTCACGGTCGGAGAGATCCTGCTGGCGTGGAGACCGCGGATCAAAGCCCGTATTGAAGAGGCTGATGCCTTGGCTGTCTGTTATGCCAAGGCGGCTCATCAGCGGGTGGTCAGGGACTTCCTTCTTGACTTGCTCGATCAGTCGTTCTATTTCAGCGGGATCCCGGCGTCGAGCATCAACGTATCGACTCCCGACAGAAATCAATAAGGCATTGGCTTGGTCGAAGGATTCTTCTATCTGGATGGCGAGCACGTCTGCGTCGTTCGCCACCGAGACTTCCGCGATCGCATATCCTTCCTGCCGCTGGTTCAAGGCCAGGAAACAGGATAGAAACACGATGGCCGCGGTTGCTATCCCTGCGGCGATATAGTGAGTATTCCTTCGCTCTTCGACCATAGCGCTCGCCTAAATAGGTATAGATCACGGTGTTGCTGATTTGCGGAGTAGTCGGATTGCTTCACCCCTTTAAGCACTCGTGCCCATTGCAAAACCCCCTTGCTCTTTCCCTCGGGGTGAAGACAGCGTAAAAGGAGGGCAGTTTCCCCATCGAAGAGGAATAAGTGTAGGCAGTTATGGTGAGAAGAGGAAGTGACCAGTCCGTTCCGTAACCTAGACGGAAAAAAACATATTTACGAGTCCGATCGCCTCAATGTTATCAGCCCCCGAGCTCCGGCCACTCAAATGAGCTGGCGTCAACGGCTACCATTGCCGGGCTGCACGAATGGGCTGTCTGGCAGGTATCAAAGTGGAGCCGCCACCTGAATGTCCGCTTAGCGGGGACTACGACCGGCAGCAACTGTTTAGCGTTGTTCGACGCCTGCCCAACCGCGAAGACGTAAGCATACACCGCCAAGGCCAGCGGGCAGGCGTTGGACAAAGCCCAAGGGAGGAAACCGCGGAATGCTGCGAGGCGTTCAGGGAGAGAGATGCGCTATGGGGATTTTAGTGGCGCGAACTCGTCTCGAAGCGTCGACGTCGGGGATCGGGCATCGTGGATCGGCATGGTCGGTTCCGGCCGTTGCGCGACGAGGAGCAAATTTCCGTCGTTCTCGGATCGAAACAATCGTGTCGCCGGACGTTTCCAGCGATAGGCGCAAGTGGTCCGCTCGCGGCTCGGCAATTCCGAAAGCCGACAGGACTGGTGAATCTGGAAATGGCCGCGTCGTCATGGGACGCCTCGTCGTCCGGGCGGCGCGCGGATTGACGCACTACGCGACAAAACCTCCACCACGATCATTGCCGCCCCGCAACACGGACATACGAAGATCGGCCCGGGCGAACCGAGGGCTGTCGCCTCCTCGACGGTGCTGTCCTGGTCTGGACGGGAACCGGCCCCCAGAATCTGGCGGACGCGCTCCAGGTTCTCGCGGCGCCCGACATTGGCCAGCAGACCGTAATGGCGGATGCGATGAAATCCGGCCGGTAGTACGTGCAGCAAGAAGCGCCGCATGAACTCCTCAGGCGAAAGCGTCATCGTCTTGTGGCGCATCGCCCCGTTGGCGCGGTAATCCTTCCAGCGAAACGATACTCCGCGTTCATCCAGTGAAACCAACCGACGGTTCGAGATCGCCACCCGATGCGTGTAGCGCGACAGATACGTGAGGACAGCCTCGGGTCCGGCAAATGGCCGCTTCGCATAAACCACCCACTCGCGGCCCCCGAGCGACGCCTGCCAACGGGCAAAGGCCTTGGGATCGCTCAGGCCCGCGAATGTCCCGAAGAACTTCAACTGGCCGACGTGGTAAGCCTTCGCCAGTTCCTCCAGGAAACGCCGACGAAACAGTCGTGACAGAACGCGCACTGGGAGGAAGAACCCGCGCCGACAAGCGACCCAACGCTCCCGGTCGGGTGACAGTCCGCCGCCAGGCACGATGCCGTGCACGTGGGGGTGGTGAGTCATCGCAGAACCCCAAGTGTGCAAGACCAGCGTGACGCCGATCGCGCCGCCGAGGTGTTTCGGGTCGGCAGCGATCGTCGCGAGCGTTTCCGCTGCCACCTCGAACAGCAGTCGGTAGATCACCGCCTTATTGGCGTAGGCCAGGTCGGCGATCGGCGCCGGCAAGGTGAACACAACATGGTAGTACTCGACCGGCAAGAGGTCGGTCTGCCGGGCTTCTAGCCAACGTTGCGCGGCTTTCGCCTGGCACTTCGGGCAATGCCGGTTGCGGCACGAGTTGTAGCTGATTTCCTGGTGGCCGCAGGAATCGCAGCGCAGCACGTGGCCGCCCAGCGCCGCGCTGCGGCACTGTTCGATGGCCGACATGACCTTGAGTTGCTGAAGGCTCAGGTGGCCGTGCTGCGCTTCACGCCAGGCTGGGCCAAAGGTACGGAATATGTCGGCAACTTCCAGGGCGGGACGCCCCACAGCCGATCTACGTCGAGCCCAAGGTCTCCAGCGGACTGATCACTTCGCGCAGGATGTCGGTTGCGACTTGCGTGTAGATGGCGGTGGTGTCGAGCTTCTTGTGGCCGAGCAAGACCTGGATCACCCGAATATCGACCTTCTGTTCGAGCAAGTGCGTCGCGAAGCTGTGGCGCAGCGTGTGCATCGAGACCCGCTTGTCGATCCCGGCTGTCCGGGCGGCGGCGTGGATGGCGCGGTTGAGTTGCCGGGTGCTCAACGATTCGAGCGGGTCGAGCCCCGGAAACAATCAGCCGCCGTCAAGCATCTTGCCCTGTGCCCGGGCGACCTTCCACCAGAACCGCAGGCGTTCAAGGAGGATCGGCGAGAGCATGGCGTTGCGGTCTTTGCGCCCTTTGCCCTGTTCGACGCGAAGAATCATGCGTTCGCTGTCGATGTCGCCAACTTTGAGCGCCGACACTTCGGACGCTCGCAGGCCGGTGCCGTAGGCGAGCGCAAGGGCGGTCTGGTGCTTTAAGTTGCCGCACGCAGCGATGAGCCGGGCCACCTCCCCACGGCTCAGTACGACCGGAAGCTTCTGCGGCACACGGAGCGATTGCATCCTTGCCATGAGCTCTGCGTGGTCCAAGGTAATGTCGAAGAAGAACTTGAGACCAGTGATGGCGGCGTTCTCTGACATCGGAGATGTACCGGCATCGACCAGGTGCAATTGGTAGCTGCGCAGATCCTCTACGGTGGCTGTGTCGGGCGAGCGTCCGAGGTACCGCGTGAAGTTCCTGACCGCACGAATGTAGCCGGTTTGCGTCTTGGGATTGAGCTTACGCATCCGCATGTCGTCGATCATGCGTTGCCGCAGTGGGCTGACGCCCGAGGTAGATACTTCCATGGCTTGCTCCTGTCGAAGAAGAGGCGGATTGCCTCGTCTTCAACTTCGGCAGAAACAACGACATTGCCAACCTGAAACTGCGTTTAACCTATGGGCCGTCGTGGCGGCTACCGCGCGAGCGGTTTAGTCCGATGCCGGGAAGATGACATTAGCCTAACCCGGTTTTCCGTTCCATTGCGCCTCAAACCTCAACGCCTCCTCAGTTTGCCAGCGCTGGTGATAGAGATCGGCGAATACCGCTACCGGATAGCGTTCGGCGTCGAGCAAGGACATCATGAGCATGCGCACCTTGCCGGTCGGCATCACTTGGCGAATCAGACGCATGATGGATACTTGGCGAGGACACTCATAATCGACGGCATCGCCGCGGTTGGGCGGCGGCAAGGCGGTGCCGGGACGAAACAGGCCGAACAGCGTCGCTTCGCGGATGCCGCGTCGCCCCTCGCCATCGAGCAGGGTCAGGCGAACCTTCGACGCATCGACCGCCAGAACCCGCAAGTCCTGCCAGCGCGGTGCTTCGGGAAGGTGCGCATCGACCAGGCGCAGCAACTCGTCATTGAGCAGATCGAAGACATTCGCCCGCAGACGGCTGCGCGCCTTCGAGAACGCGCTGGCGGTCACCTCCCGGGACAAGCGGGTTCGCCGGGACAGCAAAGCGAAGAACGCATCGAGTTCGACCTGCACCGCCCCGCGGATGTCGGAGAGCAGAAAGGCGATCAGCGCCGAAAAGGTCAGGTTACGCAGGCGGGTGAAAAAGCGCGGACCCTGCCGAGCGACTTCGAGAAAAGACGTGCCCTGAATGAAGGTTGCGAGACCGTGCAGTACGTTGATATATTTAGGCCATCATATTTAACTTATAAACATCAATCTGTTACTGCCCCTATTCTAGCCCAAAAGGCTGGCGTACAAAATCGGCGACAGAAATATGCCGGAATGCTAAGCCACGAGGATTGGCCAAAAAATGTGCCTCAAAAGTGTTAACCGGGCCATATGCTTGAAATGATTACAAAGAAGCTCCTCGCGTGCGCAGATGCGAAGTGTATCCGATGGCGTATGCAAAAATTGCGAAACAGGGCAGTAGCAGAGTCTTAAATATCTCTGGTGTGCCAATCAGGATGTGCAGCAAAGTTAGCACAAGAGCCATGCCGATACTCGTCACCACGATGCAGATAGCTGGTCGGGCCTTTGATGGTTTTAGCAAATGGAAAAACTTATCCATCATTAGCGTCATGATGCTGGCACTAATTCCACTGAACACCCCTTGCATAAGGGCAGAAGGAGCCGCCTTGACCAATCCGTGTCCCCAGTTGGCCCACAGTGTCCAGCTGCCTTGAACGACAAAAGCGATGATTCCGATTTTGAGCCAGTTTTTTCCTGAATCAGAGGGGGAATTTGCTGCCATGATGATTCTCCTTTCACTGTTTATGATTTGTTCGCACCAGATGGTGATTTCCTTACGTTAATTGTGCTGGTACGGATTCAGTCTGGGGGCATGCGTTGGTTTTTACGGCCTGTAGACCTAGCCAGAACAACAGCAACTTTGTCGGCAGTTTTTTCCTCGCGATCATTGAACTGCCTCTTTAGTTAGTGAGATTCCAGATCCCCGCCATGCGGAGATCAACAGAGCAATCAACAGTGCGACGAGTGCGAGAGTCGCCAGCATGGCGGGATAACCAAGTCGGTCGAGCAGCAATCCAGCAAGCGGAGCGACCATGATGCGGCTAAGCGTGAACATGCTGGCTTGCAGGCCGTAGTCGGCGGCTTGCCAATCGTCGCGGGCGAATTCCATCATCAGCGCAAATATCAGCGAAGAGGCGACACCCATGACGATGGCCAACAACGCTGCGCTAGCAATCAGCCAAGGTCCTGAAGCATATGCTGTTGCTATTGCCAGCGAGGCAAGGGCAACGACATTGGCTCCCGCGGAGAACCGCAGGAGAGCGTATAGCCGTACGCGAGGCACAACACCAACAACCAGACCTGCAAGCGCCCCAAGGACACCGCCACCAATGCCCGCAATCAAGGCGACGTCGTTCATTGGAAAACCGTGGTCGAGGAGCATTGGCTTGAGATAGAGCCAGGCGGCAGCCACGAAGGGTAGGTGGCCAAAGAGCGTTACTATCCAGATTCCCGAACCGGCTTGGCGGAAGAATCCGCTCCACACGGTGAACGGCGCCGCTGGCTGGGCGTACGACACCTGAGCGTATTCATGTACTGAACTCAGTATTACAAGGGCCAACAGCAGACAACCGCCCAGGATGAGGAAAGGCGCAGACCAACCGAGTGCCTCATGAACGAGTAGCATGACGCCGCCGCCCATGATCGCACCCGTGAAGGTAACAGCCGCCCGCACACCGCCAGCCAGGGGGCGCTCAGCGGGAGGAAATAGCTGGATGGCCAGCGCATTGACAGGAATGTCTGCCCAAGTGGCAAATATGGCAACCAAAAGCGTCAGTGCGAACAGAACGCCTTTATGACTGTTTGGATCCAGTGTGGCCAATCCCAGAACAGCCAGAAGATAGCCTCCTCCTGTCATGCACGACCAGAACAGATAGGGGCGGCGTCCAGGTCGCCACTGCTGAACAGGGAGGGCGAAAAATAGCTTGAACACCGCCGGGAGTCCGGCTAGTTGGAAGAGGCCGATGTCCGTACCCGACCAACCGTGTTGTCTCATCACGAGCGGCAATCCCACCCAGATGTAGACAGCCGGGGCCACCAAAGAGAAATTTACCCAGCCAAACAGTGCTTGGCGCCAGAGCATATGAATGCGGGACTTGTTCATTCCTCTTTACGTCCGACAACAACCGTGAGTGGCACCATCGGGAACATACGGCAGACAAAACTCTCAATTTTTGAAAAGCCAACCGTATTCATTGCTGCCGCCATGTCGCCTTGTTGGCCAACGTGCCGTCCCTGCATTAGCATCGGCAGGTAGTACTGTAGGACTTGAGCAGCTGTGGCGGGGTCACTACTAACCTCTGCGTGAGCGCATACCAGCGTACCCCCTGGCCGCAGCGCTGCGTGCATCTTGATAAGAGAGAGCTGGACATCAGGAACGAAGTGAAGTACCGAAGAACACCAAATCAGATCGTAATCGCTACCGATATCGTCCGTTGCGAGGTCACCGCCCAGTACCCCAATACGATCTGCCAATCCGGCAGTTGTGACATTCTCTTTGGCGACAGCGACAGCATCCGGAAAATCGAAAACCACGCAGGAGAGTCCGTTTTGCTGGCGCGCGAGCTCGATAGCTACCCACCCCGGTCCCCCGCCCAGATCAAGCAGCCGATTTGCTGATGCAAACTCGGGTACTCGCGACATGATCTCCAGCGCAGCTGGAACTGTGGCGACATTCTGATCCTGCGCTAGCTGCACGTGTGCAGCGGAAGCCCATTGCCTTTTGAAGTGTTCAAGGGCCTCCGTGTTTTCAGTTCTCGCGCCGAGTTGCACTTGATCGCGAAAACTGCTTGCGAATTGTCCAAGTCGAGCCTCTCGGCAGCGCCAAGCGTCCCCATACCATAGAGGTGACGCACGCAAGAAATAGGTCTTTGCAATAGCTGCTGATTGATATCTTGGCGAATGATTATCGCGATTGCTCGGAGTAAAGCAGGTGTCTCGCTCCAGCAGGCCCATACTCCACAATAAATCGAGCAGGTGCGCGGTATTGTCAACATTCAGCTCAAGCTTTGTCGCCAGTTCTTTTGCTGAAAGAGCCTCTTTCAACGACTCGAAAACACCCAGCTTCAAAGCGGTCGAAAGTGCGCGGGTCTGTACGGCAGCAGCAGCCATACTCCAATATGCCTGCAAAGGATGAGGATTCATTTCATTGCGCTCCTGTTTTAGAGATGCCAGTTCAGCCGCAGCCCGAATTCACGCGGCGGGCTGTACATGGTGATCGTGCTCGTTGGGAAACCGAAGGTGTCGTAGTGTTTGTTTGCCGCATTGTTTATATAGGCAGTCAGCTCCGTCTGTCCCCAGGTGTGGCCGGCAGACAGATTGATGACACCGTAGCCGGGCCGCCGGTAGGCCTCCGTATTGGCGGCGTCTACATAGACTTTGCCGTAACCGGCGATCTGCGCCTGTGCAAACCAGCCCTGTGGTGCGTCGTAGCGAAGTCCGATATGACCATTGATATCGGGCGCGAACGGATTCCGGTTGCCGGAATAATCGTTGACGCCATCCTTAAACGCACTGAACCGAGTGTGGTTCAGTCCAATTGCCGCCTGAAGCTGCCAGCCTGCGTCAAGCAGCCAGCGCAGCTCGGCCTCTGCGCCGCTCGATTGCGCCTTGGCGGCATTAGTAATGAAAACCTGTCCCATGACCGCTCCCATTTGCTGGACTTGCATGTCGTCGATGTCCATGCGATACACGGCGGCGCTGTAGCGCAGGCGGCGGTTCAGAAGCGTGCCCTTGATTCCAAATTCGTAAGAGCGCAGTTTTTCGGGCTCATAGCTTCGATAGATTTCGGGTGCGAAAGTGTTGAACCCCCCAGCACGGAAGCCATCCGCCACGCTGGCATATACTTGTGTTTGGGGATGCCACTGGTACTGCACAGCTAGCTTTGGTGTAAAGCTCTTCCAGTCACGCGCTCTTTCACTACTGCCTGCCAAATTGAAGCTGATTTCGTCGTGCTCGACGCGAGCTCCAGCCTGCAGAGACCAACGATCCGCAAGCGGGATCTCCCAATGTGTGAATAGAGCGGATGAGCTTCCTTCCTGCGTGGACGAGGTGTGCGTTAGTGCCAGCGGCGTCTTGTTCTCGAAGTTGAGCTTGTTGTCGTCGCGGTCGACGTAGAGTCCTGCGAGCCAGGAGCTCGCCCCCAGTTTTCCTTCGAGGCGAAATTCTTGGGAAAGGGTCTGGAAATGGTAATCACGGCCTACATGCATTCGGTCGGTAGGCAGAAAATCGAAGTCCTGAAGAACACGATCAAAGTGCTCGTTGTTGGCCGAAATGGATCGTAGGCGCAAACCGGATGCCAGTTCATGGGAAACGTCAAGCGATGCAGTACGCGATTTGGTCCGGTTCCAGCTCTCCGTTCCGGAACGGACTGTTTCGCGTGTGCTACCCGTTAGCCCATAGAGCGAACGTAAGCGACGTCCCGAGACCGTCTTGACTATTAGATTTTGAGGTCGTGGTAAGCCAGGGTCAGGGCTATGGCATC
>Ga0316613_10002196_pt1 | contig 12630 bp, 10 predicted proteins | sample OWC_soil_day10_C_2_FD_207647 | JGI IMG/M metagenome (GOLD analysis project Ga0316613, IMG submission 207647) | Wetland soil microbial communities from Old Woman Creek delta, Ohio, United States - OWC_soil_day10_CT_b | ecosystem: Environmental > Terrestrial > Soil > Wetlands | place: USA: Ohio...
TAAGGCCCCTTGGAGATTACAAGGTAGATAGGCCAGATGTGGAAGTGGAGTAATCCATGCAGCTGACTGGTACTAATAGGCCGAGGACTTGACTTAAACCTCGTTTGCATGAAGTGCAAACATCAATTAATCCTAATTGTAGCGAGACCGAATGTAATAAGGAGGTTACTCGCTAACGCTCGTAACTAAGCGACTCACGTATGTTCTCGTGTCGCCTCGCGGCTCGCGACAACATGGTTCGCTGCTTATCTTCTGTGAAGTTTTCAGGGAACATACTACATTGGATGCTTCCCTAATTTAACATTCCTTGATAGCTCAGTTGGTAGAGCAATCGGCTGTTAACCGATTTGTCGTAGGTTCGAGTCCTACTCGAGGAGCCATTTATAAATGCCGAACGGGGCAACTCGCTTGGCATTTATAGTCTAAATATACGTAATGGCGGCGTAGCTCAGCTGGCTAGAGCATTCGGTTCATACCCGAAGTGTCCGGGGTTCAAATCCCTGCGCCGCCACCAATTTTTATAATAAAGATAGGCTTGTACCTACAGAGGTATGGGCCTATCTTTATTTAGTTTACCAGAATTTATAAAAGTAGCAGATTTCTTTGATGGAACCATTGCCTAGCTATGTTCTAGGTAGGGATTAGTATTTTGTATACAATATTTTTTTATTGAAATTTTTGTAGAATTTTCTTGCTTTTTTGTACATGCTATGTAATAATAATATTGTAAAACAAAATTGGATTAATCCATTAATCCAATTGAATGGAATGATAACTGTGATTGTACAAAAAATTGGCATCCCTATTTACCTACAAGTAAAGGCATACATTTTAGACAGAATAAAAACGGGTTATTACAAAACTGGTGATAAGCTACCTGCGGAACGTCAGTTGTCAGAACAGTTAGGTATTAGTCGTAACACTGTTAGTGCTGCGTATAAAGAATTGCTTTTAGAAGGGATTCTTGATTCGGAGCAAGGGCGAGGGACTTTTGTTCGCGAACAGACGGCTGATATCACAACGGTTGGTGCTGATGTTGCGGGAAGTCGACTTGAGCGGGCGCTCAAGGTTATTGACACAGCTATGACACAGGTAGTTGAACTCGGTTTTACTGTTGAACAATTTGCTACGATTACGGCCATTCGAGCTAAAGAACGAGAACTAGCAACTCGTCAGCTCAGGGTGGCAGTTGTAGAGGGTACACGAGAGTATGGTGAACGGTTTATTGATCAACTTGGACAAGTAGCTAATGCACGCTTTGAATCGGTTACTCTATCAGATTTAACAACAGGTGTTGTAAGAACTGAGTTTCTTGCGGCTTGTGATTTGGTGATAACAACATTAGATCATCAATCCGTAGTTGTTGAGATTCTTGGTAATAGTACCAAGTTGATGGCTGTAGCTACTACACCGAATTTGGAGGCAGTAATTAAACTGGCTCGTTTGCCGGTGGGTAGTGAGGTGGCTGTCATTGCCAAAACACAGGGTTATATTGATGCGCTGAAGCAGCTTCTTGCTAAGATTGGATGTAACAATGTTAAGCTAACGCCTTGTATCGGGGAAGACAGGGAACAAATCAGATCAGGTATAGCCAATTTTAATGTGGTCATTACTGCCTGGGATTTGCAGAATGTCGTACGCCAAGTAGCAAGTGCAACACAGGATGTCATCACTTTTTATTATGAAATCGACCAGGGATCGCTCCAACAGGTTGCTAGCCGGTTGGTTGCAGAGACTGATAAAGCAAAGGAGTAGTGAAAATGACAAACAAGGTAAAGGTTGTATTAGGCGTAATTGGAGCTGACTGTCATGCTGTTGGCAACAAAATCCTCAACCACGCTATTGCAGCAGCCGGTTATGAAGTAATTAATCTAGGTGTACTGGTTCCGCAGGAAGAATTTGTTAATGCAGCTATTGAAACTGATGCCAAAGCAATACTGGTAGCCTCGCTTTACGGTCATGGCGAAATTGATTGTCGTGGACTAAGAGATCGTTGCCGCGAAGCCGGTATTGAAGATATCAAGCTCTATGTTGGTGGTAACCTGGTTGTTGGTAAAACAGATTTTGATGAAGTTGAGAAAAAGTTCCTTGGAATGGGATATAATCGTGTGTACGAGCCAGGTACGTTGCCTGACGTAGTGATTGCAGACATGAAAGAGGACTTGAAATAAAAGGGGTCTTGTGCTTTGAATAACATTTTACTTATTGATTTTGGCAGTACTTATACCAAAATTACAGCAGTAGATGTTGATCAGGAAAAAGTACTCGGCACAGCTAGAGGTATTACAACAGTTGAAACAGATATTATGGATGGTCTTAACCAGGCGCTGACAGCCTTGTTTGCAAAAACAGGTAGGCTTGAATTTGGCAAAGTGCTAGGGTGCTCAAGCGCTGCGGGTGGATTAAAAATGATAGCTGTTGGCTTGGTACCGGAGATGACTGCTGAGGCAGCTAAACGAGCCGCATTAGGTGCGGGCGCTAAAGTGCTAAAGGTGTTTAGTCACGAACTAAGTGAATATGAGATTGAAGAAATTGAAGAACTAAAGCCTGATATTATTCTTCTTGCTGGTGGTACTGACGGCGGCAATCAGAAGGTCATTATGCATAATGCCAAAATGCTTGCCGGATTGAATTTGGACGTACCAGTGGTGGTGGCTGGCAACAAATCGGTTACCCCCAAGGTTGTCAAGATTCTATCAGAAAAGCATACAGAAGTACGGCCTACTGAGAACGTCATGCCTAAACTGGATGAACTCAATATTGAACCAGCCCGTATTGTTATTCGTGATATTTTTTTAAAGCGGATAACAGAAGCAAAAGGATTAAATCGTGCTAATAAGATGGTTGACCGGTTGGTTATGCCAACGCCGGCCGCCGTTCTCAAAGCCTCTGAATTGTTAAGTCAAGGCGGAGATGGAGAGCCGGGACTGGGTGATTTGATGGTCATGGATATTGGTGGAGCTACTACCGATGTGTATTCTATCGCCAAAGGTGATCCTACGGTAGGCGGGGTGTCGCTTAAAGGTCTGTCTGAACCGTTTGGCAAACGTACGGTTGAGGGTGATCTGGGTATGCGCTATAGTGCGGGGGCACTCTTAAAAGCAGCCGGCGCCGAGATGATTGCCAGCTATGCGGGAAGTTCACCGGAAGAAGCAGCTGCTTATACTGCCAAGGTTGAAGCCGATATTGATTATCTGCCTCAAACCGATATAGAAGCAAATATCGAGATTGCCATGGGTAAAGCCTGTGTACGGTTGAGTACAGATAGGCATGTTGGTCATCTAGAGACCTATTTTACACCGTTTGGTACAAGCTATGTTCAGACAGGCAAAGATTTGACTAAAGTTGCTATAGTGATTGGTACAGGCGGAGTTATTGTCAACCATAATAAGCCTGAGGAAATATTGAAGGGTATTGTGTTTGATGAAACCAATCCCCAGACTCTTAAACCTCGGCAGCCTGATTTTTTTATTGATAAAGACTACATCATGGCATCCATGGGACTGCTCGGTGAAGAATACCCGGCAACGGCTGTGCGAATGATGAAAAAATATATTGTTAACAAATAGAGATTAGAGGAGGCTTTTGCCACATGGAACTTAAAAACAAAAAGTGGACTCATGACGAGTTTAATGCCATTCGCCAAGAGGTTCTCAACCAATGGCCGACTGGCAAAGACGTTAATTTTGAAGAAGCTGTAAAATATCATGAAAACATTCCCGCCAAGCGTCATTTTGCCAAACGTCTGGTTAAAGCTAAGAAAAATGGTGAAACTCTGACACAACCGCGCGCCGGTGTTGCTCTTATTGATGAACATATTAATCTATTGAACTTCTTGAAAAAAGAAGGAGAAGCCGACCTGCTGCCAACCACTATTGACAGCTACACTCGTCAGAACCAATATGAATCTTGTCAAAAAGGCATTGATGAAAGTCTTAAAGCTGGACGCTCACTATTAAATGGTTTTCCAGCCGTCAATCATGGTGTAGCTGGCGTACGTCGGGTTGTTGAAAGTGTTGATGCTCCATTACAGGTTCGTCATGGTACCCCAGATGCCCGTCTTTTAGGTGAAATTACTATTGCTGCTGGTTATACTTCTTATGAAGGTGGCGGTATTTCCTATAATATTCCTTACGCTAAAAGCGTTTCTTTGGAAAAAACAATTTTCGATTGGCAGTATTGCGATAGAATGGTTGGTTTGTATGCGGAACATGGTATTGAGATTAACCGCGAGCCGTTTGGTCCGCTGACAGGCACCTTGGTACCGCCTAGTATTTCTCATGCTATTGCGATCATCGAAGGTATTCTTGCTGCTGAGCAAGGCGTAAAGAACATAACCTTAGGTTATGGTCAATGTGGTAACTTAATCCAAGATATTGCAGCTATTAGAGCTCTCGAACAGCTTGCAGAAGAATTTATGACCAAGCATGGTTACGGTGATTGTGTACTTACTACCGTATTCCACCAATGGATGGGTGGTTTCCCACAAGATGAAGCCAAAGCTTTTGGCGTTATTTCTTGGGGTGCAGCAACAGCAGCACTGGCTAAAGCCACCAAGGTTATTGTTAAGACTCCTCATGAGGCGCTTGGTATTCCTACCAAAGAGGCCAATGCTATGGGTCTTAGAACTACCAAGCAAATGATTAATATGCTCAAAGATCAGGCGTTCCCGCTGACCAGTGAGCTGCAGACAGAAATCAATATCATTAAAGCGGAAACTCGTTGCATTCTTGACAAAGTATTTGAATTAGGAAACGGTGATTACGCAGTCGGCTCAGTTCGTGCTTTCGAAGCTGGTGTTCTTGACGTACCATTTGCTCCTAGTAAATTCAGCTTAAATAAAATTTTGCCTGCTCGTGATAATAACGGTGCTGTACGTTTGTTCGAAGTTGGTAACCTGCCATTTACTCCAGACCTGGTTACCTTCCACAAGGAAAAAATGGCAGAACGGGCTAAAGCCGAAGGACGCGCGCCTAGCTTCCAAATGGTTATTGATGACATTTACGCCATTTCTAAAGGTCATTTGGTAGGTCGTCCACGCTAAGTCAATAATAATGAGTCATATATAGAAATTAAAAGAAAGGAAGGCGAGATTAGGTAATTACGAGCAATCGTGACGAGAAGATCTCGCTTTCCTGATACAATAAAAAAGATAAATAAAAGGGGAGATTTTATAATGAAAATAGTTGATGTAGTTTGTTCAAAAGGACGTACTGGCTTTTATTTTGACGATCAAAGAGCCATTAAAGCAGGCGCTGGTCATGATGGCTTTACCTATATTGGACAACCGGTTACCGATGGTTTCAAAGCAGTACGTCAAGCCGGCGAAGCTGTATCAGTTATGATTATTTTAGAAGACGGCCAAATCGCTTATGGCGATTGCGCAGCTGTTCAGTACAGTGGTGCAGGCGGACGTGATCCATTATTCCTGGCTGAAGATTTTATCCCCGTTATTGAGAAAATGATTAAGCCTCGCCTAGTTGGCCGTGAGCTGGCTTCTTTCAAAGTATTGGCCGAAGAAATCGACAATCTGAATGATGCAAATGGCAAACGCATTCATACTGCACTGCGTTATGGCGTGACCCAAGCCATTCTTGACGCTGTTGCTAAAGCCAAAAAACAGCTTATGTGTGAGGTTGTTGCTGACGAATATAATACGCAAGTAAGTGAAACAGGAATTGATATCTTTACGCAGTCAGGTGATGACAGGTATAATAATGTTGACAAGATGATTATCAAAAATGCTGAAGTATTGCCTCATGCCCTTATCAATAATGTTAAGGAAAAACTGGGCGAAAACGGCGAACTGTTATTAGAATATGTTGGCTGGCTCCGCGAACGTATTATGAAGCTTAAAACTACGCCTGACTATGCTCCGGTACTGCACATTGACGTGTATGGAACTATTGGCTTGGCATTCAAAAATGACGTTAATCGCATGGTGGAATATTTCCGTCAGTTGGAAAAAGCTGCTGCACCTTTTACACTCCGCATTGAGGGTCCTGTTGACGTGGAAGAACGCGAACTGCAGATTAAGGTGCTTGCTGAAATAACTTCCCGCCTTCATAAAGAAAATATCAAGGTTGAAATTGTGGCTGACGAGTGGTGCAATACGTTCCAAGATATTAAAGACTTTGCGGACAACGGTGCAGGCGACATGCTGCAAATCAAAACACCTGACCTTGGTGGTATAAACAATATTATTGAAGCAGTATTATATTGCCAGAAAAAAGGTGTTGGTGCTTACCAAGGCGGTACTTGCAACGAGACTAACCGTTCGGCAGAAGTGTGTGTGCATGTGGCTATGGCTACCAAACCTGTGCAAATGCTGGCTAAACCAGGTATGGGCGTAGATGAAGGCTATATGATTGTTTATAATGAAATGCAACGTATTCTTGCAGTGAGAAAATCACGGAAGTAATGTAAGAATTGGGGGTATTTGTTAAATGAAGTCCACAGTTACTCTGGGTCTTGGCGACCAACTCATGTATTCCAGTTATTTCGCGCCGCGCGGGCGCAACCGGATGTATATTTTAGGGCAGCAAATAAGCGAACGCTATTTATCGCCGCTTGATCGGCTAATTGGTGTCATTGGTGATGCCGGGGCCGGTAAGTCTTCGCTGGTCAAAGGTATGTTCCCTGGTTTGGAACTCACCAACGATGATGATGGTGTCAATATCCGGCCGCTGCCGCTCTTAAAGAATATTGACAGAGGCTTCTTTTCTAGCCATACCTATCATGTAGATATCCGGTTTGAACTGGCATTTACACAAATGCATGTTTTGGCGGAAGCCGTCCAACAAGCGCTGGAGCATGATAAACGGGTTATTGTGGAACATTTTGACCTTTTGTACCCTGTACTCAAAACCAACGCCGATGTACTCATCGGCGTTGGTGGCGAGGTTATTGTTGTGCGTCCTACGATATTTGGTCCTGTGCCGCAGGAACTACGTGATGTTGTAGTAAAAACGTTGCAGTACCGAAAAATGGCCCATACGGCAGAAGACCTTACTAACCGTATCTTAGTTAAAGAATATGGCGCTATCTTGGAGTTTCGTCATCGTGACGTTCACCACGGCTTTGTACTGGAATATCCACTGGAATTGTCAGTACCGTTATCAGAAGTAGAACGTAAGGTGAAACGACTGATTGACGAAAGTGTTAACATTAGCTATTGTGATGAAGGGCATATTAAAATTGGCGAGATGACTTGGATGTGTTCTGGTCCGCGCACTCATGTGCGCAATACTGATGAAATTGAAAACTTTCGCCTTGTGCCTGAATATAAATTTGATCCTAAGACTCGGACATATCTAATAATTGGTCTTGTTGGTCCTGCGTCCAATACGCTTGATGGATTTATGCTTTTGCATACCATTAATGCATAAAGACTGATTGCTGTTATAGCTTTTAATCAGTCTTGTTTTTCTTAAGGAGGTTACTATGAATGAACTAAAACCGGCGCAAGCCGGTACTCTTGAATCTAACGATATTATGATAACGATGGCACCAGGTGCTCAAGGCAGCGGTGTCATTATTGATCTTGAAAGTATTGTATTGGCTCAGTACGGCCCGGCGATTAAGCAAACAATTGCGGCTGTTGTTGCAGAACAAAACGTTACTGATATATATATTAAAGCAGTTGACCGGGGAGCGCTTGATTGTACTATTCAGGCTCGTACATTAACTGCCCTTGCCCGGACGGGCGTCATTCTCCAAAAGGAGTTGATATAATGGATTTGCGCCGAACTATGCTTTTTATGCCTGGTAATAATCCTGGCATGCTGCAAAACGGTGGTGTTTTCGGGGCCGATGCCATTATTCTTGACTTGGAAGATGCTGTCGCTCCTCAGGAAAAAGATGCTGCCCGCCTATTAGTAGCCCAGTCTTTGAAAACTGTTGACTATGGTACTAGTGAAAAGGTAGTACGGATTAATCCGCTAGATACGTTTGCACGTATAGACATCCCGGCCATTGTGCCTTGTTGTCCAGATGCCATCTTGGTACCTAAGGTTGAAAGTTCAGAAGATATACAAGAAGTAGCTCGCTTAGTGGCCGTTGCCGAAAAACCAGGGCAAGCACAGGTGAAACTCATTGCTCTTTTAGAAACTCCACGGGGAATTGCTGAAGCTTATCGCATTGCTAAGGCCGACAAGCGGGTAGTTGCATTGGCTTTTGGTGCGGAAGACTATACGGCGTCATTAGGGGCCAAACGTACTAAGGAAGGTACAGAAATATTTACTGCCAGAACAATTGTGGTGAATAGTGCTGCTGCTGTCGGAATTCAGTCGATTGATACCCCGTTTACTGATGTTAATGACATTGAGGGACTTGTAGCAGACACTCAGCTTGCTAAACAACTTGGTTTTAAAGGTAAGCTATCCATTAATCCACGACAAATAGATGATATCCATAAAGTATTTAACCCAACAGTGCAAGATATTAATTGGGCTGAACGGATAATAAAAGCTATCCGCAAGGCTGAAGCCGAAGGTGCAGGTGTAGCTTCGCTTGACGGCAAGATGGTAGATGCTCCTATTGTTGCCAGGGCGGAACTTATATTGTATCTGGCCCGTTTATTGGGCCTGGCAGAGGAGGCTTAATATGAATCAGTTAACGAATGCTATTGGTCGTGACCTACCGGAATCTATTGAAGGATATGGTAAGGTACGGCCTTTTGCCGGTGCTTTTGCCACACTGCCTGATATGCCGCGCCAGGCGCCAAAGGTTAAACGGGCTTTGCCTAGTGAGCAAAAACTGGTAGAAGATATTGAAACAGTGTTTAAACAAATTCCCATAAAAGATGGCATGACACTCTCTTTTCATCATCATTTACGAAATGGTGATGGGGTTGTCAACCTAGTGCTGGCTGTTGCTGCTAAGCTAGGAATCAAGAACCTAACAGTTGCTTTAAGCTCTGTATTCCCCGTGCATGCGCCGCTTGTAGAACATGTTAAAAATGGCGTAGTTGTAGGCCTTGACACGAACTATATGTCTGGTCCGGTAGCCCAAGCTGTGTCACATGGCTTGTTTCCCCGTCCGGTTGTGATGCGGACTCATGGTGGTCGTGCTCGAGCCATAGAATGTGGACAATTGAAAATTGACGTAGCGTTCATTGCTGCTCCGGCGGCGGATGATTATGGCAACGTAAATGGTGTTGAAGGTCCTGCGGCCTGTGGTTCACTTGGTTATGCTATTCCTGATGCTCAGTATGCTGACCATGTTGTTGCCGTTACGGATCATCTGATGCCTTATCCGCTATCTCCTATTTCTATTCCCCAAACGCGCGTCGACTATGTAGTAAAAGTAGAATGTATTGGCGATCCGAAAGGTATTGTTTCCGGTACGACAAAAATAACTCGCGATCCTGTCGGTCTCAAAATTGCGGAAACAACTGCCAAAGTAATTAAAGCTGCTGGTTTGATTAAAGATGATTTTTCCTTCCAAACCGGAGCTGGCGGTGCGTCACTGGCTGCTGCTTATTATGTTCGTCAGATGATGGAAGAGGCTGGCGTTACAGGTAGTTTTGCCTTAGGCGGTATAACCGGCTATATGGTAGAAATGCTGGAAGCTGGGCTCTTTAGAAAACTGATTGATGTACAGGGTTTTGATCTTGATGCTGTGAGGTCTATAGCATCCAATCCTAAACATTTGGAAGTAAGCGCTGATTTTTATGCCAGTCCATTTAACATGGGGGCTGCTGTAAATAAGCTGGATGTAGTAGTGCTTGGAGCTACTGAGATTGATACGGATTTTAATGTAAATGTAGTCACAGGCTCAGATGGTGTTGTAATGGGCGGCTCAGGCGGACACAGTGATGCGGCTGCTGGTGCCAAGATGACCATTATTGTTGCAAATTTATTGCGCGGTCGTCTGCCAATTATCAAGGGTCAAGTATTAACGGCCACTACTCCTGGTGAGACCATCGATGTGTTGGTTACCGAACGCGGTGTAGCCGTTAATCCGAACCGTACTGATCTATATGAAAAATTTAAAGCGGCAGGCTTGCCGTTAAAAACGGTAGAAGAACTTAAAATACTGGCTGAAAAAATGGCTGGTGTACCTGAAAGTATTACTACTGGCGAAAAAATTGTTGCCGTTGTCGAATATCGCGACGGTACTGTGATTGATGTAGTGCGTCAATCAAAATAAGGGCAGTAAACTGAGATTGCTTCGTATATATACCTTGAATGACTGCCCCTATCGTCATTGCGAGGAAAAACGGGGCAATCTTGGTTTTTTACTATGGTTTACACTGGTGGTTAAGGAGGCAATAACATGTGGGGTAACTATGATATACGAGAAATTAACCTTGATAGTTTGCGGGAAGTAGAGGATGTTCGTACTTTTCTCGCCACTTTTGACCTTGCTTTTACTGCTGATGTTGACTATACAATTGCCTTTTATCAAAATGATGAGATGGTTGCTACCGGTTCGCTTGCAGGGGAAGTGTTACGGAATATTGCTGTATCTCCTCAACTGCAGGGCGAGGGCTTGACCGCTGATGTGGTAAGTCGCCTTATACAGCAAGCCGGGCAGCGTGGTATTTATCACTACTTTATTTATACGAAACCCAGTGCTGCACCTATGTTTACGGCATTAGGATTTAAGGAGTTAGCTCGAAGTGAGCCACATGCAGTACTATTAGAGGCTGGAATAGGCTCAATTGACGATTATTGCCGGGAAATAACCCAAAAAGCCGAAAAGTTGCCATTGGGTTCGCGGGCTGCCCTGGTAGTCAATTGTAATCCATTTACCTTGGGGCATAGGGCTGTAATCGCTAAAGCTGCAAAAGATAACCAAGCGGTGGTGGTGCTTGTTGTCAGTGAAGAGCGCTCATTGTTTCCCTTTTCGGTTCGCTTGCGCTTAGTGCAGGAAGGACTGGCTGAATTCGACAATATATTAGTGTTGCCTGCTGGTAAATACATTATTTCTGCAGCAACCTTTCCCGGTTATTTTACTCGCGGGGAAGCTACTATTATCGCGCAGACACGCCTTGATGCTACGATATTTGCTCGTTACATTGCACCTGCACTGGCCATTACCAGGCGCTATGTAGGAGAAGAACCTTATTGTGCAACGACTTGCAGCTATAATGATGCATTGGCCGATATTTTGCCGAAATATGGGCTTGGGCTTGAGATTATACCCCGGCTTGCTGTTGACGGCAAGGTTATAAGTGCATTACAGGTAAGGGAGTTCATCCGTCAGGATAATTGGCCTGCGATTAAAGAATTGGTTCCTGAAACTACATACAAATATTTAATCTCGCCAGAAGCTCAATCAGTGATTGCAAAAATTAAAGCAGTGGATTCGCGGCATTGAAAATTAATGCAATGACAGGTACAATAGTAGCATATAAAATTGGTAATTGGCTTACGCTAGTAGAAAACCATGAGTTTGTTACCAAAGCATAGGGGGCTTATAATAAAATGGATATAGGCGAAGCAGCATTAAAACTTCACCGTGATAACCAAGGAAAATTGGCAGTAACTTCAAAAGTACCATTATCTTCTAGACATGACCTTAGTTTGGCTTACACGCCAGGGGTTGCAAAACCGTGCATGGAAATAAAGAATAACAAAGAGTTGTCTTTTGAACTTACCTGTCGTGGCAATATGATTGCCGTTGTTTCCGATGGTACCAGGGTCTTAGGTCTGGGTGACATTGGACCAGAAGCAGCTCTGCCGGTAATGGAAGGCAAATCTGTTTTATTTAAGGTGTTTGGCGATGTTGATGCTGTGCCTATTTGCCTTGACACTAAAGATCCTGATAAAATCATTGAAACAGTTAAACTTTTGCAGCCTAATTTTGCCGGGATTAATTTGGAGGACTTATCTTCCCCAAAATGCTATGACATTGAAGATGCGTTAAAAGAACAAATGGACATTCCGGTGTTCCATGACGACCAACATGGAACAGCTATTGCTGCTGTATCCGCGCTTATGGGCGCGTTGCGTTTTGTGAAAAAAGAGCTGGCAACAGCTAAAATTGTTGTTAATGGTGCTGGTGCTGCCGGTACTGCCATCGGGCGTCTGCTGGTGAATGCCGGTGCTAAAAACGTATTTATGGTAGATGTTCACGGTGTACTATACAAGGGTATGCCTGGCCTTAACCGTATTCAGACAGAATTAGCTAAGGTCACCAACTTGACCAAGCTAGAGGGCAATCTGGAATTTGTGTCTAAACATGCTGATGCGTTGATTGGTGTATCGGCTCCCGGAGCCTTTACCAAAGAGATTATCCAAAGTATGAACTCAGATGCTATTGTGATTGCCATGGCTAATCCGGTACCTGAAATAAGCTATGAGGAAGCCAGAGCTGCTGGTGCCAGAATCGCTGGGACAGGACGTTCTGATGCTCCCAATCAAGTTAATAATGTAACTGTGTTCCCAGGCGTGTTCCGGGGAGCTATTGACGTAAGAGCTCGTCAAATCAATGAAGCTATGAAGATTGCAGCTGTTAATGCGATAAGTAATTTAATTCCGGAAAATGAGCTCAGAGAAGACTATATTGTGCCTGATCCCTTCGATCCACGGGTTGCGCCTGCCGTTGCTGCCGCTGTAGCTAAGGCTGCTATGGAAACCGGTGTAGCCCGGATCAAAGTTGATCCTGAAGAAATTCGTAAAA
>Ga0316613_10002197_pt1 | contig 12628 bp, 9 predicted proteins | sample OWC_soil_day10_C_2_FD_207647 | JGI IMG/M metagenome (GOLD analysis project Ga0316613, IMG submission 207647) | Wetland soil microbial communities from Old Woman Creek delta, Ohio, United States - OWC_soil_day10_CT_b | ecosystem: Environmental > Terrestrial > Soil > Wetlands | place: USA: Ohio...
GCAGGAAGGCGTCGCGCTGGCCGGGATGCCGCGAATCGTCCCCGGCAGCTGGATTGACGGCGGACTGGCGCCGTGGATCGGCAACCCATCGCGCAACCGCGCCTGGGACATGCTCTGCGACGCCAAGGGGGTCTTCGACCAGGTGGTCGTCGAGGGCGGCCTCGACGAGGCGGCGCAGCTGAGGGCCGAGGAGCAACTCGGCGTGTGCGAAGGATCGGACTGGTTCTGGTCGGTGGACGAAGGCGATCCCGGCGCCGAAGAGGGCCGCTTCGACCCGATCTATCGCCGCCACCTGCAGAATCTCTATCGCATGCTGGGCGAAGCCGCCCCGGCGTATCTCGCGACGCCGCCGGCCTATACTGGCGTCGACGTTCCGTGACGGAGGATCGAATGAGCCGGAACCTGCTGCAGGGTCGCCGCGGCTTCGTGCGTGCCGCCGTGCCCGTGATCGCCGCGCTCCTGCTGGGCGGTTGTGCGGGGCTGGGCGCCAAGCTCCAGGCGCCCAAGCTGTCCCTGGTCGGGATCCAGATGCAGGACGCGACGTTCTTCGAGCAGCGCATGCTGGTCCGGCTGCGCGTGCAGAACCCGAACGACCTCGTGCTGCCGGTCAAGGGGCTCACGGTCGCCTTCGAGCTCGCCGGCGTGCACTTCGCCGAGGGCGTCAGCGCCCGCGCCTTCGACGTGCCGGCGCTCGGCGAGGCCGAGTTCGACATGATGGTCACGGCCAACGCGGCGACGGCCCTGATGGAGATCTTCGGCAAGGACGGCAAGCGCCCGTCGAAGGAACTCGACTACCGCATCAGCGGCAAGCTGAGCACGAGCATCGGGCTGCTGAGGTCCGTGCCCTTCGACGAGACGGGCAGGATCTCCGTCGACTCGCTCATGCGCGGCAGGTCGGGCAAGGCCGGGAAGGCCTGAGGGGCCGCTAACGGGGCCGCGAGGCGGCCTGCGCGTACAGCTCCAGGTAGCGGTCGGCGGCCGTGTCCCAGCTGAAGTCCCGGGCCATCCCGTTGGCGACCATCCGCGTCCAGGCCTGGCGCTCGCCGTACAGGGCCGCCATGTGGCCGAGCGCCCAGCGCACTGCATCGGGGTCGGCGTCGTTGAACACGATCCCGGTGCCCTGGCCGGTGCGCGGGTCGAAGTGCTGCACCGAATCGGCGAGGCCGCCCGTCCGGCGCACGATGGGAACTGTCCCGTAGCGGAGGCTGTACATCTGGTTCAGGCCGCAGGGCTCGTAGCGTGACGGCATGAGGAACGCGTCGCAGCCGGCCTCGATCCAGTGTGCGAGTTCCTCGTCGTAGCCCTGGCGGTAGGCCGCGAGGGGGGGGTGGTCCGCGGCCAGGCGTGAAAAGTAGTCCTCGTGAACGGGATCCCCGCTCCCCAGCACCACGAGCGAGATCGCGCGGCGGGACAGCGCCTCCGGCAGCACGTCGAACAGCAGGTCGATGCCCTTCTGCCACGCGAGCCGCGTCACCATGCCCACCAGCGGCCGGCTCAGGCCGGCATCCAGGCCGAGCCGCGCACAGAGCGCCTCGCGCATGCGGGCCTTGCCGGTCATGTCCCCGGGCGAGTAATGGAAGGGCAGGCGCCGGTCATGACGCGGGTCCCACGCGTCGGTGTCCACGCCATTCAGGATCCCGACGATTTCGTCGCCCCTGGCGCGCAGCACGCCGTCGAGCCCCATCCCCAGCTCCGGCGTGCAGATCTCCCGCGCGTAGGTGGGACTCACCGTGCTCACGGTATCGGCGTGAACGATGCCCTCGCGCAGGAAATTGATGCGTCCCTCGGCCGCTTCGCCGCGGTCGAGCAGGGCAGCCGCCGGGCCGAGGTCGCCGGCCACGGCATAGGGGAAGACGCCCTGGTAGCCCAGGTTGTGGATCGACAGGACGGACCGCGCGCGCGCGAACAGCGGCTCACCGGCGCAGGTGGTCCTGAGGTACAGCGGCAGCAGCGCCGTATGCCAGTCGTTGCAGTGCAGGATGTCCGGCGCGAAGCCGAGCCGCCGGCAGGCGTCCAGCGCGGCGCGCGACAGCAGCAGGAATCGCAGGTGCTCGTCCGCGGCCGACCCGTACAGGTCGCTCCGGTCATAGAGGGCAGGGCAGTCGACGAGCACCAGGTCCGGCAGGCCCGGCGCGCGCCGGCCGCGGAGGATCGAGTAGCGGAAGTGCTGCGACCCGAGTTGAAGCGACAGGCCGTCCAGCCCGTCGATCGGCTCGAGTGAGATTCCCGTCCGGTCCAGGGCCGTGTGCAGGGGCAGTACGACCAGCAGGTCGTGACCGCGTGCGTGCAGCACGCGAGTCAGGGCCGCCGAGACGTCAGCGAGACCGCCCGCCTTGGCGTGCGGCGCCAGCTCGGCGGTGACGAAGCAGACGGAGAACTTCACCCGGGCAGTCTAGCGGAAGAGGTACCAGGTCCAGACCAGTCCCCGGACGGGCACCGCTCATGTCCCGGGCGTTTTCTCGGCGTCCGGCGCTTCGCCTTCGCCCGACGGTTCTTCGCGCTCGGCCGGGGCCGGTTCGGGCGGGCGCCGGCTGGCGAACGCGCCGAGCATGCTTTCCTGCATGCGGGTCCACAGCTCGATGTTCTGGCGCGCGAGGTCGGCCATGGCGTTCATGGGCGGTGGCGCGGCGCTCAGCACCTGCGAGATCTGCTTCTGCACGGCGTCCTGCTGACGCATGAACGTCTCGACGCTGGTTTCGAGGTAGCGCGTCATGAAGTCCTGCATCGGCGCGCCGTAGAAGCGGATGATCGACTCGAGCAGCTGGGTCGAGAGAATGGGCTTCCCGAACTGCTCCTGCTCGGCGATGACCTGCAGCAGGATCAGCCGCGTGATGTCCTCGTTGGTCTTGTCCTCGACCACGCGGATCTTCTCGCCCTCGACGATGAGCTGGCGGATGTCCGCGAGCGTCACGTGCTTGCTGATGGACGCGTCGTAAAGCCGCCGGTTGGCGTACTTCTTGATCAGCCGTTCCTTGCCCATGGCGCAAGTGTAGCGGATCGTCGTGCAGCGCGTTAAATGCGGCGCAAGAAAAAGGGACGGCGGCCCGGAGGCGCGCCGTCCCGAGGGGGGACGTTACGGAAGGAGGCTCAGGCCGCCTTCTTGGCGATCGCGGCGTAGTCGGCGGCCGCCTTGTCGTACCACTTGGTCAGCTCGGCCTGCTGCTCGGTGGCCAGCTTGACGAGGTCCTGCGAGCGCTGGGTCGTCTTCTCGACCAGCTGCGTGGTCAGCTCGACCTGCTTCGCGGCCAGCTCGTTGACGTCCTTGACCTGCGCGGGCAGCTGCATCTGCTTGATCGCGATCTCGAGCAGCTCGCCGGCGAAGGCGTACTGCTGGCGGGCGATGCGCTCGAAGCCCTGGGTGGCCATCTCGTTGAACTTGATGGCGGGGGCGAGGGCCTTCTTGGACGCGTCCACGAACACGTTGAAATCGAAAGTCGGATTGGTCATGGTGATCTCCTTGGCGGGGGTCTTGGCGGCGATCGACCTCGAAGTTCTCGGGCGCTGCTTGACGCGGGCCGCGCGGGTCTTCGGGGTGGGCTTACTGTTCATCTCGGGGGTCAGTATAGGGCGAGTTATTGTGCAGTGCAACATGATTTTTCGCATGCCCGACGGATCCTGGTTCCGCACCGTGGAGCCATGTCTAAGATATTGAAACTGATATGGTTAAAGGGAAGATCCCCGAGCGAACCCGTTCCAGCCGGAGATCCGGCACCGTGGTTTTGTTGTGCGTCGCATTAAATAGTGTCCGAGTCACCGGAGGTCCAGAATGAGCGAGCGTGACCCCCAGTCCGCATGGCTGGACGCCTGGGCGGCGACCCAGAAAGACCTGTGGCAGCGCTTCCTGACCGGCCAGGCCCCGGCGCCCGCCGCCCCGGAGGCCCCGGGCCTCGCGATGTTCAACCAGTTCTTCGGCCAGTCGCTGCCGGAGTCGTCGCAGGACGTCACGCGCCGCATGCTGCAGTTCGGCGAGGGCTACCTGGGCGTCGCGCGCGAGTTCTGGAAGGTGGTGGAGGCGATGCCGGCCGGCGGAGCGGACCCCGGCCGCCTGCAGAAGGAAGTCGAGGCCCTGCGGTCGAGTTTCGCCGACGGCTTCGCCAGGCTGTACGGGACCGGCCCCCTGGGCGGCGACCTGCTCGCCGCCTGGCAGCGCATGGGCGCCGCTGCGGGCGGCACGGCCGGGCAACCGTTCAGCTGGCCGGGCCTGCCGGCGCTCGGCCCGACCCGGGAGCGGCAGGAGGCGATGGAGCGGCTCGGACGCGCGGCCCTGCGCTACCAGCAGGCCCTCGCGGGCTTCAGCCAGCTGCTCACCAGGGTGTCGGCCGAAGCCGTGGAGCGCCTCGCGAAGCGCGTGACCCGGCGGGCGCAGTCGAACGAGCCGATCGGCAGTTTCCGTGCCATGTACGACCTCTGGGTCGATTCCGGCGAAGAAGCCTTCGCCGCGGCCGCGCACGGCGCCGAGTTCGCCAAGGCGCAATCCGAGCTGAACGATGCGCTGATGGAGCTGAAGGCCGAGCAGCACAAGCAGGTCGAGGACTGGGCGCGTTCGCTCGACCTGCCCACGCGCACGGAGATGAACACCGTGCTCAAGCGGCTCAACACGCTGAGGCGGCGCGTGCGCGAGCTCGAGGACGAGCTCGACGCGCTGAAACAGGCAAGGCGCCCGTGAGCGCTTTTTCCTTCGACGGCAGCAAGGCCCTGGAGGAGGCCGCGGCCTTCGGCCGCAAGCTTGCGGACGGGGTGAAGGCCGTCGCCGCCATCGGCGACGTGCAGGTCGGCTGCTCCGCGAAGGACGCCGTCTACGCCGAGGACAAGCTGACGGTCTATCGCTACCAGCCGCTGGCCGCCGACGCGGGCCTGCCGCCCGTGCTGCTCTGCTACGCGCTGGTCAACCGCCCGTACATGGTGGACCTGCAGCAGGACCGGTCGCTGGTGCGCGGGCTGCTCGAGCGCGGGCTCGACGTCTACCTGATCGACTGGGGCTATCCCGACGGCGCCGACCGGTTCCTCGAGATCGACGACTACGTCAACGGCTACCTCGACCGCTGCGTGGACCAGGTGCGGCAGGCCTCCGGGCACGCGGCCATCAACCTGCTGGGCGTCTGCCAGGGCGGGACCTTCAGCCTCTGCTACACGGCGCTGCACCCGGAGAAGGTGAAGAACCTGGTCCTCATGGTCACGCCGGTCGACTTCCAGACGCCGGAGAACCTGCTTTCCAGGTGGGCGCAGGACCTCGACGTGGACCGCATGGTGGACGTGATGGGCAACGTCCCCGGGGAGCTCCTGAACGTCACCTTCCTCTCGCTGATGCCCTTCAGGCTGACCAGCCAGAAGTACGTGGCACTCGCCGACATCATCGACGATACGCGGCAGCTCGAGAATTTCATCCGCATGGAGAAATGGATCTTCGACAGCCCCGACCAGGCCGGCGAGACCTTCCGGCAGTTCATCAAGTGGATGTACCAGGAGAACCGGCTGATGAAGGGCACCCTGGAACTCGGCGGCCGGAAGGTGGACCTGCGCGCGGTCCGCTGCCCGGTCCTGAACGTCTATGCAACGCAGGACCATCTGGTGCCGCCGTCCGCGTCCATTCCCATCGAGGGACGGGTGGGGACCGACGACTACCAGACCTTCGCCTTTCCCGGGGGCCACATCGGCATCTACGTCAGCGGCAAGGCGCGGCAGGTGCCGAAGGCGGTCTTCGAGTGGCTCGACGCCCGGCGCTGACCGCGCATCAAACCGGCAGGCTCACGCGGTGTCGCGTCGATCCCGTGGGCCGTGAACGGCCCCGGGCGCATCCGACCGGCCGCCTGCTGCGAAGCAACGGGGGCGGCCGTCGCGGCCGGTCAACCGCCGATGCCATAATGCCCGGTCTCCCGGCCCTGCTCCGCTGACCGCAGTACTGCCCAAGGTCGTTCAATGCAACGTCGCCTGCTCGCCATCGGCATCTTCATTGCAGTCGCGATCGCGCTGGCCTACGTCTATGTCAGCCGGCGCCCCGACCTGGCGTCGGCCGCGCCGGCGCAGGCGGCATCCGGTGCCGCGCCCTCTGCGCTGCTGCTGAGCCAGCAGGAGATCGGCGTCGTCACGGCCCCGGTCGAGCAACTGCCACTCGAGGTGAGGATCGAGGCCCTCGGCACGGCGGGCGCCAATGAGGCCGTGGAGATCACCTCCAAGGCGGCCAACCTCATCACTGCGGTGCGGTTCACCGAGGGACAGCGGGTGCAGCGCGGCGAGATCCTCGTCGAGCTCGACGGCGCCCAGGCGCGCGCCGACCTCACCGCCGCCCACGCCGCGCTCAAGGAAAGCGAATCCACCTTCAAGCGCAGCCAGGATCTCTACGCCCGGCAGGCGCTCTCGGAGTCGCAGCTCGAGCAGATCGAGGCGACGCTCATCGCCAACCGCGCGCGCGTCGCCGCGGCGGAGTCCCGCGTGGCCGACACCGTCATCCGCGCGCCCTTCAGCGGCCGGGTGGGGCTGCGCCGCGTCAGCGTGGGCAGCCTGGTGAACCCGGGCATGGTGATCACGACGCTCGACGACACCTCGGTCATCAAGCTCGACTTCGACGTGCCCGAGTCCTTCGTAGCGGTGCTCGAGGAAGGACTGGCGGTGGCGGCCACCAGCGTCGCCTACCCGGGCAAGGTCTTCGAGGGGCGCGTCATCTCGGTGGATTCGCGGGTCGACCCGGTGTCGCGGTCGGTCAAGGTGCGGGCCGGCATCCCGAACACGGACGGTCAGCTGAAGCCGGGCATGTTCATGTCGGTCCAGCTGTCCCGCGAGCCGACGGAGGCCCTGGTGGTGCCGGAATCGGCCATCGTTCCCGAGCGCGGCAACGTCTACGTGTTCGTGGTCGAGGAGGGCGTCGCGACGCGCCGGCAGGTGGCCGTCGGGCGCCGCGAGCCGGGCCGCGTGGAACTCCTGGCCGGCGTGCAGGCCGGCGAGCGCGTGGTGGTCGAGGGCACACAGAAGGTGCGCGAAGGCAGTCCGGTCAAGGAAGCCACGCCGGCGGCGGCGGGCCCCGGCTGAGCGGGGGTCGGTCATGAAGATTGCGGAGATCTCGATCCACCGGCCCGTGTTCGCCACGGTGATCAGCCTGCTGCTGGTGATCCTGGGACTCGTGTCCCTGTCGAACCTGGCAGTGCGCGAGTACCCCGACGTGGACGCACCGGTCGTGTCCATCGAGACGACCTATCGCGGCGCCGGCGCCAACATCGTCGAGGAAAAGATCACCCAGCTGATCGAGGACCGCGTCGCGGGCCTGGAGGGCATCGACAGCATCCGCTCGACCTCGCGCGACGAGCGCGCGGACATCACCATCGAGTTCACCGCCGACCGCGACATCGACGCGGCCACCAACGACATCCGCGACCGCGTCGGGCGGGTCGCCGACGACCTGCCGCTGGAAGCCGACCCACCCTCGATCGCCAAGGCGGAGGCCGACGCCGAGCCGATCATGTGGCTGAACCTCACCAGCAACCGCATGTCGGCGCTCGAGCTGACCGACTATGCCGAGCGGGTGCTGGTGGACCAGCTCGCGGCTTCGCCCGGCGTGACGATGGTCCGCATCGGCGGCGAACGCCGCTACGCGGTGCGCGTCTGGATCGACCGCCAGGCGCTGGCCGCCAGGCAGATGACGGTCGCCGACATCGAGGACGCGCTGCGCCGGGAAAATGTCGAGCTCCCGGCCGGCCGCCTCGAGTCGGTCGAGCGCGAGTTCTCGCTCCGGACCGACACCGGCCTGAGGAAGGTCGAGGACTTCCGGGCCCTGGTCATCGGCCGCGGCGCGGACGGGTACCTGGTGCGACTGGGCGACGTGGCGGAGGTGCGCCTCGGCGCTGACAACGAGCGGACGGTCTCGCGCTCGGACGGCGTCGCCGGCATCAGCCTCGGGATCGTGCAGGTCTCGAAGGCCAACACCCTCGAGGTCACGCACGGCATCCGCGACACGATGGAGCGCCTGAAATCGAGCCTGCCGGACGGCATGGTGCTCGACATCAACTTCGACCGCTCCGTCTTCATCGAGGCGTCCCTGAAGGAGGTCGGCATCGCCCTCGTCATCTCGATGGCGCTGGTGCTGACGGTCATCTACCTGTTCCTGGGTAACGTCCGCGCGACGGCGATCCCGGCCGTGACGATTCCCGTGTCGATCATCGCGAGCCTGACCTTCATGGACGCGATGGGCTACTCGATCAACGTGCTGACGCTGCTCGGCATGGTCCTGGCGATCGGCCTGGTGGTGGACGATGCGATCGTCGTGCTGGAGAACATCTTCCGCAGGATCGAACTGGGGCAGCCGCCGCTGATCGCCGCGCTCGACGGCAGCAGGGAGATCGGCTTCGCGGTCATCGCCACGACGCTGGTGCTGGTGTCGGTGTTCGTGCCGATCTCCTTCCTGCCGGGCGCGATCGGGCGCCTGTTCCGGGAATTCGGCCTGACGCTCGCGGTGGCCGTGCTGTTCTCCGCGCTGGTCGCGCTGACGCTCACCCCGGCGATGGCTTCGCGCATCTTCCGGCAGGACGAGGGACGGACCGGCTTTGCGGCCCGTGTGGACCGCTTCTTCCAGCGCCTCGCCGGATGGTACGAGCGCCGGCTGGGAAGCCTGATCCGCCGGCCCTGGCTGGTCCTGAGCGGGACGCTGGCGCTCGTGCTGCTCGCCGGGCTCGTCGTCCGCACCCTGCCGACCGAGCTGGCCCCCACCGAGGATCGCGGCGTGCTGTTCCTCGGGCTCGACGCGCCGGAAGGTGCGAGCCTCGACTACACCGAGCGGCAGCTGCAGGCGCTCGAGGACATCCTCTACCCGTACAAGGAGAGCGGCCTCATCCGGCGCATGAACCTGCGGGTCGGCAGCTTTGGCGGCAGCGAGGTGAATGCCGTGCGCGGCTTCCTGGTGCTCGCGCCCTGGGGTGAACGGGGCATCAGCAACGGCGACCTCGCCAAGGAACTGATGGCCAAGATCGGCGCCCTGCCGGGCGGGCGCGGTTTCGTGGTCGCGCCTCAGGGACTGGCCTCGCGGCGCTGGGGGCAGGCGCTGCAGGTGGTCATCGGCGGGCCCGACTACGAGACGCTGGCCCAGTGGAGCGACATCCTGGTCGAGAAGGCCTCGGACAACCCGGGCCTCGTGTCGGTGGACACCAACTACCGTGAGCGCAAGCCGCAGATCCGCATTTCCGTTGATCGCGACCGCGCGGCGGAGCTCGGCGTGTCGCTGCAGTCGGTCGGACGGACGCTGGAGACCGTGCTGGGATCGAGGATCGTGACCACCTACGTGGACCGCGGCCGCGAGTACAACGTCATCCTCCAGGGCGAGGCGCAGGACCGGGCCTCGCCCTCCGACCTGCAGAACCTGTACGTCAGGTCCGACCGCAGCGGCGAGCTCGTGCCGCTCGGCAACCTGGTCAATCTCGAGGAAACCTCGGGCGCCGTCCAGCTGAACCGCTTCGACCGGCTGCGCGCCATCACCATCAGCGCCGGGCTCGCGCCGGGTTACACCATTGGCGAGGCCGTCAGGTACTTCCAGGATCTGGTCCGCACCGACCTGCCGGGAAGCGCGCGCCTGAGCTTCGACGGCGAGGCGCGCGAGTACCTGCGATCGAAGGGCCAGCTGTGGACCACTTTCGGCTTTGCGCTGGCGATCGTGTTCCTGGTGCTGGCCGCGCAGTTCGAGAGCTTCCGTCACCCGGTCGTGATCATGACCACGGTGCCGCTGGCCGTAATCGGGGCGTTCGCCGGACTGTGGCTCTACAACATGTCGCTCAACGTGTTCAGCCAGATCGCGATGATCATGCTGATCGGCATCGCGGCGAAGAACGGCGTGCTGATCGTCGAGTTCGCCAACCAGCTCCGGGACCACGGGCTCGGCAAGGTCGAGGCGGTCGTGCGCGCGGCCACGGTGCGCCTGCGCCCCGTGCTGATGACCAGCCTGTGCACCGCCTTCGGTGCGGTCCCGTTCCTGCTGGCGACCGGCGCCGGCTCGGAGCAGCGCGAGCCCATCGGCGTGGTCGTCTTCTATGGCACCACCATCTCCGTGCTGCTGACGCTGTTCGTGGTCCCGGCGGTCTATGCGCTGGTGGCGGGTGAGCACCACTCCCCCCACTACCTGCGCGACCTGATCTCCAAGCTGCGCGCCACCAGCCCGGAGGTCGGGCCCGAAGCGAGCCAGGTCCAGGCGACCCGGCCCGGGGCCACCGGCGAGCCGTCCTGACATAAGCCCCTGTAAATTGAGGATTTTGCCCGGGCTCCCCGGTCGGGGGCGCGGCTCGCTGCTACACTGGGACCCGTGACCTGCACCATCGCAGGCCGCCCGGTCGCCCGGTTCCGCGGCGATTGCGGCATAGCCCGTTGCCCGACCGGCCCGTCGCCTGACGGACGGCCGTGGCCCGGGTCGGCCAGCGAAGAAGGGGTCACGGGAGGGCCACCGTGCCCGCGCTGACGCCATACGAACAACTCGAACAGGAATTCCGCCGCCTGCACGCCTTCAAGGGCACGCTGGCCATCCTGCGCTGGGACGCCGCGGTGACGATGCCGCGGGGCAGCGCGGACGTGCGCGGCGAGCAACTCGCCGCGCTCGAGATGGAGTGCCACGCGCTGCTGACGTCGCCGCGCCTGACCCGGCTGCTCGAGCGCGCCGAGGCCAACCGGCAGGGACTGCGCGACTGGCAGCTGGCCAACCTGCGCGAGATGCGCCGCGAGCGCGACCACGCCATCGGCACGCCGCAGTCGCTCGTGTCGCGCCTGGCGCGCGCCGCGGCCCGGGCCGAGGCCATGTGGCGCGAGGCGCGCGACAAGAACGACTTCAGCGTGCTGGCCCCGCACCTTGACGAGGTCGTCAAGCTGACGCGCAACCGCGCGGTGATGCTCGGGCAGCACCTCGGCCTCGATCCTTACGATGCCCTGGCCGACGCGTACACGCCGGGCCTGCGCTCGAGCGAGATCGGCCAGATGTTCACCACGCTGTCCCGGCGCCTGCCGGACCTGGTGGCCGAGGCGCTCGAGTTGCAGGGGGGCGGGCCGGCCTCGCCGATCACCGCGCGGGTCCCGGCCTGGAAGCAGCGCCACCTGGCGGTGGACGTGATGAAGGCGCTCGGCTTTCCCTTCGATCGCGGCCGCTTCGACCAGGCCGACCGGGCGTTCACCGAGGGCGTGCCCGGCGATATCCGCGTCACCAGCTGCTTCGATCCGGCCGATCCCTTTTCGGGATTGCTGGGCGCGCTGCACGAGACGGGCCAGGCGCTCTACGACCTCGGGCTGCCGCCGGAGTGGCGCGACCAGCCCGTCGGCCAGGACCGGGGAATGGCGCTCGAGGAGAGCCAGTCGATGCTGCTCGAGATGATCATCGGGCGCAGCCGGCCGTTCGTGACCTACCTGCGGCCGCTGTTCGAGAAGCACTACGGGGTCGGCGGCCCGGAGTGGTCCGAGCAGAACATCTACCGCCGCCTGAACTCGGTGTCGCGCGGGCCCAGCCGCATGGACGCCGACGAGCTGACGTACCAGGCCCACATCATCGTCCGCTACGAGCTCGAGCAGCGTCTGCTCTCCGGGGAACTGCCGGTCAAGGACCTGCCGGGAGCCTGGAATGAGCTGATGGACCAGCGGCTCGGCGTCTGCCCGGCCAGCGACAACGACGGCTGCCTGCAGGACGTGCATTGGGCGCTCGGCGCCTTCGGTTATTTCCCGTCCTACGGCATCGGGGCCGTCATCGCGGCCCAGCTGTGGGAGACCCTGCGCGAGTCGGTCGAGGGTATCGACGAGCAGGTGGCCGCCGGCAGCTTCGGCGCGATCCTCGGCTGGCTGCGCGACAATGTCCATGCCCTCGGCGCCAAGCTCGACGTGCCCGGGCTCGTCGAGCACGCAACCGGCAGGCCGCTGTCCGCCTCGCCCTACCTCCGGTACCTCGAGCGCAAGTACCTGTCCGAGTGGTGAACGGGCCTGCGGCCCGCCGGGCGTTGACCTAGAATTCCCCTCCCGCTGCCGACGCCACGCTCCCTGCCCATGTCCGCGATTCCCGCCACCGACACCGGAAACTTCAAGCGGCTGAGCGCGCGCCTGCGCGGCCTCGTCGGCAGGGCGATCGCCGATTTCGGCATGATCGAGCACGGCGACCGCGTGCTGGTCTGCCTCTCGGGCGGCAAGGACTCCTACACGCTGCTCGACATGCTGCTGTCGCTGCAGCGGGCCGCACCGGTCGATTTCGAGCTCGCCGCCGTGAACCTGGACCAGAAGCAGCCCGGCTTCCCGGCGCACGTCCTGCCGGAGTACCTCGCCGCGCTCGGCGTCCCGTTCCAGGTCATCGAGCAGGACACGTACAGCGTCGTACGGCGGGTCATTCCCGAGGGCAAGACGCAGTGCGGGCTGTGCAGCCGCCTGCGGCGCGGCGCCCTGTACCGCCATGCGCGCGAGAACGGGTTCAACAAGGTGGCGCTCGGCCATCACCGCGACGACATCGTGGAAACGCTGTTCCTCAACATGTTCCACGGCGGCCGGCTCAAGGCGATGCCGCCCAAGCTCCGGTCGGACGACGGGCGCAGCGTGGTCATCCGGCCGCTCTGCTACGTGCCGGAGCGGGAGATCGAGCGCTACGCGCGCGCGCGGGCTTTCCCCCTCAGTCCCTGCACGCTCTGCGGGTCGCAGCCGA
>Ga0316613_10002199_pt1 | contig 12616 bp, 13 predicted proteins | sample OWC_soil_day10_C_2_FD_207647 | JGI IMG/M metagenome (GOLD analysis project Ga0316613, IMG submission 207647) | Wetland soil microbial communities from Old Woman Creek delta, Ohio, United States - OWC_soil_day10_CT_b | ecosystem: Environmental > Terrestrial > Soil > Wetlands | place: USA: Ohio...
ATTGCAGCCAGTATTTCCTGGCGCCTTTTCACGATAGTAAGCGCACAAAACTCACGTACGGATGATGCTTATCTTGCCTGGTGGACAACAGCAGTCTGGGGCAGCACAGCCATAATCTTTTTCCTTATTGGTGTTGTGTTTACCTAACTAATCATGTTCGCCAATGCCTCGAATATTCACATTGACTGAAGTAATCAACGGGATTGTTGGGTAAATTTCCTCCCAGCGATCCTTAATTTTTTTCCATTCGAAGGGATGACGCCCTTTAAATCTAGCCTTAGTGTTGGGAATATCAACACCTAGCTGCTGCTGAAACTTCCAAGTGTCCTGAGCGTTTTGTGAAACTTCTTGGGCAACGGCCTGTTCTATACTGTGCAAAAATGAAAAATCATGCATATCGTGTTTAACTGTACAATCAATCTCGCCAATATTACCCTGCATCGTAATATCTAAAGTGAAATAGATAGCATCCCCTTCGATATGGGGGATAAGCTTTGTATCGTGCTGAAATAGTTCATAAACAATCTCCTGTTCCGGATGCTCAGGACACTTAATAGCTATAACTGCCGACTTTTCCGTACCATATGTAAACTTAACCCCCCGAGTAAGATACTCATCAGCGTATCCCATTAGGATGTCATGTTTAAATAATGCTAGCCCGCCTAATTTGGGTACGTTATCAACATAGTCCAGCCGTAGTATTGCGTAGTCAGCGTCATTATCCATGGCTTGGATAATATAACCGAAATCGGTTCTGGCCCCGCCTACATGAATATTTTTCTTGTGGTTTCTAACCAGACCGTTCAGATACACCCCGCCTGGCTCGCCTGTTGGCGGGCTATATTTGGCGATTGCTTTGGCTTCTCCAGGAGTAATAAATATTTTTGTTCGGGAACGCATTTCCGGATCACGGCGAAAAAAATCAATAATTGGCCGCAATCCGTTCTTTTTTACAGCAGCTTCACTTATGACAATGGCATCAAGTTGTTCAAAATATAAACTCTTACTACTTTGACCGAGCATATCCCGTACCATTTCAAACATAGGCTTACCAGTGTTTGAGATAACAAAAGTTTTTTCGGCTTGTACTCCTCCTTTACTTTCGGTTTTAGCAAGTTTCAGGACCTGAAGACTAAGCATGTATTCTTTTGTACCTTGCTTCTGCACAAAGGTCTGAGTTTGGGCTATTTGTTTTTCAGATTCTGATTTTTTTACGATATCCGCATCATCAATCGCGGCGACCAAAATAAAATTGCGGTCTTGCATTTCTTTTGCATCCCAGCACCCTGTTGTAAGCAGACAAGCGCAAATGCCAATTGCTGCTGCGGCAATTCGCCAGACTCTAGCAGTAACATTCCCTTTATTTATTCTGCTTAGCATTGTTGATCACGGCCTTTCTTCCGCCAGACTAAAAATAATAGTAGAGGAATGATCACAAAAGAAAAGAAGAAGGCAATAAACATACTAAAGTTCTGAAACACATGATAGCGCTGCGGGTCATAAATAAAGACACTAACCCAAAAAATCAGCGGCAAAAAGACTGGAATAAAGGTTCGGTGATCCTTATATTTTAGAGATTTCCGGCAACCTTCTGCTATAGCGAAATAACTTAGAACCATAGAGATATACGTTCCTGGTATAAAAAACATAATCATATAGTTTTCCAACCGCTCAATAAAGGTTCCCGGCAGCTCCACGCTCTTCATTCCATAAATTACTGGCTGTTCAACGCTTGCAATGGTTTTAGCCGTGATACTGCCGACTAACACTATGGCACCAAATACATATATCAGTGTAATCACCAGGAATCCCCACCCCACAGTCCGCGTAAAACTAACTTTTCCGCGGTTCGCTAAGGGCAGGAGCACTAGCAATGATTCATACCCGGTATAATAGTTTGTATGATAGGCAACTCCCTGCAATATCCCGATAAAGTTATCTGGCCAAAGGGGCAACAGATTTAGCGGATCAAAGTTGAGCCAAATCAGACTATAAAAAATATAAAGCATAGGCAGTCCAAAAAATAAAATCTGAATTACGCGCAGAATAGTTCTCCAATCCTGCACGGTACCGTAAACTACAGCTACCAATAGAACAATAACTAAAAACTCCTGGGGAGTCCGGTCGAGCAGAAATATAGAAACCAATGTAGTGAGCGCTGCTGCGCAATTGATAATATTGACCAGCAGTACTATTATGAAAACAAGAAAAATGATAGCCCCGAACTTTCTACCAACCAAACTGGGAATATATTCACCAATTGTTTCTTCGGGAAATTGTTGTCCAAGACGAATCATTAGATAGGCTGCTAAATAAAAAAGCACTCCGGCCAGTGCCGAGCTCAGCCATGCCAATTGTTGCGCACAACTTACAAACGGAGATGTTGCGGTGAGCAACCGGGCGGTAAGTAAACCAGAGGTGATAACGATCCCCAATTGCCAAGCTGACATTTTCCCTTTTGCCTCAAGATTCGCCATTAATCCTCACCACCTAGTCGAGTCCTATCTTTAGGGCCAAGCCTTTTGGGACGGGATGTTAAAAATTTGGCGGGCAATCGTACCACCCCATCCTTCCAATCTGCTATAAGGGTGATGTCAAAAAGATCTCCCAGATAAGATTCGTCATATGTGCGCAATGAGCAGAGAAAAACAATCATTACAATAGCAAAAATAGCAACCCCGTACAACCCTAAAACAGAGGAGGCTAGCAAAGCCGGAATTCGAAAAAAGCGCAAGGCCATACCAAAGGTATAGGAAGGCATACTGAATGTAGATAAACCAGTGAGAGCGATTACCACAACTAATAGTGCATTGACTAACGCTGCTTCTACAACTGTCGTACCGATGACCAAGGCTCCTACAACACCTGCGGCCGCAGCCAACTTTTGCGGCAACCGGACAATAGCTTCCTGGAAGATTTCCAAAAGACCTTCCATCAGGAACGCCTCTAATAAGGATGGAAACGGGGTTTTAGCCCTGAGCTCAGCAATGGAAAAAGCCAGCCCGGCAGGCAGCATACCCGGGTGGTACGACACTATACTTACATAAATCGCCGGCAGAAAGACAGCAATAAAAAGCGAAACATAACGGCTAAATCGTGTTAAGCTCGCTACAGCAGGCCGTTCTGTATAATCATCGACAGACTGCATAAAATCCTGAAGCGATACCGGAAGCATCAGCGCTGACGGAGAATTATCAATAATAATGCTTATCCTGCCTTCATATAGACCGGCAACAATTTTATCAGGTCTTTCGGTAGCTAAAGCCTGGGGAAAAGGATTCCAAATTCGGTTGCTCAAAAACTCTTCAATATTGGCTGCAATAATAACCTTATCAATGTCAATCGACAACAATTGATTTCGAATCTCGTCCACCAATCCTGGCTTTACAATGTCATCCACATATAACAGGGCAACTGGGGTTTGTGTTCTGGAACCAATCTCAAATATTTCAACCTTTAAATCAGGGTCCTTTGTCCGGCGCCTTACTAAAGCGAGATTATCGCTAAGTGTTTCATTAAAGGCATCATGGGGCCCTTTTGAGACATCTTCATTTTCGGATTTGCTGATTTGTCTTTTTTCATATTTGGCAGCATCAATGGATAATGCATCTGAAATACCATCAATTAACAAAAGGGAATTCCCTTTTAGAATATTGGTTATTACTTCCGTAGGTTTCTCAACAACTGTAACATTCGCGGCAGTAATTAAAAGATCAGTAATCTCATTCATATCGCCAAATGTTTCATTACTTTCTAATTTGCCAGTTAAACATTCAATTACCGTCTTTTCCAGTTTGCTTGTATCTGTCAGTCCGCTTAAATATACTAACAACGCCTTCGCCTTGCCGGCTCGAAAGGAGCGATACTTAATATCATCACAGCGCGATAAGGCACTGCGCACTAGCTGTTCATTCATTTCAATATTGTTCGTGAAGATGAAAGGTTGTCCATCTGGAGCCATCGCTTTACGCAAATCTTTCACTGCAACGCTGATTGCAGCTTCAATCTCTTTACTTTGTTGAACTTGTTTTTGTAATAGTGCCAGCCTATGACATGTTTCACTAATTGACGAATTAGCCTGTACAGCAGATAGTTTATGAAACCTAAATCCCAGCGGTTTATCCATAACCAATCCCCCTTAGAGATCACATGAATAGTTTCTCCTGAAGTGGAAGAAACATGTATGTAATAAAACTCTTAGAGGTTTTACCTGCTGCCGCAGTTGTAATATTGTAATATTTTTAAAGATTGCAGGTACTTTACATATTGACAAGTATAAAAATGTGAAGTATATTAGGAACAAGCAAATGTTTTGGCCTAATTTCATATTTTTAAATGTGATGAGGGAGAACGTTGTATTTGAAGCGTTTCAGAGAACCGGTGGTTGGTGCGAACCGGCAACGATAACAATACAAGAATCACTCCTGAACAGCAAAGCTGAATCGTAAGAAGTAAGCTGCGCCGGTCTCAGCTCCGCGAGGAGTGCAGTCGTTATTCTGCTAGGGTTGTTAGACCTGATGAGAGATGCAGATATTTTTATCTGTAAAAAGGGTGGTACCGCGAGAAGAATTGCCTCTTGCCCCTTTAAGTCTATTGACTTAAAGGGCAAGGGGTTTTTTATTTTATATTTTAAAATTATTAGGAGGATGGTTATGAAGTTTTTAGAAAAGTTGGCTCAGTTTATTTGCAAGTATATGACACTGTGGGTGGTAGTAATTTCGATTATCGCTTTTTTTAATCCAGCACCTTTTAAACCGATTGGTAAGTATATTTCGTACATGTTGGGAGTTATTATGCTGGGAATGGGGCTTACTATGTCTCTTGATGATTTCCGTTTGATTCTGACTCGGCCGAAAGATGTTTTTTATGGTGTTTTTTTCCGTTATCTAATCATGCCTTTCGTTGGTTTTGGCGTAGCCAAGATGCTGGGGTTATCGCCGGCGCTGGCTGCCGGGATGGTACTTTTGGGGGCCTGCCCAAGTGGTACCGGCTCCAATGTTATGACATATATAGCCAAGGGGGATACTGCGCTGTCAGTTACCGTTTCCAGTGTAAATACAATATTAGCGCCGGTACTTACTACTTATATTTTTTCATTTCTGGCTGGTGCTATGATTCCCATTGATATCGGTGCGCTGCTTATGGATATTGTTAAGATTGTTTTAATTCCCGTAAGTGTCGGCGTTGTGCTGCATACGGTAGCACCAAATGCTGTGGAGAAAATCACCAAGGTGGTTCCAGCTGTATCGGTAATTTTCATTATTACGATTATGTCTTCGGTAGTAGCTTTGAATGCGGCCAGAATGGCATCAATGGCACTTGTACTTTGCGTAGCTGTAGCCATTCACAATATCGCTGGTCTGGTTCTTGGATATTATGCCGGTAAATCTGTTGGCATGTCTGAGAAAAAGTCCAGGGCGGTTACCTTTGAAATCGGTATGGAAAACTCAGGCCTCGCCGTAGCGCTGGCATTAGCCCATTTGGATCCCATGGCAGCTCTGCCGGGTGCGGTCATGACAGTCTGGGAATATATGATCGGAAGCTTGCTGGCCAGTTATTGGGGGAATAAACCAAGTGTAGAAGAGCAGGCTAATGAAGCAGAAGTCTTGGCCTAAGAACAAGCTTGTAAGTAAACCAAATAAAGGAGAAAGGGTAATAATAATGATACAAGAGATCAAATTAAAATATGGCAATGAAAAAATGGTGCTAAACATGGAAGCGGAAAAAATTCTTCAGATTATCGAGAGCAACCCGGTTACTTTTGATAAAACCGAAGCAGAGATAATTGAAGATGCTCTCGCCCATCCAATTGGCAGTGCGCGGCTTTGTGAGCTGGTTCATCCGGATGAGCGGGTCTGCATCGTTATCCCGGATATTACCCGAGCCTGGCAGAAAACCAGCCTATACCTGCCCCGGCTTGTTGAAGAATTGCAGCAAGGCGGGGTAAAGGATGAGAATATTATTTTTATTTGCGCCTTGGGAACGCATCGCAGGCAAACGCCAGAAGAACACCAGCTTTTGCTGGGTTCTGAGCTAGCTAAACGTTTTACAGTGATCGATCATGACTGCTATGATAAAAATAATTTGATCTATCTGGGAAAAACAACATATGGTACCCCGATATGGATCAACAAAACAGCCATGGAGTGCGATCATATTGTGCTTGCAGGCGGCATTGTATATCACTTTTTGGCAGGCTGGGCAGGAGGAAGAAAGTATATCCTGCCGGGTATTTCCTCCTATGAAACCGTAATGGCAAATCACAGTTTATCACTAAATCCGGTGCGGGGGGAAGGCCCCCACCCAGATGTGCGTTCCGGTAATATTGATAACAATCTACTTCATTTGGATATGCTGGAGGCTGCTAGTTTTGTCAGGCCTACCTTCCTGTTCAATGTAATAATCGCCGAAAATCGAATTGCTGGTGCCGTGGCAGGAAATTATATCACCGCCCATGATAAAGGGCGGGATATGGTTGACGCTATCGACGGAGTATGCATCAGCGAAAAAGCCGACCTCGTCATCGCTTCCGCGGGCGGCAGTCCTAAAGATGTAAATCTGTATCAATCTATTAAAACACTGATTAATGCAAGGGAGGCGGCTAAACCAGGCGGTACGATCATCATTCTGACTGAGTGTCCTGAGGGGCTAGGCGGCAACGCAGAAGTGCAGGATATGATTTTAAAATATGATACCGTACTGAAACGGGAAGATGAGTTGCGGGCCGACTACAGCATCTCTAAGTATGTTGGATATTATTTCTGTGAGACAGCGGAGAAGTATGATTTGATCCTTGTCTCCTCATTAGATCCTAATCTGCTGCAAAAAGCGAATATCAGAATTGTGAAGACATTGGAAGAGGCGATGGAACTCGTTGCCGATAAAAATGACGAGACAGTGAAGGTCCATATCATGCCGCAGGCAGCGAATACCTTACCGAGAGTAGAACAGGGATTCTAGAATTGTTTAATTTAAATCCTATTGGGCTCCGTGGACAATAAGATGATGAAATCTAAGATGCATTGAAATAGACTGCAAAAAGAACCAACCCCTTTATTGCTTGGGTTGGTTCTTGCTTTGCCTGGCAACGACCATGTTAAATTTTTATTTTAATCCCCTGATAACAATTTCTCTATATTTGCGGCCAATTCCGCCAGCGTACTTATATAATCTGCCTTGGGCTCTAATCCTTTAGAATTAATCACATTATCAGTCACAAGATAGGTTTTGATGCCTATTTTCCCTGCAGCTAAATCTTCTTCTACATCATTACCAATCATCAAACATTCTTCTGGCCGACAAGCAATCTGCTGTAGAATTTCTTGATAGTATTCGACATTCGGCTTACAAAAATGGCTCTTTTCATAACTGGTAATATGATGAAAGGGTATATCCGCCACTCCCGCCCACTCTAAGCGTTGCTTTACAGCAGCCATTGGAAATATTGGATTTGTTGCTACTACAATCCCTTTCCCCTTACCAATAACGGTATTCAATATCTTTCTGACATTTATATCACTTTTAGTCACCCGACGGACCATGCCAAAATCCTGTGCGTAAAACTGATCTACAACAGGAATCAGCACATCTGCAGATATATTTAAATTTCTAGTAAAATGATCCCAGAATACTTGCTCATTGGTTTTATTCTTATCCAGGTTTTTTACCATTTCTTCTGTTGAGAATAACAATTGCTGAATAAGCCGTTTAGGCTCCACCAAATGAGCTAATTTTGCGCCAAGCAATGTAAAATACTCCCGAGCAAATTCATCATGATCAAAATGCAATAATGTGCCATCCATATCAAATAATATATATTTAAACATTTTTTACTCCCTATCTTATTATTAATCTTGGCTTTTTTGCTATGTTAATCATATCATCCCAACAATAAATGTCAACAAGTCCTCATAATTGCCATCTATTCATTTCTTAAAAAATACACCTATAATTAATACTAATTAGTTTTATATTGATAATTAAATATAGCAGATTCAATCATAGTAACTATGATTGATATCCCGAAAAAATGGATAGAATAACAATAACTATTGAAGTGAATCTTAAGATTCCTCGATCAGGAAAATAGTATAGCTGAAGCGCTACTCGAAATAAATATTTTGAGATTTTTTCTGCAAACTAAAGCATATATATTGAAATAGAGGTGAGCTAATATGTATCATATCGGTCGCGTTGTCTGTCCTGTTTGCAATGATGATCATCTTATACTAAAATATGAAGCTACATATGAATATTCATATATCATAGATTCAAATGCCCCTGGGCTAAATAATACTAAAGAGCTTCTTCCGTATATGTATGATAGTCGTGAACAAAAGGATGCCAAGCAATATATAGAATGTAGGGCATGTGGGAATCACTATCCGTGCTATTTTGATAAGTGGACTGAAGGAATTAATACTAAATCGATACAAGAAGCTCTCCATTCAGCATATATTTCAAAACAATACATTAATAAGGTCTAAATAAAATATTTCCTCATGAAAGCATAAGTCCTGCTAATATTGATTTGGCAGAACTTATGCTTTTTCTGTTGCTATTAATGTTACGCCCTTACTCGAAGGTCATTCGCTATAATTGGCTACTTTTCACAGAGTCTAACGTGACCTGACTCATTGCTTAGTCTCTTGCCACTGCAAACTAAGATTATTTTTTTTCAGCCATTTTAATGCCAAATCAAACCATACTTGACAATGAGGATTAATATGACTGCTATCTGCGGCGGCAGTTTCATCGCATAATGACGAAGCATGAACCCCACTCTCAAAAACATGAAGTTCAAAGGGCACCTGATGTTTATTTAAGGCTGATGCAAAATTCAAGGAGTTTGCAACTGTAACCTGTTTATCATCCGCCGTATGCCACATAAATGTGGGCGGCGTTTGTGACGTTACACTGTTTACCGTATTGACCTTCTCCATTGTTGCTTTATCTGGCACAGCCGCTCCGAATACTGCCATATTGGAAAGTTCCCGGAACTTAGCAGTAAATAGATTCCCAGGTTCAGCCATTGAGAGCATCAATTCAAAATCCAACAATGGATAGCTTAAAATCATTGCGTTAGGCTTTAGTGTTTCACTAGCAACTTCAAACTTTTCCTGCAGAAAATCGGCTTGCCAATGCACACCCAAGCTTGCTGCCAAATGCCCACCAGCTGAAAATCCACAAATCGTTATTTTATCTGGATCAATCAACCACTGCAATGAGTTTTCTCTTATGGTTATGATTGCTTTCGCCAAATCATATAAAGGTTCAGGATATGCCACTTTTTTATTGGCAACTGCCGGCTTCTTAAAATCAACAACTCCATTGCTAAAATATGTGGAATATCTAAGAATAAAGGCTTGATAACCCGCTGCAGCAAATTTTATTGCAACTGGTTCTGCCTCACAGTCTGAAGTTATAACATAACCGCCTCCAGGGCAAATAATGACTGCCGGGCGTTTTTTATTCTTACTATACTCCTTCGAATCACTATGAAGATAGGCATATAAATTGACATCATTACGCTCATTCCACAATTGGATTTTTTCGATTAACATTGTTTTTCCTCTCCATTCTGTTTAAGAATTACCCATCTAAATTCCCAAGAATACCAAGGCGATGGTAGACTGTGTGAAAAGTAACCTTATTTTATTACTATAAATGATAGTAACTCTAGTCTGTACCAATAAAATACACTCTAAATTATTTAAATGTTTTATAGAAAAGAAAATCAGTACTTTTATGCAAGTACTGGTCGCTTGTATCCATATGTATATTTTATCATATCTGTTGATTTATGTAATTGCTTTTGGCTATTTTTCATACAGAATGAAATGACTATGATTACTAAAAATTAATAAGAATAAAAGAGTATGCCAATTGGGGGCATACCCTTTTCTAATCTAATCACAGTTTTTTCATCATCCTACTCTCTTAAGGATGATTTAAAACTTGAGTATTTTAGAGACACCCTGCCTATTGTAAAACTTTGCTTCTGCATCTTCAATATAAAATACTTCAAAAATTGGATCGTCAACACTGTACAGATTGCTGAGAAACGGTGCAGAATCTAATGCGGCTTGCTTGGATTGTTTGTTAGTATCAAAAACAGCCTTACCGTTTAAACGCAACCACTCGCCCTCTTGAGACGTTGTAGACACTTCAAAATGAGGATTTGCTTTGAGCTGCTTATATACATTTTTTTGATTGCTAGTACAAAAATACAGCTTGTCTTTATAATTCATAACAAATCCAAAGGGACGTACTTTAGGCATATCACCGTCAACAGTAGCAAGATAAAACGTCGGGTTATCTGTCAGAAATTTAAGAACTTCATTCATAATAGGTACTCCTTTTTCATTTTGCTTATAATATTATTATACTACTAAGGAATAATATACAAATCTTTCCATCTTCAAAATAACAAATATACCCCATTGCACCCACTTTTCAATTTCAATAAGAGAATACCTAGAAAACACGTGTCACTAGACGACATTCTAAGAAACAACATAGTATCTCCATTACTGATGGCGATCTACATACTGTATAATGTTGTTGATTGTTTTAAGTCGTTCTGCTTCCTCATTGGACATTTCTAAACCGAATTCTTCTTCGATCACTACTGCTATTTCAATAAGATCTATAGAGTCAGCGCCTAAATCATCAAATAAATTAGCATTAAGTTTTACAGCCCCCTCTTCACATCCCAGTGTTCCTATGATAATTTCTTTTACTCTTTCGAATGTATTCAATGCCAATACTCCTTATATTTAAGCTTGATCATTTTTACATCATATCCATTAATGTCAATTCTATACCTATAAACATGTTTTAAACAGAAAAAAGTCGCCCGTCTAAAGGACGACGCGGATATAGATTATACGGTTGATTAGTATGATGTATAATCTTTCCATTGTCGAGTGACAAAATCATAATTAACTATCATAATCATCATCGTCGTCATAATCGCCTACTCCATAACCCAAACCTACGCCAATATGAAAGCCGGGTAAAAAGCCTCCTACTCCATGACCGAAACCTACTAATCCATGGCCGAACCCTCCTAGGACGTGGCCGAAGCTATAACTAAAGCTAAAACGGAAACCAAAACCGAAACTAGGGCGGAAGCCAGGACCATTGAATGGACGCCAACCACCATAGTTACGATACATTATATTTACACCTCCTACGATCATTTACTATATATTATGTAATTTAATAATAAAGGTGCTAATAGGTTGCTTACATTTTAAATAGACAAAGAAAAAGGCAACTGCTTAATTAAATGCAGACGACTTTGTACATTGTTAATTCATATTTCATACCTTTTTTAAACATCTTATACCAAATCATGATCCCTTATCTCTAATATATTAACATTATCATGAAAATCAATGGCGCAAGTAACATATTTATCTTTATAGTTCTTAATATCTTCATGGGGTAAAACTACAGTTGTTTTAATGTCATCCTTAAACTCTATATGTACTATTGTTTTATTTCCTTCATTTTCAACATTGGTCACTTTTCCTGTATTGATCATTTAAATAAAACACCTCCATTTTGATAATAGTATTCCCATTAAAACACTTTCAATTTGAGATAAAAACTTATCCTAATCACTTTAATTCAACTTTAACAATCGGCATTTTTCACAAAAACGGGAATTGAACAGTTAACCAATCCAATACCAGTTTATAAATAAAGAGGTGCATAGTAATAAAGAGAAAGCGCTTACAGCTATAGAACAATAAAATACTTTTTCAGGAAGTTGGGCAAAAAACAAATATAACGGGAATAGCGGCAGCATGAAACGTGACATACTGTATAGCGGTAACTCATTAGCTGTGAACGCTAACGGGATTATAAACCATAACCATCCTAAAATAAGATAGGATTTGTGAATTCTGAATTTAGGTAAAAATGTTAAGCATAATAAGCTAACCAAGCTAATGATTACAATGAATGAGTCTAAAGCAACTCCAGGCTGATTAGCAGGATTATTAGCAAAAGTTAGAGGCATGTTATTCCATATGTTTTGCCATGGTAACCCTAAATGTCTCCCCCATCCTTGTTGGGAACTGATAAAAGCTATTGGGTCTCCCAATAAATATAAATTATAGCTCATAAAAAGCAATAAGGCGGCAGGTGGCAAAAATAGAGAGAATATTGATTTGTTCGTTTTACATAATCGAGAATAATTTTTTATAAATTCATACAGCAAATATAAAAAAAGGAATATCCCCAAATTTCTAGTTAAGGTTGCTAGAGCACCAGCCATTCCTGCATACCACCATTTACCGACTCTTGCACAATAAACGCAAAGGAGAGAGGAGGCTATAAAAATTGGCTCAGTGTAGATACTATTCAAGAAAAAGGAAGTGGGCATAACAGCATAGGATAAGAGAGCATATCTAACTTTTTTTTCGGAAAAATCTAACTGAAAAGTAAGATACATGATCCAAAAACTTAAAAAGGCAAATAGATTACAGATTATTAAGCCCGCAACAGCAAAGTTAATACCAAAGAGGGATAGCATTTTCATGAAGACTATAATAGAGGGGAAAAAAACAATTGACTTGGCGTTGTAACCATATCCGACAATATA
>Ga0316613_10002200_pt1 | contig 12613 bp, 9 predicted proteins | sample OWC_soil_day10_C_2_FD_207647 | JGI IMG/M metagenome (GOLD analysis project Ga0316613, IMG submission 207647) | Wetland soil microbial communities from Old Woman Creek delta, Ohio, United States - OWC_soil_day10_CT_b | ecosystem: Environmental > Terrestrial > Soil > Wetlands | place: USA: Ohio...
GGAAGAAGCCTGCTGACGTTTTCGTCACTCGCTTCCGATTCCCGCATGGCCTGCCTTCTGCTATCGTTTGCTCCCCATTCAAGCGATAAGCAAAGACATGTCCCACGAAGTCGTCGATACCCAGGTATCCCCCACCGGCAAGCTGGAGGTTCTCTCCCGCGCCGAAGTCGCCAGCCTGCTCGACCGCAGCCATGGCGGATTGCACGAGCTGTTCCGCAACTGCGCGCTGGCCGTTCTGAATTGCGGCAACGAACTCGACGACGGCAAGGAGCTGCTTGAACGTTACGAGTCCTTCGGCATCCGGCTGATCAGTCGCGAGCGAGGCATCAAGCTCGATATTCACGGCGCACCGGCCAGTGCGTTTGTCGACGGGAAGATGATTGCCGGTATCCGCGAACATCTGTTCGCCGTGTTGCGCGATGTCGTCTATCTGGGAGATGAGATTCGCAACAACCCGAAATTCGACCAGAACACGTCGGAGGGTGTCACCGACACGGTCTTCCATATCCTGCGCAACGCCGGCATTCTGCAGCCGGTGAACGACACCAACGTCGTGGTGTGCTGGGGCGGCCATTCGATCGCCCGCGAGGAATACGATTACACCAAGCTGGTCGGCTACCAGCTCGGGCTGCGCGGCCTCGACATCTGTACCGGCTGCGGCCCGGGGGCCATGAAAGGGCCGATGAAAGGGGCGGCCATCGGCCACGCCAAGCAACGCAACGGCGGGCGCTATCTCGGGTTTACCGAACCGGGAATCATCGCCGCCGAATCGCCCAACCCGATTGTCAATGCTCTGGTCATCTTTCCGGACATTGAGAAGCGCCTTGAAGCCTTTGTCCGTGTCGGCCACGGCATCGTCGTCTTTCCCGGCGGCGCCGGTACGGCGGAAGAAATCCTCTATCTGCTGGGCATCCTGATGCATCCCGATAACGCCGATCTGCCGTTCCCGGTGATATTTACCGGACCCAGGAGTGCGGAAGGCTACTTCCGGCGCATCGACCAGTTCATCGGCGAAACACTCGGAGTCGAGGCGCAGCGCCTCTATAAGATCGTTATCGACGACCCCGAGCGGGTGGCGCGTGAGATCAAGGGGAGCCTGGAGGCTGTGCGCGATTTCCGCAAAAGCCGGCACGACGCCTACAACTTCAACTGGCTGCTGCATGTGGATCGCGACTTCCAGCGTCGCTTTCGGCCGACGCACGAGGCCATGCGCACGCTCGATCTGCACAAGAACCAGCCGAACCACGCACTGGCCGCCAATCTGCGCCGCGCCTTCTCGGGCATCGTCGCCGGAAACGTCAAGGCCGGGGGCATACGCGAGATCGAACGGCACGGACCGTTCGAGATCCACGGCGACGCTGAAATCATGGGGCCGATGGATGCTCTCCTGGCTTCATTCGTGCAACAGAGCCGCATGAAGCTGCCTGGGAAGGAATACAACCCGTGTTACCGGATCGTCGGGCTGGCCGGCGAGGGTGTGGCGGCCGGTCGATTGCCCTGACGGTGGGATATCCGGTTCCGCGCGTAACGGCATCGAGCGGACCGCCTGCCGGAATATGTGGTTTTCGCTTGAGTCGATTCCAGGAACAAGCAGCCGGGTGAGACATTTTTCCACCCCTCCGTTGTGCACTTTGATAGAGTGGTTTGGAGACGAAAGGTGGGGGGACGGTCCTTGGCGGCCTGCCGCATGAAAGCCAACAACAGGGTTCCTGGCGGAGATTTCGCATGAGAACGAGATCTGCATGGGGCGCCATGTGTGCCTGGGCACTTCTCGTGTGCGCGTCCCTGGCCTGGAACTGGCACCAGGTAGACAACTCGGTCGACCAACTGGCGCGCGTCGAGGCGCGTTCGAGCTTCGAGAAGGATCTGGTTTATCGTCGCTGGGCTTCCGGACATGGCGGCGTCTACGTGCCGCCGACGCCGCAAACGCCGCCCAATCCCTATCTGGAGCATCTTCCCGATCGGGATGTGATGACCACCGGTGGCAAGAAACTGACCCTCGTCAATCCGGCCTACATGACGCGCCAGGTCCACGAACTCGCCGTAGGACAGTACGGAGCACGCGGCCATATCACCAGCCTGAAGCCATTACGTCCCGAAAACGCAGCGGATGAGTGGGAGACGCGCGCGCTGAACGCGCTTGAAAGCGGTGTACGCGAGGTTGTTTCGACTGAAACCATCGACGGAGCCCCTTTCCTGCGCTTCATGCGTCCGCTGGTGACGGAGGAGTCGTGCCTGAAATGTCATCAGGCGCAAGGTTACAAGGTCGGCGACATTCGCGGCGGTATCAGCGTCTCGATTCCGTTCCGGCCCTATCTCGATGTTGCCTGGCAGCAACGCTCTCACCTGTTGATCGGCCATGGCGTCATCGGCATGCTCGGATTGTTCGGACTGTGGGCAGCCTATCGTCGGTTGGAGCGGGTTGAGAAGAGGTTGCGTGACAGCCACGAAGTGCTCAACAGCATCATGGAGACGACCAAGGACGGTTTCTGGCGTGTCAGTGCCGAGGCGCGACTGCTGGACGTCAACCCGGCCTATTGCAGGCTCTCCGGCTATGCGCGCCAAGAACTGCTGGGTATGAGCCTGCAAGAGTTGGAAGCCGAGGAAAGCGCCGACCAGATCGAGGGGCACATCCAGCGGGTGATCAGGAACGGGAGCGAGTTGTTTGAAACCAGGCATCGCCGCAAGGACGGTTCGGTCTGGCGTGTGGAGGTGAGCGCCGTCTATCGGGGTGTGGGCGAAGGGGAGTTCTTCGTCTTTCTGCGTGATATTACGGAGCGCAAGGCGACGGAGGAGGCACTCGGAGCGAGCGAAAACCGCTTCCGTCTGATTTCCTCGATTTCCAGCGATGTGCTCTATTCCTGCCGGCGCTCCGAAAAGGGGCAGTTCCTCATCGACTGGATAGCCGGCAATACCGATCGGCTGTTCGGTCGCGACGCCGCCGAGATCATGGCCCGAGGTTGCTGGCGTCCCTTTGTCGTCCCGGAAGATTTGGCTCAGTTCGACTCCAACATTGCGCGGCTCGAGGCCGGCGCATCGAGCGATACCATCCTGCGTATCCGTCATCGCCATGGAACGGTGCGGTATTTGCGCAGCGTTGCCCGGGTCGAAAGCGAATCGGGCCGTCAAGAGCGCCATCAACTGTACGGTGCGTTGCAGGACATCACCGAGCGTATGCAGGCCGAGGAGAAGCTCCATCTGGCGGCCAGCGTGTTTTCGCACGCCAGCGAAGGCATCATGATTACCGCGGCGGACGGGACGATCATCGAGGTGAATGACGCATTTACCCGAATCACTGGCTACGCTCGCGATGAGGTGTTGGGTCGCAATCCCCGGATGCTGAAATCCGGGCGCCACGATGAGGCGTTTTACAGGGCCTTGTGGACGGCATTGGCGGAGAAGGGGCATTGGTACGGCGATATCTGGAATCGGCGCAAGAACGGCGAGGTGTATGCCGAAATGTTGAACATCACCGCGTTGCGTGATGCCGGGGGTGTTATCCGGCAGTACGTGGCGCTTTTTTCGGACATCACCCTGCAGAAGGAGCATGAGCGCGAACTGGAGCGCATTGCCCATTACGATGCCTTGACTACCCTGCCCAACCGGGTACTGCTGGCCGACCGCCTGAATCAGGCCATGCTCCAGGCGCCCCGGCGCGGTCAGCGATTGGCCGTGGCCTACCTCGATCTGGACGGTTTCAAGCGCGTCAATGATACGTATGGGCACGAGTCAGGCGATCAGTTGCTGATTGCTCTGGCGAATCGCATGAAGCAGACGCTGCGCGAGGGCGACACAATTGCCCGCATGGGTGGCGACGAGTTCGTCGCTGTGCTGCTCGATTTGCCTGACGCGGATATGTGTCTCCCGATGCTCGATCGACTGCTGGCTTCCGTGGCGCAGCCGATCTCCGTCGGCGAGGTCGTGCATCAGATTTCGGCCAGCCTCGGCGTCACCTTCTATCCTCAGGCGGAAGATGTCGATGCCGACCAGCTTCTGCGTCAGTCCGACCAGGCGATGTATCAGGCCAAGCTGGCCGGCAAGAACCGTTTCCACGTCTTTGATACCGACCGCGATCGCAGCGTTCGCGGCCACCATGAAAGCCTGGAACGTATTCGCCGCGCCCTGAGCGACCACGAGCTTGTCCTGCATTACCAGCCCAAGGTGAACATGCGTACGGGAGCGGTGGTCGGTGCCGAGGCGCTGATCCGCTGGCAGCACCCCGAACGCGGCTTGCTGGCACCGGGGGAGTTCTTGCCGGTCATCGAGGATCATCCACTTGCCGTCGACGTTGGTGACTGGGTTATCCACACCGCGCTGGCCCAGATGGAAGCCTGGCAAGAGGCCGGACTGAATGTGCCGGTGAGTGTCAATATCGGGGCTCGCCAGTTGCAGCAGCCAGATTTCGTCGATCGCCTGCGCGCGATTCTGGCGACTCACGCGCACGTGAATCCCGAAAAGCTGATGATGGAGATCGTGGAAACCAGCGCGCTGGAAGACCTGACGCGCATATCGCGGATCATCGAGGAGTGCCAGGCGATTGGGGTGAATTTCTCGCTGGACGATTTCGGTACCGGTTATTCCTCGCTGACGTATCTGAAGCGTTTGCCGGTTCAAAAGCTCAAGATCGACCAGAGCTTCGTGCGCGACATGCTCGACGATCCCGACGATCTGGCGATCCTGGAAGGGGTTATCGGGTTGGCGGCGGCGTTCGGTCGCGAGGTCATCGCCGAAGGAGTGGAGACCGTGGAACACGGCAGGGTCCTGCTGCGCTTGGGGTGCGAGCTGGCGCAGGGTTACGGAATCTCCAGACCTATGCCGGCGCCCGAATTCGCAGGATGGGCGGCGTCGTGGTGTCCGGATCCCGTCTGGCGCGACGTGTCAGCCATCGACCGCAATGACCTGCCGTTGCTGTATGCCGGCAGCGAACACCGCGCGTGGCTCGCCCACATTGAGACCTGTCTCAAGGGTGAGCGGGATCTCCTGCCGACTCTGGATAGCGCTCAATGCCGATTCGGCCGGTGGCTGCAGTCGGAAGGCCGAGCTCGTTACCAGGGACACTCGGCCGTTGGCATCATGGAAGACGCGCACAGCCGGATGCACGCGCTGGCAGCCGAAATATGCGCATCTCATTCTGCCGGAGGAGGCGTGGCGCCGGGACGGCTGGAAGAACTGCGCGGCCTGCTGGAAACCTTTCTAGATAGCTTGAAGCGGATGATGCGATAGACGCCGGGAACTCCGTTTGTTCCGGTCTTCCATGGAATCATGCGTTGCGTTCTGGGGGCTCGGAGTTGTTGCCGCCGTTGTCCCCGCTTTCAACGCATAATCCGCATGTGCTGGCGAGCTGAGCAAGCTCCAGCATGTTGGCCGTCCCGGTTTTTTGCAGGATGTGCGAGCGATGGATCTCCACTGTGCGATAGCTGATTCCCAGCTGCTTGGCGATGGCCTTGTTGGCGCGTCCGGCCAGGGCCAGCATCATGACTTCGTGTTCGCGCTGGGTCAGTTCGTTCAGCCGCCGGCATTCGCGTTCCAGCAATTCCTGCTGGTTCTGGCGATCCTGCTCGCTGCGTAGCACGGCCTGTACACGATCAAGCAATTCGGTGCCGTTGATCGGTTTTGTCAGGAAATCCCGGGCGCCGGCCTTCATCGCTCGCACGGTCATCGGAATGTCGCCATGCGCGGTCAGGAAGATTATCGGAAGCCGGCTGCCACGCCGGACCAGCTCGGCTTGCAACTCCGGGCCGCTCATTGCGTGCATGCGTACGTCGAGCACCAGGCATCCCGGCCGATCCTGGCGATAGGCGGCGAGGAAGGACTCCGCGCTCTCGTGGCACTCGACGGCAAGCCCCTCGGTTTCGAGCAGCAGGCTGAGACTGTCTCGGACGGCAGGGTCGTCATCCACGACAAATACGGTGAGTTGGATGGTCGAGTTCATTCTGCAAATGGTAACGTGAAGTGGAAACTGGCTCCAGCGCCCGGCTGGGAATCCACCCAGAGCTGGCCCCCGTGGGATTCGATGATGGCGCGGCTGATGGCCAACCCCATGCCAAGCCCCTTGGGTTTGGTCGTGAAGAAGGGATCGAAGATGCGGTGAAGTGTCTGCTTGTCGATACCCGGCCCGCTGTCGGTGACGGTGACCTGCGCCATGGCTTCGTCCGCCGTCGTGCGTACCATGACGGCGACATACCGGCTGCTGATGCCTGCGTCGTGCATGGCCTCGATGCTGTTTTCAATCAAGTTGATCAATACTTTTTCTACCTGCAGTCGGTTCCCCATGACGGGAGGCAGTTTGGTGTCAAGGTCAAGGTGGAAACTGGCGGTGTTAAAGCCGTCTGCCTCGACCCGTACCAGAACCTGATGCACGACGTCGTTGAGGTTCAGCGCTTCGGTCGGGATTTCCTTCTGGTTCATGAAGTCGAGAAACTCGCGTACTACGCGCCCGGCACGCTGGGCCTGCTGGGCACTGCTTTCGATGGCGTGGTTCAGGCGATCCGGGCGGGGATTGCCGGCGCGCAGAAGGCGCAAGGCCGCTTCCGAGTAGGAAGCCAGTGCATTGAGCGGCTGATTGAGCTCATGGGCGAAGGCAGCTGCCGTCTGGTTGGCGATCTGGAAATGGGTCAGTTGCTCCATCTCCGCATAAAGGGCGTGCAGGGCAGCTTCGGTGCACTTGCGTTCGCCGATGTCCTCGATCACCGAAATGAAGTAGTCGGGTGCTCCTTCCGGGGTGCGCGTCAGCGCCACTGTCAGATTGATCCAGATCGTGTGGCCGTCCTTGTGGATGTAGCGCTTCTCCAGGGTCAATGTCGACATTTCGCCGGTGAGCATCCGTTTCATGCGCGACAGTTGTGCCTCCAGTTCGTCCGGATGGCTGATGTCCTGGAACTTTTTCGTCAGCAGCTCCTCCTGGGTGTAGCCGACGATGTCGCAGAGTTTCCGGTTGATGCGCAACCAGCGACCGTCCGGCGCGACATGGGCGATGCCTACAGCCGCCTGTTCGAAGGTCGCACGGAAGCGTGCTTCGCTCTGCTGCAGCGCTTGTTCTGCCTGCCGGCGTTCGCTGATGTCGCGCAGAAAGGCAAAAAAACGCCCGGCGCTCGGCCAGTAGGAGGTGTTTACCTCCACGGGCCAGCGTTCTCCTGTCTTCGTGAGGTGCCAGGTCTCGAACAGGTCGCTGCCGTTTGCCCGGACCTTCGCGACATGGCGAGCGACCTCTCCGGGGGCTTCCTCCGCCTCGAGCGTGGCGATGCTCATGCCCAGCAACTCCTCCTGCGTATAGCCTGATTTGCGCGCATAGGCCTCGTTGGTCGCCAGAATTCGCCCGCGTTCGTCGAGCATCCAGAACCCATCGGCAGCCGTCTCGATCACGGCGCGGTATTGCGCTTCGCGCTCGGCCAGCGCCATTTCCACATGCTTGCGCTCGGTGATGTCGTTGATCAGCGCCAGCATGTGAGCCGGTTTGCCCGTTTCGTCGGGGAGCACGGAAACGAATTTCTGCGCCCAGACGACACTGCCATCCTTGCGGACGTAGCGGTTTTCAACAATGAAGTCAGGAGCTTTGCCGGACTTCAGATCTTCGATGTCCTGCAGGTTGGCTTCCAGGTCGTCCGGATGGATCAATGCGGTAAAGTCAATCGACTTCAACTCGTTCTCGGTGTAACCGACCAGACGGCAATAGGCCGGATTGCACTGCTCGAACTTTCCTGTCCAGTCGGTGATGGCGATGCCGGTCGAGGCACAGTGGAAAATCTTGCGGAACAGCAGTTCGCTACGCAGCAAGGCATCCTTGGTCCGCTTGCGTTCGGAAATGTCGCGGACAACACGGATGTAGATTCGGTTGCCGCCCGATTCATGGCAACTGAAATGGATTTCCACGGGAAAGGTACTGCCGTCGGCTCGGCGGTAGCGGCCAAGCTGTACCATCGGCACGCCCGGTTTGAGGCGGCCCCATTCGGTTTGGGCTTCCTCGGAGAACGGGCCTTGTTCAAGATCCGTGACTTGCATTGCCAGCAGTTGCGCCCGTGAATAGCCGAAACTGGTACTGGCGCGCGTATTGACCTCGATGATCCGGCCGTAGTGGTCGTGTACGATCAATGCGTCGGGCAACGCATGGTCAACCAGCGGCAGATAGAGTTTTTCGCTCAACCGCTGTCTTTTGACGGGCAGCGGCTGCTGGGACGGCCCGTTTGCCCTCAATGGCTTGTGTTTCGGCCGATCGGTCAAATCGTTCTCCCAGATTACTGTAGGTGTTTTGGCTCCCCGCAGTCGGCAAGCTAGAACATCGCCGTTGACAGGTCAATATTCGCCGCCGCTTTTTCCGCATAGGTGCCCCCACTTATAAGCGCCGTCACGTATTGTCGCCAATGCTTCGTCTGATAAGGTTGGCAGGTCGGAAGTCCAGCAACGGCGGCACTTTCCCCGTGTTGGTTTTGACGTCATGATAGAACATTGGAATGGAGGCAGGCATGCAGTCCGCACCCCGCAGCAAGACCCGCAAGACCAAAACCGCCACAACCACCGTGGCCGACTCCGTGCTCGACGAATGCCAGCGCGTGCGGCATATCGCCTTGGCGGCGTACTTCAAGGCGGAAAGCCGGGGGTTTGCGCCGGGTGGCGAGTTGGATGACTGGCTGGTGGCGGAAAGGGAATTCGAGGCGGCCGGCGATCTGGCTCGCGCGGCCATTTGAGAACTGAGGGCAGCAAATGAACGAAATCGCTGGCGGCATTGCCGTCGGCTGAAAAACGGCGCGGTGACCTGTGAATTACCGCCATGGCGCCCCAAGGAGCGTCGACTATGAATGCAAGCCTGGATTTGTCGCGGCTCAGGCCCTCCCCTGAAATCGAGTCTCTGGGGAATCTGGCATCCCCGGAGGAAGTCAGGGGCGAACTCGGCAGGGTGGCCAGCCATTACGGCAAGATAAGCACGATCCTGCCACTGCCGAAGAAAAACGACGAGAGCGCCGATCATTACGGTTTCCTGGTGTGTTTCGAGAAAACCATGGATGCCCTGGCTGCGTCGCGACACTGGCACTGCGTTCTGTTCGGATTCACCACCGTCGTCGTGTTCGTCAAGCTGGCCGGCGATTCCCGGGAAATGGGCTGAAGTCAGGCCGTATTTCTAGGTAATACCAGCGTGGCTTCCAGCCCGCCCTGAGTCCGGTTGACGAGCCGAAGTTCGCCGCCGTGCAGCAGTGCGACATCCTTGACGATGGACAAACCCAGTCCGACGCCTCCGGTATCCGAGGCGCGTGCGGCATCGGGACGGTAGTAGGGTTCTGTGACCCGGGTCAGTGCCTCCGGCGGGATTCCCGGCCCGCTGTCTTCTACAATCAGTCGTAACGCGTGCGGGGCATCCTCGATGCGGATGCGTGGGGAGCGACCGTACTTGAATGCGTTGTCGATCAGATTCTGGACGGCCCGGCGCAGCGCGGAGAGGCGGCCAGGGTAGGACGCCATGGCCTTCCCTTCGACGCTGATCTCGCGTCCCAGTGCGGCGGAGTCCTCGGCCAGACTGTCCAGCAGAGCATCGATGTCGATAGGGCGAACCGCCTCATCTTCACGCAGGCCGCGCAAGTAGTCGAGCGTGGCGTCGATCATCTGGGCCATGGCATCGAGGTCCGCAGCCATCTGGTTGCGCAGGCGCTCGTCATCGATCAGTTCGCTGCGCAGGCGCAGGCGGGTAAGCGGAGTGCGCAGGTCGTGCGAAACCGCAGCCAGGGCGCGCGAACGCTCGTCGATCAGGCGCCGAATCTTGTCGCGCATGCGGTTGAAAGCTTGCGCGGCGGTGCGCATTTCGGTCGAGCCGGCCTCCGGCAGGGGGGCAGCGTCGAGGTTCTGCCCAAGGCTGTCCGCTGCTTGCGCGAGCTGCTGCAGCGGCTTCGTCGCCTGGCGTACCACCAGCATGACGACAAGCACGATGATGGCCAGTGACGCCAGCAAATGTACGTAGAAATCACTCGGCAAGGCCGGTGCGCCGGGCTTGAGGGTGGCCGCGATGCGCACCCACTGGCCGTCGTTCAGGCGCAGATCGAAGCTGCGCGTGCCGGTGTCCTGCTGCCTGCGGCCCATCCCGGCGCCCATCCCTCCGCCCATCCCGCCGCCCATGCCTCCCGGCGAACGAATGTCACGCTCGCTACCGAGTCTGGCGGCGATGGTCGAATGTATCTGTCCGCGCGGGGCATTGGGCGAGACCTGGCTTTCCTCGATCAGCGTGACGCGCAGGTCGTCCGACTGGAGCTGCGCGACGGCGCGCTGGTGCCTTGGGGTCGGATCGGCTTCCAGCATGCGTACGGCCTCGGCGATGCGGTCGGCCATGTGCAGGCCACGCGCTTCGGTAACGACGGTGGCTCGTTCTCCCCAGCTCAACCACAGGCTCAGCGATTGCGCCGCCAGCAGGCCCGCCAGCAGGATCAGCGCCATGCGGGCGAAGAGGCTCGACGGAAGAAGGGCGGCCAGGCGGCCTTTCGTCATCTTTCCCGCCTTTCCACCACAGCGGCCAGGACATACCCCTCGCCGCGTACGGTCTTGAGCAGCGCCGGTTCGCGGCTGTCGTCGCGCAGGCGCTGGCGCAGGCGGCTGACCTGGACGTCGATGGCACGGTCGAACGGATCGGCTTCGCGGCCATGAATCATTTCTGTGAGCTGGTCGCGGGTGAGCACGCGGTTGGGGTGGTCGAGCAGGATGCGCAGCAGGCGGTATTCGCCGCCGGAAAGCGGGGTTGCCACGCCGTCGGGGGCGGTCAGCAGGCGTTCGGCCGTATCCAGCGTCCATCCGGCAAAGGCCAGGAAGCGCGCTGCCTCGGGCGCGAGATTGGGGGGAAGGGCACGGGTGCGGCGCAGTATGCTCTTGATGCGGGCAAGCAACTCGCGCGGGTTGAACGGCTTGACCAGGTAGTCGTCGGCGCCCATCTCGATGCCGATGATGCGGTCGGTATCTTCGCCGCGTGCTGTGAGCATGAGCACGGGCAGGTTCGGTTTGCCTGAAGTGCCCGCCTTGGCGCGCAGGTCGCGGCAAAGCGTCAGGCCGTCGGTGTCCGGCAGCATCAGATCGAGCACGATCAGATCGATCGCGTGGCGCTCCAGCGATTGCCACATCTCACGCCCGTCGCGCGCAGCGACCGCTTCGAATCCGTTGCGGGCCAGATAGTCGACGAGCAGACGGCGGATTTCCAGGTCGTCATCTACGATAAGGATGCGGTCGGGGGTGTTGTCGGTCTTTTCCATGGGTGTCATTCGCGATGATGCGTGGGTGCCATGAGCCGATTTATAGCGCGTTTTCCTGTGCCGTGGCATTCAACATGTAACTCAGTGTAACGCCGCACGCCGTTGCAATGCTGCGATTCAATCCGGTATTTCCCGGCAACACGCCGCTTACAAGTTCAGTCTTTAATTGTAGTCATGGACGAGCAGCCTGCATCACGTCCTGGACGTCAACGGAAACCGAGGAGAAATATCATGAAAACATCAGTCAATTTGAGAAGTTTTGCGCTGATCGCGCTGCTTGGTGCCGCACTGGCGACGCCGGTATGGGCACAGCCAGGTCCCGGAATGGACGGAGGCCCGGGAATGCAGAATTCCGCGTCCGGACCCGGCGCCGGCATGGGGCGCGGTATGCGCTTCAATCAGTACAACACGCCGGGGTGGAAGCTGATGACGCCCGAGGAGCAGGCCGCGCATCGCGAGAAGATGCTGTCGGCCAAGACCTACGATGAATGCAAGGCGCTTCAGGCTGAGCATCGAACGTTGATGGAGGCGCGCGCCAAGGAAAAGGGTACGGCACTGCCTATTCCGCGGCAGAACGGATGTGACCGCATGAAGGCGCGCGGCCTGGTCAAGTAATCAAACGTCGTCCGTGCGCCGCTTTTTCGCCAATGCCTTGGACGAGTACATGCGCTTGTCGGCAACTGCCATGGCCTCGTCCAGGCTGTCCTGATCGCCATGGCGAACGGCGTAGCCCATGGCGGCACTGGGCGAAATCCTGGCGCCGCCGTCGGGAAGTTCGTGGGTGGCTTCGGAGCTGCGCCTCCCGATCTGTTCGATGGCTTCCTCCGCTTCTTCTTCCGTCATGTCGTCCACGATGGCGACGAACTCGTCACCGCCCAAGCGGAACAACATTGCGCCCGGAAACTGTTCGCGCATGCAAGCGGCAAACCGCGTGATCAGAATATCGCCGGCAGCATGGCCGTTGGCGTCGTTTACGCGCTTCAGGTTGTTGAGATCGGCGATGATCAGGGCCTGCGGATAGCGCCCGCGCTCCAGAACTTCGGCGTGATGGCTGTAGTAGTTGCGGTTGAACAATCCGGTGAGTGGGTCGGTGTAGAGCAGGATTTCGCGTTCCTTCAGAATCTGGGCTCTGGCTTTGTGCTGCACCAGCGAGTAGACGATCCAGACGGTCACGGACAGGATGACCACAAGCGTTACGATCAGGCCGCTGACAATCAGCCCGAGCTGACGGCTTTCTTCGTTGCGCAGGGTCGGCACACTCTGGATTCCGGCGTATTTCACTTCCTCGAAATCGACCAGCGTGAGCGCCTTGTCGATGATCGACGCAAGTTCGGGCTGGCGGCGATTGACGCCGAAATAGACGAAGGAATCCTTGGACGTGTTGCCTCGCTTGACCA
>Ga0316613_10002202_pt1 | contig 12607 bp, 9 predicted proteins | sample OWC_soil_day10_C_2_FD_207647 | JGI IMG/M metagenome (GOLD analysis project Ga0316613, IMG submission 207647) | Wetland soil microbial communities from Old Woman Creek delta, Ohio, United States - OWC_soil_day10_CT_b | ecosystem: Environmental > Terrestrial > Soil > Wetlands | place: USA: Ohio...
ACTTGGCTCCGTAGAAGAAACCGGTGATACTCATGCTAAAAGTGAATGGATTATCCCCAATCATAAAAAAGTGCAGGAATTGTTTTTAATGACCTTGGGGTTAGCTGGGGCACTGGGAATTAGCAAGCCAATAATAAAAAAATAAGATGAAAATTCTTGTAAAGGTGAGATCAAAATGGAAGAGATGACAAAAAAGAAAACAACCAGATGGGAACTATTTCAATTTGGTTTTGGCGGATTTGCAATCAACATCAACAATAATGCCTTAATTGCGCCATTTTTACTATATTTTTTAACCGATATTGCCAAAATACCGGCAGCGATGGCTGGGTCGATATATTTGGCAGGAAAACTGTGTCAGATGCCATTTTATCCTATTTTTGGCACAGTGTTTGACCGTACTAAATCCCGGTGGGGACGTTATCGCCCATATCTTTTTTTCGCGACGCCTATTGCCGCGATTTTTAACGTATTGTTATTTACAGTGCCAGAATTAACGACGGCCCACAAAGGCATTTACTATGGCGGCATATATGTTTTGTGTTGTATCTTGAATAATCCGATGGTTGGATTATCCTGCCAGTCCTTGATTCCAGTGTTATCTGCTGATCGATCTACGCGAAACTTTGCCGCCATGTCAAAACAACTGCTGGGTACCGTGGCCCAGGCTGGAGGACAAGCGGCCTTAATGCCACTGGTAATTTGGTTTGGCGAGCAAACTATTGGTTGGCAGCGCACTGCCATGGCATATGAGATTATTTTTATTCTTGGCATGTGGATTTGTGCTAACGGGGCCAAAAGACATGATATAGTGCCAGAGGCTGTGATAAAAAGAAAACCGCCCACACTAAAAGAGCAACTTGAAGTGCTTACCGTCAATAAACCATTGTTATTTCTTGTTCTAGCATTTTTCTTTATGGTTATTGAGTCGTCCTTATCATGGAGTGCATCAATATATCTGTATAAATATATTGTCAAGGAGCCTAGCTTGATAGTAAAGATTCCAGCGACGCAGTTGATTTTTTCCATTGCGGTGGGATTGTCGCTGCCATACCTTTTTAAATCGTACATTAGCAAAAGAACGTTCTTTATGCTGGGCACGGCGCTTGCAGTTGTTTACCCTGTAGTATTATTAGTGTTTAGACCCTTTGATAATATTCCCCTGTTGCTTGGTTTAGGGGTTTTTACACAGGTAATATTAGCTGCATTAGCGATAACTGGCTGGTCGACCTTGCCTGATTGTATTGATTACGCAGAATGGAAGACAGGAAAAAGAAGTGATGCGTTGGTAACATCGTGTTTTTCATTGGGTACCAATATTGGATTATCGTTTGGAGGGTTTCTGTTAGGAGTCGTGTTATCAGCCGTTGGTTATGTGGGCGGAACAACACCGACCCCGGAATCATTGGAAGGAATTTTTAAATTTCTAACAATATCCCCGATTGTTTTTACCGCATTAATACTCCTATGTATGAAGCTTTTTCCCATTACAGACTCATACTATAACAAAATGATCCTCGAACTTAACAAAATTAGACAAGCAAAGGAAAATGCTCAATAGCATAACCTGACCACTAAGGGTTTACTAGAGAAATTGGAACAGAGATCTCAACCTTAGCGAATGGGCGCAGCAGTAAGATGGTGTTCTGATTTTGCGATAGGTTTTGATACCAATCGATAAAGGAAGATGTGGGAACAATGGAAGTCACATTTTCCTTTGCTAGGTTAGGGCAAATAACAAAGGAAGGAGGATCGTATTTACTGTATATGCAATATTAATTTACAAATTAGGAGGATTTATGAAAAAGAAAATTATAACTTGTATGGCCTTGCTCTATAGTATGAGCGTGCTTAGTCTTGTCAGCGCGGCTGAGCCGGAAGCTGGCGATGTTCCAGCTGATCACTGGGCTTATCCTGCAGTTAAGGCATTGATGAAAGATGGCATTATTGATGGTTATGGCAATGGTGCATTCTTGGGCGATAAAACAATGACGCGTTATGAGATGGCGCAAGTTGTTGAAAAGGCGATGGATAATTCCAATAAAGCCAATGCAAAGCAGAAAATACTCATCGATAAGTTGACCGCGGAATTTGCGCTGGAAATCAATAAAATTGATGTAAGGGTTAAGAAGGTTGAGAAGGCCCAACAATCCACAATGAAAGTCGGCTTTGACAGCATGAACTTTTATGTGGGAGATAACCCGCCGGCTGGTGTTGCAAAACTTCAGGGAAATGATAGTTTGCGCTATCGGTATCGTTTGTATCTATCAAACCAGATGAACGAACAAACTTCATTTGATGCGCGCCTTACAACTTCAGTTGCTAATTTTGGCGCACGCTCTACCAGCACGAATAACCCGCTTATCGCTTTTGACAGGGCATACTTTACTTCTAAGAATTCTTTTGGTTTTGACTCTGTTATCTGGGGACGTCAAAAAATCAAAGAACTTGGGGGTAGCGTATTCTTCCAAACAGGCAACAGTGATGGGGTTACTTTGATTAAAAAGTTAAGTAATACGACTACCTTCAAGACTGGTGCTTACATTGTAAGAGCACAACCTACCACCGGTGTAGACGGAAATGCACAAGAATTACAACTTGCGTCGGTGACATCAAAAATTAGCCCCAAACTAGAAGTTTCCGGTCTGTTTGTAAACAACAATACCAGCACGGCGAAAGCTGATACATATTTGAATTACGCCTACGACAGTTCAAAAATAGCTGGCGCCTCCGCGGAATACAAAATGGGCAAGTGGACATTGATGAGTGAATATGATCGAGCTAGCCTTGATAATCCTGTCAATGCAAAAAAGAATCCATATGCGTATGCCTTTCAGATCACAAGCGGAACAGTGGCAACAAATGCCTTCGGCTCCGTTAATTCGACTCACTGTGATCTTAATAAAGTAGGCGCTAACGCATTGACAGTCGGCTATCATTACACGGAACCAGGTGTAACTCCTCAGGGTTTTGGAGGGTGGAATGGTCTAGCCATGACTTCATCAAAGTATCTCGTAAATGGTAAAAATCCTAGCGGCACAGACGGTACAAAGGGGTGGCTGTTTGAATATCAGTATGTTATTGCTAAAGGAATTCAAATAAGTGCGGATGTCAGTGATCTGAAGTATGCTACTACTGGCGCACCACTTGACAAAGTCTACATGCTTACAGTAACAACCATGTTCTAATCGTTACAACGCTAAAATATATTGTCCTAATCTTTGTCAGGCATGGATTAGGACAATATTGATTGTTTCTAATGGTTTAATCCCTTGGGGCGCGGCGATACTTATTTCTCCTACCAATGTGGGGGCCAACGCAACAGTAAAGCGGTCACTGGTGTAGATAATATCAAGGGTTGGTATGTAAGTATCAATACGTTGCCGCCAAAGGCAGCGAAGTAGCCTTTGATTCCCAGTTCTTAAAATTAGCGAGGGTGTGAAAGTATGAAAATAACTAGCGTTCGTGCCAAGCTTCTCTTGGTGTTAATACCGTTAATCTGTCTGTGTTTGGGGGTCTTATCAGGAGTAAGCTATTATTTAGCAAGTCGAGCATTAAATAAAAGCATAAATGAGACTGCAATATCAATTAGTTATTATTATGCGGATAAAGTCAAAGCTCATTTAAATGAAAAGGTTATTCAACTTGAAGATGCAGCTAGTATTCAAAGCGTGCGTACGGGAAATGACAGAGCAAAAATAATAGAGGCATTGGTCGAAACGAAGCAGCGCATAGGTGTCTTTTCGACGATGTTTTATTCCGACCCTGCAGGACATGGGGTGTTTTATGATGGAACCGTGGTGTATTCACCTGACCGTGAATACTTGAAAAAGGTGATTGCTACCCAAAAGCCGGTTATTTCTGAACCGGTACTGTCTAGAACTACCGGGAAGTTATCTGTGATATTTGCAGTACCTGTTATTTATAATGGAAAGTTGACTGGGGTAATAGGCGCTACATATACTTTGGAAAAGTTGTCAGAATTAGTAAAGGAAATCAAATTCCAGGACACAGGTTACGGTTATATTGCTGATAATTCAGGTCTTGTAATAGCACATCCCAACAATGAATTCAATGCCAAACTAAATTTGAGCGAGAAGAAGGTTAATCCTGATATTACATTTCCTACCACTGAATTGGATGATCGTCTTATCCATTTGTTTAAGAATGCTGCAGAAGGTGGCAAGCAAGTTGCGGGCAAATATGAGTTGATACCAAGTAAGCCGGATGCTGCCATTTTTACACCTATTAAGTTGCCAGGCAGTAAAGACTGGGTCATGGTTGTTGCGGCTCCAGAGAATGAAGTTACAAAGGATATAACGGTATTAGGACGGATGATGATTGGTTTATCCCTGGTATTTATCATCGTCGCTGTGGTATTTATCCTTTTCTTCAGCAAGCGTTTGGTGGAACCGTTAAAACGGCTGTTGAAGGCGTGCTCGTTGCTTGAGCAGGGAGATCTTCGTGAACGTGAGGCAAAATCTTTTTCACAAGATGAAATCGGGAAGTTGGCTCATGGTTTTCGTAAAATGCGCACGAATATGCGCATTTTAGTGATGCAGGTGCAGGAGAAAGTAGAGTATGTAGCCTCGGCCAGTGAAGAACTGTCTGCTAGTGCTGAACAGTCAGCGCAGGCGGCTGATATGGTTGCCGTTTCAATTAACGAAGTGTCGCAAGGAACGGAAAAACAGCTTAAGACAGTACACTCTACAACGGCAGTCGTTGAAAAAATCTCTGCTGGAATACAGCAGGTTGCGAGTAATATTTTATCAGTGGCAATGTCAACAGAAAAAACGAAGAATACGGCTAACAGTGGGGAACAAGCCATAGCTAAGGCAGTAAATCAAATGACAATTATAGAAGAAAAAACGATGAATACTGCCAATGTAATCAGTGCTTTGGAAGGGAAATCAAAACAAATTGGACAGATTATTGAAGTCATTTCCAATATTGCGGGGCAAACCAATCTGTTGGCTTTAAATGCGGCGATTGAAGCTGCCAGAGCGGGAGAGCAAGGGCGCGGTTTTGCTGTTGTTGCAGATGAGGTTCGAAAATTAGCGGAACAATCGCAGGGAGCAGCGCAAGAAATAACAAGTCTGATTAGCGAGATTCGCCAGAAAACTAACCATGCGGTAGTTTATATGAATGAAGGTAAGAAGGAAGTCAGTATGGGAACTGAAGTGGTTAACATTGCTGGACAATATTTCCGTGAAATATTAGGAATGATAGAAGAAGTATCAGGGCAAATTGGAGAGATATCTGGTGCAATTGGACAAATATCGAATGGTAGCAAGCAAGTGGTTAGTGCAGTACAGGAAATTGATAGTGAGAGCAGGAATGCGGCAGGACAGGCGCAAACCGTTGCAGCGGCCACAGAAGAACAAGCAGCTTCTATGCAGGAAATCAGAACATCAAGCCAAAATCTTGCAAAGCTGGCTAATGATTTGCAAAATGCAGTAGCAAGTTTTCGTTTGAAGTAATTTTATAAAATATAATATAAAAGAAAAGCATTTACAGTTTATTTGCATTATCAAGCCTCCCCACCATTTCTGCGTAATTTTTCTTTCCAATTTAACACGAAAATAATACGTTAGAGACTATTGGGTGAAAGAAGATAACCTTGGTAATGCTTAATTTTATTGGTATTGCGCGGACTTTTATGGTTTACATGAATAATTCAAGCAAACTCTATTCAGGAAATTTTTTGATAGTATTTCTTAAATAAATTCGACAGGAGCGTTGAACATGCTAATTTACTTAGGCGGAATTATTGTTCTACTTACATTTATTGCAATTATCAAAAAGTATGAGACGCGTATGGTATTGTTTTTAGGCGGCCTAATTATGGCTGCTTTATCAGGTCACGCTGCTGAAGCAATCACCGCGTTTAGTGCGGCGATGATCAATTCCGGATTGGTTCCGGTTATTTGTACTGTAATGGGTTTTGCCTACGTTATGAAATTTACAAAGTGTGATCAACATTTAGTGAATTTTTTGGCAGGCAACCTGACAAAATTTAAGATGATTTTAATTCCCGGTGCGATGCTTGTGACGTTCACTATTAACATCGCATTACCGAGTGCCGCCGGTTGTGCCGCTGCAGTGGGGGCTATTTTGATTCCAACGCTTATTGGGGCAGGTGTTCATCCAGCGATGGCGGCTAGTACGGTTCTAGCTGGTACATGGGGAAGTGTTATGAGTCCTGGAAATTCGCATAACCCTTTCGTAGCCAATTTGGCTGATGTTGACGTTATGACTGTGATAGCTAACTTAAGTAAGTCAGCTATTTTATCTGGGGTACTCGTGGCTGTAATACTGACGATGGTTGCTTATTATCGGAAAGAGAATGCCGGACAGCAGAGTATTGAAGGCAAGGAATACAATTTGGAAGTGTTTAAAGTTAACTATATTAAAGCACTGGTACCCGTTATTCCCTTGCTTTTGCTTGTGCTAAGTGCGAAACAAATACACTTGATTCCGTCTGTAAGTGTGCCACAAGCCATGATATTCGGAACTATATTGGCAGTAATTGTTACACGAATGAGTGGACAGGCGGTCACAAAACAGTTCTTTACAGGTATGGGTAATGCTTTTGGCGATGTGATCGGTATTATTATTGGCGCTGCCGTATTTACCAAAGGAATGGAACTGATCGGAATTACAGGAGCTTTAATTGGCATGATGAAGGCCTCAGAGCAAATCGCGAAGGTAGCTGCAACCTTTGGACCTTTTGTCGTGGCAGTTTTGTGTGGCTCAGGCGATGCTGCTGCGCTGGCTTTTAATGGTGCAATTACGCCACACGCGGGACAATTTGGCTTCGGCATTATTGAAATGGGCTCCTTGGCTCAGATTTCGGGCGCCTTGGGCCGCTCAATGTCGCCCGTTGCAGGTGCGGCCATTGTATGCGCGCAGCTAGCTGGTGTCGATACGATTGAATTGGCGAAGCGAAATGCTCCTGCAATGCTTGCGGCGGCTATTTTTATGATGTTTACATTAATTTAAAAGGGGAGATCTACTATGAAAATGGATGATAAAATTGCACAAGTGACAAGACAATTAGAAAAAAAAATAATAGAAAGAAGGCGTGATTTTCACCAGTTTGCAGAGGTTGGTTGGACTGAGTTTCGGACAGCCTCAATTGTTGCCAGCGAACTAGAACGATTTGGCTATCAAGTATTTGTTGGCGATGATGTCATTGAAGAGTCGCAGATGATGGGCGTACCGAATACCGATGAGTTGAGTGTACATATGACACGTGCGATAGCGCAAGGTGGAAATGCTGATTGGATTAGCAAAATGAAAGGCGGTAAGACTGGAGTAGTCGGAATTTTGGAGTTTGCTAAACCAGGACCAACAGTTGCTCTGCGCTTTGATTTAGATGCAAATGATATAACTGAGACTGAATCTAGTGAACACAAACCGCATCGGGAACAATTTGCGTCCGTTAATCATGGGGCAATGCATGCTTGCGCCCATGATGGCCATTGTGCAATCGGGTTAGGTGTAGCTGAGATTCTGTCTCAATTGAGGGATGATTTAAGTGGTAAAGTGAAATTAATTTTTCAACCAGCCGAAGAAGGGGTCCGCGGCGCTAAAGCCATGGTTGCCAAAGGAATTGTTGATGATGTTGACTATCTAATTGGCATGCATCTTGGTGTTAATTTGCGGAAGACTGGGCAAATTTCCTGCAATGTTTCAGGTTTTTTGCCTACCAGCAAATATGATGCTGTCTTTACAGGAACTGCTGCCCATGCTGGAATGGCACCACAAGATGGACGTAATGCTTTGTTGGCGGCAGCAATGGCTTCATTAAATCTTCATGCGATATCACGGCATAGTCAGGGAACTTCAAGAATTAATGTAGGTGTGATGCAAGCAGGTACAGGACGCAATGTCATTCCGCAAAATGCGCTAATCAAATTTGAAACGAGGGGACAGACGACTGAGATCAATCAATTTATGACAGAAGAAGCCAGGCGTATTATCAATTGTGCTGCGTCTATGTATGGAGTAACTGTTACTATTCAGGAAATGGGGGAGTCCATTGGTGGTGAAAGTTCTTTTAAACTGGCAAATGATTTTGTAGAAATAGTGAAACGACTGGGAAATTTTGATGATATAATACTGGAAAGCAATTTAGGCGGTAGTGACGATTGTTCCTATTTTATGAAAAGGGTGCAGGAAAATGGTGGGCAGGCTGCTTATCTATTGGTAGGTGCTGAGCTAGCTGCAGGGCATCATAACTCGCTGTTTGATTTTGATGAAGCAGCGTTACCGAAAGCTGTTCAGCTCTTAAGTGTAGGCGTAGCAGAACTATTGGCTCAACATTAAACGATAGAACTATACAATTTTTTAACAAAGGATGCTCTCATTTGTAGGATTATTTTCCTATGAATGGGGGCGTTTTATCATTGTTGGATTAATGCTAAGGGAGGGATTCCAAATGTCGATGAATTGAGCTTACATATGAAACGTGCTCTGGTGCAGGTGGAGATGCTAATGCTAAGTGGATTAGCAAAATGGAAGGCGATAAAACTCTCAAAAGTAACCATGCCTACGAGTTTTCTAGGGAAAATGGACTGGTACGATACTTGCATATAAATATAGAGGTGGGGGGAAAACTGAATGGAGGAGGTGACACGCAAGTGGGTATTCCATAAGCCGCACTAGTCCGCGTTCTACAAGTTAGCGGTGTTATTTTTTGATGGCTTCACTGGGGGCGTTGGCCTTATATGATCATAGGGCGGGAAAAAATCAGCTTCTCGAATCATTCGTAAGCAAAGCGCAGGGTGATATGTATAATTTTAATGCAATTTTTAAAAAATTAAAGGCTACGTCACAGGCAGAGAGAGGCATATCTGTCGAAATTGACGATTGATTTACCTAATGCGGTAGGAATGAAGATATGCTATTATTATAGCGTGAAAGCGGTCTTAGATAGCTTACTTACACATCTTTATCATTGAGCCAATCAGTGAACAGGCAATCCGTCTACCCCAGATACGAGGCTAATGGTGTAGCTCCTGAAAAAAAGTTATGCTCGTTATAGAGAAAATACAAAATATACGAAATATACTGACTTTATCTGTAAGGAGGGATTGTATTTAGTGGCAACACGAAGTGAAATCATGAAGCAAGTGTGCACTCATTTGTATGGATTAGTAGTAGTGGATAATCAAGCACGAATCGTTTTTGTAGAAGAAAATTATGCGAAGCTAAAAGGCTGGAAAATGGAGGATATTATAGGTCGATACATCAAGGATGTAGTCTCAACAAGTCGGCTTCCTGCAGTTCTCGAAACAGGGAAACCCATTTTAGGCGACATATTTTACAGTGAAGGTAAACCTCTGATTTGCAATCGAGTTCCTTTGGTTAAGGACGGTGTCATGATTGGTGCCATGTCGTTCTCGGTTTTTGAAGGGGTTGACAAACTGATATATTCTGTAGAAGAATTGCGTAGTGAACTGAACTATTACAAAGAAAAACTGAAAAAAAATTCTGGAATAAAGTATTCATTAGAAAGCATTATCGGCTCTAGCGATGCTGTTGTTGCAATGCGGTCAATAATATTGAGAGCTGCATGTGCGAACTCCACTGTCTTGATTCAAGGCGAAACGGGTACCGGTAAGGAGTTAGTCGCTCACGCTTTGCATCAGGAAAGTCGGCGATCACATTATCCTTTTGTTAAGCTTAATTGTGCAGCTATTCCTCATGAACTCATTGAATCTGAGTTGTTTGGTTACGATGAGGGGGCCTTTACTGGAGCTCGCCGGACAGGCAAAAAGGGCAAATTTGAGCTAGCGGAAAAAGGTACATTATTTTTAGATGAAGTCAGCCAATTATCGCTGGCTGCCCAGGCGAAATTGCTTCGTGCATTACAAGAAAAGGAAATTGAGCGAGTTGGGGGAACGGGCCCCATATCCGTTGACATCAGAATTGTAGCAGCTACTAATGATGATTTGGAAGACCTGATCAAACAGGGGACCTTCCGATCTGATTTATATTATCGGTTGAATGTCATTCCTATTAAACTTCCGCCGCTTCGAGAACGGAAAATAGATATACCCTTGCTTATAGAAAAGTTCATCGATAAATATGGTGACCAGGCGGGGTTAGGAAAAGTGACTATTGCTCCTGAGGCCGTGGAAATCTTAATAGAGTATGAATGGCCAGGAAATATTCGGGAACTAGAACATGCTGTCGAAAGGGCAATTAATCACTGCAATTCTAATGTTCTTGAACCAAGTCATTTTCAATGGTTACTGCCAAAGATCCAGAAACAAGGAAAATTGACTGCTGGTCGAGGAATTCAGGAGGCGAAAGCGGCTACAGAAAAAGAAATTATTTTGAATGCGTTGCAATCTACTCAGGGAAATAAAAAGAAGGCTGCGGAATTGTTGGGTATTGCTCGTCCGCTGCTCTACCAAAAAATGCATCGTCTTGGCATTAATTGAGTAAATCCTCGGTACGAAAGCGGCTTGGTAGAAATATCCATTAATTTCAGAAAAGTTGCGCAATTTACATGCTGACACTTAAAAAATTTTAGATTAAAAGAAGAATTTAGCAAAAAGACGATATATAAGGCAAGAAGTATAACGTGTATACTGCCGAAAACAGAGGCACAAGTTGTAACGGATTGCTGGTTGAGGCCAGGGGATGAGATGTGGAACTTTGCGATGCGGCGAATAGATATAAGAAGGTGTAAGGAGAGGTTTGATGAAAATGGAGCTTATCCAAGTAGACCAGGGATTATGTGTTAGGTGCGGGAATTGTGCAGCTGTGTGTACGAGAGGAATAATTAACATGGGGAAGGAAGGACCAGAGTATAAGGAACCAGAAGGTTGTATTGCGTGCGGTCATTGTGTTGCGGTATGTGCTTATTCAGCATTAAGCAATATTCGGACACCGCTTGCGGGGCAAATTCCAATGGTACGTTTTCCGGTAGTAGATGGCACCTATAGCTTCGACAAGGACATTAAAGGGGGGGCCAATGGTTACACGTCTTGAGATATTGGAAAAAGTGTTGACACAAATGCGCGGGTTAGTAGTTGTCGATCATGAAACAAAGATTGTTTATTTGAATGAAGAATATGCTGAGACGATTGGGCACAACCCGCAAGAGGTCTTGGGCCACCCAGTAAAACAGGTTATTCCTGATAGTAAATTGCCAGTCGTAGTTGAGTCTGGTAAAGTCATTCTCGGTGATGTGTACTACGTCGTGGGTAAACCCACAGTGTGCAACCGCATACCCTTAAAAAAAGATGGCGTTTTGATTGGTGCCATGTCCTTTGAGGTATTCGGCGAAATAAAACAGTCGGACAAGCTTTTTGAATCTCTGCACGAATTACATACTCAGCTTGACTATTATAAAGAAAAGTTAAAACGCTTTTCTGGGGCACGATATTCCATGGCAGATATTATCGGCTCAAGCAGTGCCACCATCAAATTACGTAGAGATATATTGAAGTCGGCTTGCACGAACTCCACAGTGCTTATTCAAGGGGAAACGGGTACGGGAAAAGAACTGGTGGCCCATGCATTACACCGGGAAAGCCTCAGAGCTCATTATCCTCTTGTCAAACTAAATTGTGGCGCCATTCCCACAGAGTTGATAGAATCTGAATTGTTCGGCTATGATGAGGGGGCTTTTACGGGGGCTAAAAGGAAAGGGAAAAAGGGTAAGTTTGAGCTAGCCGATAAGGGAACGTTATTTTTAGATGAAATAGGCCAGCTTTCAATGATGGCCCAGGTAAAACTGCTTCGTGCCCTGCAAGAGAAGGAAATTGAACGGGTTGGCGGAGCAGCTCCGATTACCGTCGACGTACGAATCGTTGCAGCGACCAATAATGATTTGGAAGAAATGGTAAAGCGAGGTTCCTTCCGGGCAGATTTATTTTATCGATTGAACGTCATTCCGATTAAAGTACCTTCACTGCGCGAAAGAAAATCTGACATACCGGCGTTGGTGGAAATGTTTTCTAATAAATACGGCGATCAGGCTGGCTTAAGTTCGCTCTCAATCGCGCCCGACGTACTGACATTGCTTATGGAACATGAATGGCCTGGCAACATTCGTGAGTTGGAAAACTCCATCGAAAGGGCCATTGGAATGTGCAACGGCAACGTCCTTGATATTAACCACTTCGAATGGCTGCTGCCAAAGAGTCGTAATGGAATAATAAAGGTGAAGGGGAAGACGCTGGAAGAAGCAAAAGCGGAGTTTGAAAAAAATATGATTGTTAATGTTCTGCAGTCTACCAACAACAACATAAAAAAAACGGCTGAGCTGCTTAATATAGATCGTTCACTCTTGTACCAGAAAATGCGCCGCCTCGATATTCAATATCGGTAATAATAATAAAAGTGTAAGTAGAAAGAAACAGTGTGTGATTTTTTCACACACTGTTTCTTTTACCTTGTAAAACACACGGAGAATGTCGTTTTTCCCCTAATTTATTCGGCAATTTATGTGAGGTTAACACACACCATAGAGTAACCATACCTATGAGTTTCTTAGGGAAAACAGGCTGGCACAATACTTGCGTATATATCAATGTGTAGGGGGAGGGGAAAGACTGAATGAAGGGGATGATATTTAGGCAGAATT
>Ga0316613_10002203_pt1 | contig 12606 bp, 11 predicted proteins | sample OWC_soil_day10_C_2_FD_207647 | JGI IMG/M metagenome (GOLD analysis project Ga0316613, IMG submission 207647) | Wetland soil microbial communities from Old Woman Creek delta, Ohio, United States - OWC_soil_day10_CT_b | ecosystem: Environmental > Terrestrial > Soil > Wetlands | place: USA: Ohio...
TAACATCGAATTGCCACCTAGATGAAAGTTTTTAAAGGAGCCAGCTCCATTGATTGCAGCAACGAAAAATTGATTTTCAATCGCGCGGGCTTGATTTAGAATTTGCCAATGTGCTAGGCGTTCTATTGGCCATGCAGCAGGAACAAATAGGAGATCAATGTCTTCTAAAGCAAGCATACGAACAAGTTCGCAGAATCGAACATCATAACAAATAATCACTGCACATTTTATTCCGTCGAGTATAAAGGTGCTAAGTTTATCGCCAGCAGAAAATATATGGTTCTCCTTAGAGGGGGAAAATAGATGAATTTTATGATAGGTCGCAATCTCTTCGCCTTGCCGATTGAAGGTATAATTGGTGTTGTATAATTGGTCACCAATGCGGTTGGCAATAGAACCACCTACGATATTAACGTTGTATTGCTTTGCTAAATTACTTAAAAATATCCGTGTTTCTTGACCGTCTATATCGGCAAAAGTAGTAATTGGTTTTGGAAAAAAACCCACATTCCACATTTCTGGTAAAGCAAGTACATCAGGTTTTTCTTGCATTGCTTTTTCAGTGGCTGTGAGGACGGAAGCTTTATTTTTTTTAAAATCGCCCAAGGCAATATGTATTTGGAGTAATGATAGTTTCATGGTGGTTTAACCTCACAATTTTTATCTATGTAGCAGTAAAATAATACATAGCTGATTTTTAATACTTTATTTGAAGCTATTTCTGCATTGGCTCCATATTTCCTTGTTATTTTTGGCATAAACGCTAAATTTATTTATGTTTATAGAAAATCTCATAAAAATTTACGATAAGAATGCAAACATAATGCCAGTAAGAGTAGCCGACTATTTTGAAGGTGTAAAACTACTCAGGATCTGTTTTATCGGAGGGAGCAGTAGGTTTTTGTGGTGTACACGGAAAACTGCAATCTGGATTCAGTGGATCTGGCGGAGAAAAACAAGAGTTTTCTTCGCAATAACAGTCTAAAATGCGTCGTAACACTTCAATTTCAATAATTTCCTCAATGGTTTGGTTCTCGACAGGATTTTGGGCTAAACTAAAGAAGTCAATTGGCGCAGAGGTCGTGCTTAAAAATTGTGCCATAAATTTAATTTTACAGCAAAGCAATTCTAATAAAATATCGATTAATGTACCACAACGGTCAAAACGAACAATTGCCCGTTCATAAAGTTCAATTGGTACGCCTGGTGTTCGACCGATTTCTTCAGCGGAGCCAACCAATAACCGATAGCTACTAGATAATGAAGCGAGATTAGGGACTAGCGCATTAACATCAGAAATAATGGCACTTAAAATTGGCGTAGCCATAACAGAAATCACCTCTCATACAGTTACTACATCATAGTATGTCATAAGGACTTTCTTGGTGAAGGCAGGATTGCGTAAGTAAGTAGAGAATTATAAGTTTTAAAAGCAAATTGAGGCTCAATGAATTTGCACCAATGAAAGGTAGGGAAGCAGCGTGGAAAGAGTTCACTATGATGTTGGAGATACCGTAAAAATGAAAAAAGTACATCCGTGTGGGACCGATTTGTGGGAAATTACGCGTACAGGTATTGATTTTGGAGTGAAATGCAAAGGTTGTGGTCGCTTCGTTATGATACCGCGCCCTAAATTCGAAAAAGCAGTGAAAGCAATTGTTGAAAAAAAGCAGATGGAAGAGTAACCCTGAACTAATAGCAGCAAACAAAAGGATAAATCATTTCGGGTGTGAATTTTTATTTGTTTATGATAAATGTTATTGACAGAGTCCCGCACCATCGAATATAATAATCTCATAAAATAAAATATTTTAAATACAGAACTGGCGGAACGAGTGGTTTACCACGGGGGACTGTATTTTTTTTAAGCCGACCGCCTGGGCATAGTTATCTAGCTCAGGCGGTTTTTTGTCGTTTTCTTAAGCTGATTTTTTTCGTTTACAAAGATCGAATGAGTGCAAAAATAATAAATAAAGGAGGTAAAAACATAAAATTAGTACCAGATATTAAAAGTTGATCATATTACCTTGACATATATTGTTTGACTCGAATATAATAAGCACAGCAAGACCATAATAATTTAATATTGCAGAGCTTTAAAAAGTCCTGTTTACGCAGAGATTTTAAACGTTTAACTGATAATTTTATCAATAAAATAGGAGGAATTCTCATGAAGAATTGGCAAGGATTTAAAGAAGGCAATTGGCAAAAAGTAATAGATGTGAGAGATTTTATTCAAACAAATTATAAACCTTATGAAGGTGATGATAGCTTTTTAACGGGGATTACTGGCAAAACCAAAGCAGTTTGGGATGTCTGTAAAATTTTATTAGCAGAAGAAAATAAAAAAGGTATTCTTGACGTAGATACAAAAGTTGTTTCCACTACGACATCGCATAAAGCTGGTTATATTGATAAAGAAAACGAAGTTATTTTTGGTTTACAAACAGATGCACCATTAAAACGTGGCGTGATCGTAAATGGTGGCGTTCGCATGGCTGAACAAGCTTGCGAAGAATATGGCTATGAATTGGATCAAAGTATCAAAGATATCTATACAAATAATGTGACAACCCATAATAGTGCAGTATTTAGTATTTATACGCCAGAAATGCGTAAAGCACGTAAACTAGGGATTATTACTGGACTTCCTGATGCTTATGGTCGCGGACGCATCATTGGTGATTATCGTCGTGTGGCACTTTATGGAATCAACCGTTTAATCGAAGAAAAAGAAAAAGATTTAAATCAAAAGTTTAATTCCCCGATGACAGAGGAAACTTTACGTAGTCGCGATGAAATTGCTAAACAAATTTCTGCACTCAAAGATTTGATTACTATGGGTAAAGAATATGGGTTTGATATGAGTGAGCCTGCGAAAGATGCCAAAGAAGCAGTGCAATGGGTATATTTCGGCTATCTTGCAGCGATTAAAGATCAAAACGGTGCAGCGATGTCTATTGGTCGTGTATCGACATTCTTAGATATTTATATTTCTCGCGATATTGAAAATGGTATATTAACAGAAACTGGCGCGCAAGAATTGATGGATCAATTTGTAATCAAACTTCGTCTTGCTCGTATGCTTAGAACACCAGAATATAATGAACTATTCGCTGGTGATCCACTTTGGGTAACAGAGTCGATTGGTGGGATTGGACAAGATGGTCGTTCTTTGGTAACCAAAAACTCTTATCGTGTGCTTCACACATTGTATAATTTAGGGCCAGCACCGGAGCCAAATTTAACAGTGCTTTGGTCAGAAAAACTGCCAAGTAACTTCAAAGAATTCTGTGCACAAGTATCGATTGATACAAGCGCAATTCAATATGAAAATGATGAAGTGATGCGTCCAATTTACGGGGATGATTATGGAATCGCTTGTTGCGTATCGGCGATGCAAATTGGCAAGCAAATGCAATTCTTTGGTGCGCGGGCAAACTTAGCAAAATCATTATTACTTGCCATTAATGGCGGTTTAGATGAAAATGCTGCAAAACAATTAGCACCAGCAATGCCGATTGTCGAAGGTGAATATTTGGATTATGAAGTTGTTCGCAAAAATTATTCTAAAGTACTTGCATGGCTCGCAGGTCTTTATGTAAATACCATGAATTTAATCCATTTTATGCATGATAAGCATGCCTACGAAGCAGGACAAATGGCGCTTCATGATACTGATGTAAAACGTTTGATGGCGTTTGGCGTAGCTGGACTTTCCGTAGCAGTTGATTCTTTGAGTGCAATTCGTTATGCAAAAGTAAAACCAATTCGTGATGAAAACGGTATTGCGAAGGAATTCGCAATCGAAGGCGAGTTCCCAATGTATGGTAACAATGATCCACGCGTAGATAGTCTAGCAAAAGAAATCACGCATGAATTTATTACTGAACTTAGAAAACATGAAACGTATCGCAAGGCAGAACATACTTTATCAGTACTTACGATTACTTCCAATGTTATGTATGGTAAGAAAACTGGGGCGACTCCAGATGGTCGTAAAGCTGGCGAAGCATTTGCGCCGGGAGCAAACCCAATGCATGGCCGCGACAAACATGGTGCACTCGCAGCGATGAAATCCGTAACGAATATTTCGTATGATGATTGTCGTGATGGTATTTCTTATACCTTCTCGATTATTCCAGCAGCTCTTGGTAAAAATGCCGATAATCGTGCGAAAAACTTAGTGGCATTATTAGATGGGTACTCTGCTTGTCATGGTCACCATATCAATATCAATGTATTTGACCGGGCACTACTCGAAGCCGCTATGAAAGAACCAGAAAATTATCCGCAACTTACTATTCGTGTATCTGGCTATGCAGTTAATTTCGTAAAACTTAGTAAGGCGCATCAATTGGAAGTAATCAGACGTACTTTCTATGAAGCAGTTTAATATGGTAGGATATTATCATTCCAAAGAAACCTTTGGTACTGTGGATGGTAAAGGGATTCGTTACGTACTATTTTTGGCGGGGTGCAGCTTAGGCTGTGCCTTTTGCCATAATCCAGATAGCTGGGCACGTAGTGATAAGACGATTACGGTAGAGGAAGTCATTGCCGATGTTGAGCAGTATCGCAGTTTTTATGAGTCTTCGGGTGGTGGCATTACGGTAAGTGGTGGCGAGCCATTACTCCAGCCAGAGTTTGTTGCGGAGTTGTTTAAGGCTTGTCAGCAAGCAAAGATTCATACCACTGTAGATACGGCGGGCTTTTATCGTCAAGATGTTCTTGATGCAGTGCTAGCGCATACCGATCATGTGTTATTTTCCTTAAAAGCGGTGGATGCAAAAATTCATCAGTATTTAACGAAAGCTGACAACACACAAATATTAGAAAATCTAGCATATATTGCAAAGCGGAAACCAATATCACTTCGTTATGTGGTGGTGCCTGGGATAAATGATACTGCTGAAGAGATTGATGCCTTGGCTGATTTAATTAAAAAAATCGGTGGGGCTGTAAAAGTAGAATTACTCGGGTATCATACGATGGGCGTTTATAAATGGAAGGAACTTGGCATGGATTACAAGCTTGCTGATGTCAAAGCTGCAAGTAAAGAAGATGTGCAAAAGGTACGATTAGAGTTAGAAAAAGCCGGAATTGAGATGCAATATTAGTGGCTAATGGATAAAAGAAATAAAAGGAATATAAATATCGGATGCTAGTAGAGTGTCCGGTATTTTTTCATTACAAGATGTTAGAATTGCTACTAAAATAGCACGAGGTATTGCAATTAAACCCTAGATACTCTACAATTATAGGGACTTGATTTTTGTTAAATATAGATGCATTTGTAAGGACAGTTGCTGTTCGTTTCAATAAAATAATATTAGAATAAGGTGGAATTTTCATTTATGAGTAATTTAGAAGTAGGGATCGTTGGATTACCTAACGTTGGCAAGAGTACATTATTTAATGCGATTACAAAAGCTGGTGCTGAAGCGGCGAACTATCCATTCTGTACTATTGAACCGAATGTTGGTGTCGTAGATGTACCAGATCCTCGTTTGGCCGTATTAAGTGATATGAACAATGCGAGAAGAATTGTTCCAGCATCGATCCGTTTTGTGGATATTGCAGGACTGGTAAAAGGTGCAGCACAAGGGGAGGGTCTGGGCAATAAATTCTTGTCGCACATCCGTCAAGTAGATGCGGTTGCGCAAGTAATTCGCTGCTTTGTGGATGAGAACATTACGCATGTTGAAGGTAATATTGATCCCTTGCGTGATATCGAAATCATCAATACTGAACTCTGCTTAGCTGATCTGGAGTCCGTGGAAAAACGTATGGAACGCTCTCAAAAGATGGTGAAAAGTGGCGATAAAAAAGCAAAAGTAGAAATGGATTTATTAACTCGCATTAAAGATATGCTAGGTGAAGCATTGCCAGCGCGCCGTGTAGAAATGAATGAAGATGAGTTATTAATCGTTCGCGATTTAAATCTTTTAACGTTAAAACCAATTCTTTTCGTAGCAAATGTTGCGGAAGATGAAGTAGCAACTGCTGACGCAGAAAATGCCTACGTACAAAAGGTAAAAGAATATGCTAAACACGAAGGGGCAGAAGTTATCGTTGTTTCCGCGAAAGTAGAGTCTGAAATTGCTGAACTTGGCGATGAAGATGCAAAGGATTTCTTAGCAGAGCTAGGCTTAGAACAATCTGGTTTAGATAAATTAATCAAGGCTTCGTTCAAATTATTGGGCTTGATTACGTTCTTAACAGCTGGAGTGCAAGAAGTACATGCTTGGACAATCACAGAAGGAACAAAAGCACCAGCAGCTGGTGGGAAAATCCATAGTGATATCGAACGTGGTTTTATCCGGGCCGAAATTGTCTCTTACGATGAGTTGATTGCCGCGGGTAGCCAAAATGCAGCTAAAGAAAAAGGACAAGTTCGCCTTGAAGGTAAAGAATATATCATGAAAGACGGCGATGTAACGTATTTCCGCTTTAACGTTTGATTTTAAATTTCTATAAATTTTAAAGGCCTGCTATATTAGCAGGTCTTTTGTGTTATCATAGAGTTATTATTGAGAATGTTATTTTTGCGATAGATACACTCTTTGGAGGCTGATTTCTTATGTCACAAGCAAGATTGGTATTTTTGGCGGTATTAACGACTTCTTTTATTGGACCATTTATGGGGAGTGCGATTAATTTGGCAATTCCGGCAATGGGGGAAACATTTGGCGCAAATGCGAATGTACTTAGTTGGGTTGTAACAGCCTATTTGCTTGGTTCAGTGATGGTGATGCTACCCATTGGGCGGCTTGCGGATATTATTGGGCGTAAAAAAGTCTATACACTAGGCGTAACTTTACTGATCGTGTTTACTTTATTAGCTGGTTTTTCTTGGTCAGTTGAACTGCTGATTTTATTTCGTTTGATTCAGGGAATGGCGACAGCGATGATTTTTAGTACGGGAATGGCGATGATTATCTCTGTTCATAAAATGTCGGAGCGAGGGCGAGTGATTGGGTTTTCTGCAGCGGCTACTTATATTGGATTATCGCTAGGTCCAATGCTCGGTGGGATGATGACGTATTATATCGGCTGGCGCAGTATTTTTTTTATTACCGCAATTGTATTGACCGCTAGTTTACTAGCAATCATCAGAGTCAAAGAAGAATGGTTTGGAGCCAAGGGCGAAACGTTTGATATTCGAGGAGGTATTTGTTACATCATTGCGAGTCCGGCGATATTGTACGGCTGTTCGACGATTGTTACGCTAGACTATGCGAAATATATTTTAGTGGGTGGATTGCTGCTCTTTGCAATGTTTGTTAGAAGGCAGCTCAATTGTCCGTCTCCTATTTTTGATGTGAATCTTTTTCGTGGAAATACAGTATTTGCGATGTCCAATGTAGCGGCAATGATTAATTATAGCGCGACCTTTGCAATCGGTTTTATCTTATCGCTCTATTTACAGTTGATTCGTGGTTTTGATGCTCCAACAGCTGGCATGATTTTACTGATTCAACCGATTGTTATGGCATTATTTTCACCAAAAGCAGGGGCATTATCGGATAAGATTGATCCACAAATTGTTGCTTCTATCGGGATGGGTTTAAATACATTAGGTCTTATTTTCTTTGCTTTTATCAATGCGGATACGCCCATTATGTTCATTGGGCTTAATTTTATGCTGATCGGGCTAGGGTTTGCACTCTTTTCCTCTCCTAATAATAATGCGATTATGGGAGCGGTCACGCCGAAGTATTATGGTGTTGCAGCGTCGGCTTTATCGGCTATGCGGCTTGTCGGGCAAGCAATTAGTATGGCAATTGTGACCTTTGTGTTATCGGTTTATGCGATAGATACGATATCGCCAGCATATTTAAGCAACTTATTGATTGGTTTTCGCCGGATTTTTTTGATTTTTACCTTACTTTGTGCAATCGGAACTTTGGCTTCGCTCGCTAGAGGCAAGCGAAAAATCTAAATTATTTCAAAAATTTAGTATAAAACTTCTTGCATAGCATGGACAAGAAGTGATATAATAATTTAGTCATAAGACAGTTAGGTTTCAAAAAACTATTTTTGGACCTTCCCTGCTCCGCTTAAGGAGCCATTAGTCCAGAGAGGGAGGTGATTTCGTGAGAAAATACGAAGTCATATTCATTGTTAAACCACTTGAAGAAGAAGCAACTAACGCTGTAATCGAAAAATTCGAAAAGCTAATTGCTGACAATGGTGGTAACATTGATAAGGTTGATCGTTGGGGTAAAAAACGTTTAGCATATGCAATTGATGATTGCATGGACGGTTATTACTGCTTATTCTACATTACTGGTGAACCAGCACTTGTTGCTGAAATTGACCGTGTAATGAAGATTACTGACGGCATCTTAAAACACATGATCATTAAAGAAGAAGAATAATATAGGCCAGGGGGAAAGTTACCATGAATAAGGTTATATTGGTTGGTCGTCTTGCACGTGACCCAGAAGTACGTTATACGCAAAGTGGAAAAGCAAATGCTACATTCAGCCTTGCTGTTAGTCGTTATGCTGGTAATGGGCAAAATACAGCTGATTTTATACCCATCGTAGCGTGGGAAAAACTGGCCGAAATTTGTGGCAATAATCTAATCAAAGGTAGCCAAATCTTAGTTGAAGGTCGTATACAAGTTCGTAATTACGAAACACAAGACGGTCAAAAACGTTATGTGACAGAAGTAATTGCTCAAAATATTGAGTTTATGGGCAGTAAACAATCAAAACCAAGTGATGGCGGTTCTGCACCTACAACGGGTGGTGCGAATTCCTTTGGTAGTGAAGTCTTCCCTGACGAAGAAATACCATTTTAAAGGGAGGTATGTTCGGTGAGACGCGAAAGAGGAAGAAAACCTAAGAAAAAAGTTTGTAGTTTCTGCGTAGATAAAGTAGATTCTATCGATTATAAAGATGTTCCAAAATTACGCCGTTACGTTACAGAACGCGGTAAGATTTTACCACGTCGTATTTCTGGTAACTGTGCAAAACATCAACGTCAAGTAACTGTAGCAATTAAACGTGCACGTAACATTGCATTATTGCCATTTACTGCTGAATAAGATATTTAGCGAGAGAGCCTTACGGCTCTCTTTTTGTATGTAGAAAAATAATAGCTAGATATGTTTGCATGTTATATAGAAAAATACAAGATATTGTGGATAAGTAGTAGAAAATGATGTTTTAATCGCAAAATAGATGAAGTTATACACAAAATCCTGTGATTATGTTGTGTATAAGTCAATATCAATGGTTGTGATGTGCATAACATTTGAAGCGAACATAGAATTTAATGAAAATAAAAATAACCGTAGTTTTACTGAAATTCAGCAAGACTACGGTTATTTTTAAGTTTATATATTCCAATAGGTAAGTAAACTGGTCATAATGATGATGCTGATCGGAATAGCAAAGGAGCTACAAATGCCAGATAGTTTAGCATCGGCACCACATTTTTCTGTGAAGATTGTCGTGCTGATTGGAATTGGTGAGAAGGTCGTGAGAATCACGACTTGCTTAATCGCCATGGAGAACGATGTATAGTAGTAGATGGTAATAGCAAACATAGTCGCTGTAATTAGGCGAACGGCTAAAATTTTCATGACATGGATTCGTTGATATTTTTCTAGTTTACCTTCAAACAGCATGCCGATAAGTAGCATACATAAGAAGGGATTACTACTACCGATATGTGAAGTAATGAAAAAAATAAAATCAGGCAATTTTATGCCTGTTATTGTAATAAATAACATAACCATATACACATCAAAGGGAATAGAGGATAGCATTTTTTTAATAAAATTTTTTAGCTTTTGTTGTTCGCTATTCCCAGCAATTTCTGAAGCTAAAGCATACGTAACGCCTGTACACATGACGGAATTCCCAATGTCAAACATACTGGTAACAATAACTCCAAACGGTCCTAACGCGGTTTGAACAAAAGGAAGGGTAAAACAGCCGATGTTATAGCCGGGCATATTTAGCACATTAAATGCTTTAATCTCGTTATGTTGGTCGTGCGATAATAGTAAGGCTAGGATAGAAACGATAATATTAAACAGTAGGCTGACAAGGATTACATAATATAGAGATTGATCCATAGTGAAGTTGGCAAACCCTGAAATCAAGGCACAAGGCAGTGTAACCATCATGATTAGATTTGTAATTAATTTACGGCCCTCTAGCGTAACAAAGCCTTGGCTTTTCAATGTATAACCAATGATAATGATGATGATTAAGCTAAGTGCATTTAATAGAACATTACTCATAAAAACCTCTTTTAATAAATACTTATATCCTATGATAACGCCTAAAAAAGATAACTGCAAGGTAAGTTGCGAAAAGAAAGCCAGCCAACGTTAGATTTTTTGCTAACGTTGGCTGGTTTTTTAGATAATTTCAGCTAAAGGGTCGAGTTGAATGATTTCAATGCCCTTGCTGCGAAGGAGAGAAAGTTCAGCTTCGTCAGCGTCTTTATTTGTAATGACCGTTGAGATTTTATCAAGGGAACCACTGAGAAAATTATGCTGCTTGCCGATTTTTGAACTGCTGGCTAATACGAAACAAGGACCAATGCAGCGTTTTAACATCATTTCATTAATCGGCGTTTCTTGTAGTACGGAGGTGGTAATACCACCTCGAACACTAATGCCGCCGACACCGATAAAAGTTTTGTTGGCAGTGATTTTTGTTAGTGTATGAATGGCAAATTCGCCAACCATCGATTGTTTTCTTTCATAAATTTCGCCACCAGTTAGCACGATTTCCACCCGAGGATCTTTTTCAGCATTAATTGCTTTGCCGTTGTTTGTAATGACAATCACTCGTTTATTGATGAGATACTTTAAAATTAGTAAGGCAGTAGAGCTTGAGTTAATAAAGATTGTATCACCGTCATCAATTAGTGAAGCTGCATATTTGGCAATTGCGTGTTTTTGTAAGATACTTTTTGGCGATAAGGTATCTGGCGCAGGATCTTCTTTTAAATTCCCCTCTACTAACTGTGCACCGCCGTGAAATCTTTCTACGATATTTTGCTGTTCAAAGATTTGCAGGTCGCGGCGAATCGTTGTCGGAGATACTTTCAGTTTTTCTGCGAGATCATCTACTTGGACAGTTTTACTTTCTTTTAAACATTTTAAAATATATTGCTGGCGTTTAAAAACAATGCCTTTGCTATTTTTCATAATATGGATCAGTCCTTTCAATATGTGCATATAATATAATTTTATCATTCGTTAAATGTTCAAGTTTTAGCCTAAATGAATAGTGATAGGTTTGTTTTTGCGATTAGTATAAATATATTATAATGCAACCCTATAGAAATAAACAACTATTATTAATAAAAAAACATATAAACGAGCGTAAAGTAACTTACTTGTATTCAATTTACGCTCATATAAAACAAATAAGCATAAAATAGTGAATTTAAACAAAAAATATTAGATTAATACTTGTAAATTAGCAAATGTAGGTGTATTATAAAACCATAAACAATAATCATTTGAGAAAAAACAAAGCAAATGAGCGTAAAAGTAATTATATGTAGTAAAACAAACATAACGGAGGGGTATCATGAGCAAAGTTAAAGAAATTAGCAGAGAATCATGGATTTTAAGTACATTCCCAGAGTGGGGCACTTGGCTAAATGAAGAAATCGAACAAGAAGTAGTTGCTCCTGGAACATTTGCAATGTGGTGGTTAGGATGCACTGGTATCTGGGTGAAATCAGAAGGAAATGCGAATATCTGCATTGATTTTTGGTGTGGCAGCGGAAAAAGAACCAAAGCAAAACCAAATATGGATCCGCAGCATCAAATGGCAAGAATGTGCGGCGGTAAAAAATTGCAACCAAATTTAAGAGTAGCGCCATTTGTTCTTGATCCGTTCGGTATTAAACAAATTGATGCAGTATTATCTACGCATTATCATAATGACCATATAGATGTGAATGTAGCAGCGGCAGTTATGCAAAATTGTGCAAGTGATGTTCCTTTCATCGGACCTAAATATTGCGTAGAAAAATGGATGGAATGGGGCGTACCAGCAGAACGTTGTATTACAGTAAAACCTGGTGATGTAGTAAAAGTGAAAGATATGGAGATTGTAGCACTTGAATCTTTTGACCGTACTGCTTTGATTACAGCACCGCCAGATGGAGATTTAAAAGGTTGGTTACCAGATGATATGGATGAAAAAGCGGTAAACTATCTGATCAAAACTCCAGGAGGAAATCTTTATCATAGTGGTGATTCCCATTATTCCAACTATTATGCAAAACATGGTAACGATTACAAAATTGATGTTGCATTAGGTTCTTATGGTGAAAATCCTCGTGGGATTACGGATAAAATGACAGCTTCCGATATTCTTCGTATGGGAGAATCTTTAAATACAGAAGTTGTAATCCCGTTCCATCATGATATTTGGGCGAATTTCCAAGCTGATCCAGCTGAAATTACGACTTTATATGAAATGAAAAAACATCGTCTGCAATATAAATTCAAACCGTTTATCTGGCAAGTGGGTGGAAAATTCGTATTCCCAGCAGATAAAGATAAACGCGAATACCACTATCCAAGAGGCTTTGAAGATTGCTTCGCAAAAGATA
>Ga0316613_10002206_pt1 | contig 12599 bp, 9 predicted proteins | sample OWC_soil_day10_C_2_FD_207647 | JGI IMG/M metagenome (GOLD analysis project Ga0316613, IMG submission 207647) | Wetland soil microbial communities from Old Woman Creek delta, Ohio, United States - OWC_soil_day10_CT_b | ecosystem: Environmental > Terrestrial > Soil > Wetlands | place: USA: Ohio...
GCCGACGGTGGCATCCATCAGGAAGTTGATCTTGTCGAAGAGGAAGGCCGTGTGGCCATCCAGCGACTCGATGTCGCGCAGGATCTGGCGCGCGTCTTCGAGCTGGTCGGGGGAGAGGAACTTGCCCCGGATCAGGAAGGAGACGGCCCGGCGCGTATCCAGCACATTGCGCCGGATGCGTCCGTTGAGATCCTCTTCGGCGGCAATCGCAGCGAGGATCTTGGCGGCTTCCGCATCGGTCATCTCGGTGCTGAGCACCTGCTTGCCGACGGCTTCGAGCGAGGTATATACATCTTCGAGCGCATCGGCTGAATATTCGACGTCGGCGGCGTAAAGATCGAGCAGCACATCCTTGCCGTCGGTCACATAGCCGGGCTGGATCCGTGCGCGCAGACGCTGCAGGCGGAAGACCGGCAGTTCCTCGTTGCGGATGGAGAACAGGATGCCGCGGTGGAGCACGAAGGCCACCGCCACGTTGCGCGATTCGTCTTCCTTGTCGAGCAGGAAGTCGGAGTGCAGATGCACCTGCTCGCTGTCGTCTTCGATGTAGAAGCGCGCGGATTCTTCCAGGTCGGTGAGGTTTTCCGGATCCGGCAGGCTCAGGTCGAAAACTTCCTTGACCCATTCCAGTGCGAGTTTGTCCGGATCGATCAGGTCGACCCAGATCGGCTTGGCGGCAATCAGGGCCGCGCGCGACGCGATGTTGATCTGGCGCAGCCGGCCGTTGTGCAGTTCGAAGGCGTTCAGCGTGATCGGTTTCTGCTCGGGCTGGGCGGGCGGGCTGGTCAGCGCTTCGGTGGTCGATTCGGACAGCTCTTCGAGGATTTCCTCCCCGCGCCCATCCTTGACCAGTTCCCATACCACCACACTCTCGTTGTGCGGCAGTACTTCGAGGATGCGGGCGATCTCGGCGACATCGAGCGCATCGAGCTTTTTCTGCAGCTCGACGAGATTCTGTTTGTGCACGAGGCCTTCGACCAGATCGTGACGCTGCATGTCCTGGCGCCGCACCAGGTCTTCGACCAGACGATGGCGCGACAGCAGCGCCTGCACTTCCTGCAGGTGCAGATGGAAAGCCTCGTCATTGGCGGGCTGGATGTCTTCGGTTTCGGACATGACGGGCCTCGGTCGGAAAGCAGCGATTCTACTTGTTAATCGTCTCGCGCCGCAGGGTCACGGTGAAGCGCCCGACAGTTTTTTCAGGCTGGCCGGTGTGCCGTGCGTCTGTCGGCGTGTGCCAGCCCTGCGCCGTGCCCGTGCGATGCCGTCAGGGTACTTCGGAATAGGGCATGCGACTTTGCACGCGCGCCGCATGCGCGCTCAGCCGGGCAGGGTAACTTTTCTCGAATTTGCGCGGATTCGGCAGCATGACAGCCAGGTGGGCGGCCTGCTCGGGGCCGAGCTGGCTGGCGCCGATGCTGTAATAGCGCCGCGCGGCCGCCTCGGCACCGAAGATGCCATTGCCCCACTCGACCACGTTCAGATAGACCTCCAGGATGCGGCGCTTGTCCCACAGCGCTTCGATCATGATCGTGATCACCGCTTCCTCGGCCTTGCGCACGTAGCTGCGCGTCGGACTCAGGAACAGGTTCTTGGCGAGTTGCTGGCTGATCGTCGAACCGCCGGCGACCGGCTTGCCCTTCTTCTGGTTTTTCTCGATGGCTTTCTGGATGCCGTCCCAGTCGAAGCCGTCATGATCGACAAACGAATCATCCTCGGCCGCCACTACCGCGCGCTTCAGGTGTACCGAAATCCTCTCGTAAGGCTGCCACTGGCGACGCAGCTGGGCCTTGGGGTCTTTCACGCGCAATTCGGCCAGACGGATTTCCATGAAACTGGTAAGGCCCGGATTGACCCATTTCCACCACAGCACCCAGCCCAGCAGCCATAAATGCCAGAGCAGGACGAGGAGCAGGAGCGCGGCGATGGCACGGCGTGACCAGAGAGCCAGCTTTTTCATGGGGTACGTAAAAACAATGAGGCGTCGGCGCGCAGCTTCGCATTGCCTGCCCCCATGATCAAGAGGGTTGTCCGGCTCAGGTCAACAACGGATTCCCAACTCCCTGTATCCTTAGGGTTTCCCCTCTGGCTTGGCGCCTCGCTGCGTTTGAGCCTCCATCACGTTTTGCGGGGCTTTGCCCCCTTGCCGACCATGACTCAAGCGATCAAAACCATCAATTTCAAGAATGACTGGACCAAGCTCGGCCTGCCGGCCCATGTGATCGAAGTGCTGAGCGCTTCTCCGGCCATTTACGTAGCCGAACACCGCGAAGACTTGCTCAACTGGGCGCTGAACCGCAATCCGGGCGAAACCGACTGGCGGCACAGCAACCGCGAGGACAAGGGCGAAATCGAAGTCGGTTTCGAAGTGCCGGGCAAGGGCTACATTGCCGAAGCCACGGTGACAAAGGCGCGCAACGGGATTGCGGTCAATTTCGTCGATCCCAAGATGCGCCGGCGCGATCCGGACGCGATGGTCATTGGCGACAACCTGCCGACCGACAAGCCGACTTATCAGGAACGTTTTGGCCAGAGTTTCGACAAGATGCGTCAGAGGACGCTGGACTGGCTCAAGGCCCAGGAACTGATCGTGGTGCCCTTCTACGCGGGCCCCGATGAACTCGGCTATGGCGCCGTTGCCATTGTGCCCAAGGCGGCGGCTTTCTTTGCCGGGGCACTGGCCGATCTGCAAGGCATGATCCCGAACAGCGAAGTGCCGGCGAACTTCAAGCTCACCGGTGGCGCGATCTTCATCGCCCCGCACTTCCGCCATACCGATTTCGATGGCCGCCAAGTCGTCGTGCATGCACGCTCCGAGACGCATCAGGAAGTCTTTGCCTACAACCTGTACCCCGGACCTTCCGCCAAGAAGGGCGTGTATTCCCTGCTGCTCGACATCGGCGAACGCGAAGGCTGGACCACCAACCATTGTGCCGCCGTTGGCGTGGTCACCCCGTACGACAACCAGACCATCATCATGCACGAAGGGGCCTCGGGCGGCGGCAAGAGCGAGATGACCGAGCACGTGCATCGCATGGAAGACGGGCGCCTGCTGCTGGGCAAGAACGTCATCACCGGCGAGGAACGCACGCTGAACCTGCCGGAAGCCTGCCACCTGAATCCGATGGCTGACGACATGGCCTGTGCCCACCCGCATTACAACGCCGGCCAGACCAAGCTCAACATCAAGGATGCGGAAGCCGGCTGGTTCGTGCGGGTAGACCACATCAAGGGCTACGGTACCGATCCGCACCTCGAACGTCTGGTGATGCATCCGGAACGCCCGCTGATCTTCCTGAACCACTACATCGTGCCCGGCGGCCAGGCCCTGCTCTGGGAACACATCGAAGACGCACCGGGCAAGCCCTGCCCGAATCCGCGCCTGATCATTCCGCGCGACATGATCCATGACGTGCAGGAAGGCCCGGTGGCGGTCAACATCCGTTCCTTCGGTGTGCGTTGCCCGCCCACCCACAAGGACAGCCGCCAGTACGGCATTCTCGGCATGCTGCACATCCTCAGCCCGGCGCTGGCCTGGCTGTGGCGTCTGGCGGCGCCGCGCGGACACGCCAACCCGTCAATCCAGGATTCCGCCAAGGGCGGCATGCAGTGCGAAGGTGTTGGTTCCTACTGGGCCTTCTGTACCGGTCGCCGCGTCGATCAGGCCAACCTGCTGCTGCGTCAGATCCTCGCCAACACCGAGACCCGCCACGTGCTCATCCCGAACCAGAACATCGGTGCCTGGCACGTCGGTTTCATGTCCGAATGGATCGCCCGTGAATATCTGGCCCGTCGCGGCTCGGCGCGTTTCTACCGCGAACAGCTGGTGGAGTCGCCCTGCGCCTTGCTCGGCTACGTGCCGCGCCAGATGAAGGTCGAAGGCTCGATGATCCCGCCGGTCCTGCTGCATGTGCAGAGCCAGCTCGAAGGCGGCGCCGAGGTGTTCGAACATGGCGCGCAGATGTGGCGCGACTTCTTCCACCGCGAGCTGACTCCCTTCCTCACCCCGGATCTCGACCCGCTGGGCCGCAAGATCATCCAGGCCTGCCTGGATGATGCGAAGCAGGAAGACTATTGGAAGCTGATTCCGCATCAGATGTTCAAGGAATAAGCCTGCCGCATTACAATGCAGTCATCCCGAAACAGCCGGCTTAGCCGGCTGTTTCGTATCCACGACCCCAGAGAGGCCACCATGAGCACACTCGCCGCCCAGCTTGAGCAGATGGAAAGCCATCGCTCCGTCTTCGAAAATGCCGTTCGCGATCTGCCCCTGCCCGTGTGCAAGGCTTTCGGCCCGGCCGCTGCCCCGCAAGCGCTGCGCTTTGCCAGTCAGGGCGAAGTGTTGAGCACCCGCGATAGCGCGACGGTTGCTGCCCGTTTCCCGCAAACCGTGGCGGCTTCCGGCAATGCCGTGCTGCGCGTGGCCGGCCCCGCCGCTGCGCGCGTTTCGGGCAAGCGTGTTGCCGCACTGTTTTCCGGTGGCCCCGCCGCCGGTGGCCACAACGTCCTGTGCGGGCTGAAGAAAATGCTCGGCGCGGACAACACGCTCTTCGGCGTGAAGGGCGGGCCCAAGGGACTGCTGCAGGGCAAGCTGTTCGAGATTACGGATGCCGACGCGGCAACCATTCTCAACACGGGCGGCTTCGACTTCCTCGGCACCGACCGCACCAAGATCAAGACGGCCGAGCAGTTCGAGCAGGTCAAGCAGACCTGCATTGCCCACAATCTTGACGCCATCGTCATCATCGGTGGTGATGACTCGAATACCAATGCCGCGCTCCTCGCCGAATTCCTTTACACCGGCATCAAGGCCGATGGCTCCGGCGTGCAGGTGATCGGCGCGCCCAAGACCATCGACGGCGACCTGCAGGTGCCGGGCCTCTTGCCGATCTCCTTCGGTTTCGACACCGCTACCCGCATCTACGCGGAACTGGCCGGCAACATCCTGCAGGACACGCGCTCCTCGCTGAAGTACTGGCACTTCATCAAGCTGATGGGCCGCTCCGCCTCGCACGTCACGCTGGAAGTTGCCCTGCAGGTGAAACCGGCGGTGACCCTGATTTCCGAGGAAATTGCCGAGAAGAAGCTTTCGCTTGGCGCCATCGTCGAGCAGATCGCCAGCGCAGTGGTCGACCGTTTCAAGAACAAGGGACTCAAGCACGGCGTGGTGCTGGTGCCCGAAGGCCTGATCGAATTCATCCCCGAGATGAACGCGCTGATCGCCGAACTCAACGATCTGCTCGCCCATCATGCCGACGCGTTTGCCGCACTCGCGGCCGATGCGCGTCCGGCCTTCGTCGCTGCCAGGCTCTCGGCGGCGAGTGCCGCGCTGTTTGCGTCCTTGCCGGACTACATTGTCAGCATGCTGCTGGCCGAGCGCGATTCGCACGGCAATCTGCAGGTCTCGCTGATTCCCACGGAACAATTGCTCAGCGACATGGTGGGGGCGCGTCTGGCCACCCTGGCCGCGGACGTGCCTTTTGCCACCCAGCACCACTTCTTCGGTTACGAGGGGCGCTGCGGTGCACCGACCCTGTTCGATGCGGCCTACACCTACAACCTTGGCCTCACCGTGGGCGCCTTGATCCTTGAAGGACGCACCGGCTACATGGCCAGCGTGTCCGGCCTCACCTCCGGCGGCGAGCCGCTGGCAATCCCGCTCACCGGCCTGATCAACGTCGAGCGTCGCCATGGCAAGGATGAATATGTCATCGAGAAGGCGCTGGTCCGCCTCGATGCACCGGCCATGCAATTCTTCACTGGGCGCCGGGCAGCCTGGGCTGCTGATGATTGCTTTGCGTCACCCGGCCCGCGCCAGCTGTGGGGCCCGGCTGCGCGGCAGATTCCGATGACGGTGGCGCTCAACGAAGGGGCAGAGGCGCTGCTGTTCAAGATCGGCGAATAAGCTGCACTGCTTCATCATGACGAAGGCCCGTCCGCAAACGGGCCTTTGTCATTCCTGCGCCAGGGGTGTTCCCCGCTCTTGACCTGTGGCAAGCCGGCCTGCCGGTGCTCGCCTAGAATCCATCGGCGTCCATCTCCCTGGTGTCGATATGGCTAAACAGCTGCAAGCGCGCATGCTCCTTTCCGGTGACGAAGCCGTCGCCCTCGCTGCCCTGAATGCGGGCGTCCTGCTTGGCACCGGTTACCCTGGTACGCCATCCACCGAGATCCTCGAAGCCTTCGGCGCCTTGGGCGGCAAGGCCCAGTGGGCGCCGAACGAGAAGGTGGCACTGGAAGTCGGCCTCGGCGCGGCTTTCGGCGGGGCACGGGCGCTGGTCACGATGAAGCACGTGGGCGTGAATGTCGCCGCCGATGTGCTGTTTACCGCCGCCTACACGGGCGTTACGGGCGGTCTGATCCTCGTCTCGGCGGATGATCCCGGCATGGCGTCGAGCCAGAACGAGCAGGACAACCGCCACTACGCCCGCGCCGCCGGCGTGATCATGCTGGAGCCGGCGGATTCGCAGCAGGCCTATGATTTCACGGGTGCCGGCTTCGCAATTTCCGAGCAATTCGGTCTGCCGGTGATCCTGCGCATGACCACCCGCGTCTGCCATTCCAAGAGCATCGTCGAGCAGAAGCCGCTGCCGCAACCGGCGGCTGCGCCGAGCTTTCAGCGTGACATTCCGGCGCGCGTGATGATTCCGGCCCACGCCCGTCCGGCCCACCGGCGTTTGCGCGACAAGCTTGCACAGGTTGCCGCATATGCCGAGTCCTGTGCGCAGACGCTTGTCGAGCCGCGCGGCAAGGCGCTGGGCATCATCACGTCTGGCATCACCGCGATGCACGTTCGCGATGCCGCGCCGGAAGCGTCGGTGCTGCAACTGGGCGTGTCCTATCCGCTGCCGCTCAACGCGATTCGTGAATTCGTGGCCTCGGTCGAACGTTGCCTGGTGATCGAAGAAGGCGACCCGATCCTCGTCACCGAACTGCTCGCTGCCGGGCTCAAGGTCGAGGGCAAGAGCGAGCGCTTCCGCTTCGGCGAATTGAATGTGGATCGCGTGCGCCGCATCATCGCGCGCGATGAATCCGAAGAGGCTCCCGCGCCGCGCGGCAAGCCGCCGATGCTGTGCGAGGGTTGCTCGCATCGCCCGGTGTTCGAAACCCTGCGCGACCTGAACTGCATCGTTGCTGGCGACATCGGCTGCTACACGCTGGGCGTGCTGCCGCCTTTCTCGGCGATGGACACCTGTGTGTGCATGGGCGCTTCGATCACTGTCGGCCTCGGCCTGCGTCATGTTTTGCCCGAAGCCGAAGCGCGCCGCGTGGTCAGCGTGATTGGCGATTCCACCTTCATGCACAGCGGGCTCACCGGGCTTGCCGAGATGGTCTACAACCCGCCCGCAACCGGCCATGTCGTGATGATTCTGGATAACGGCACCACGGCCATGACCGGCCAGCAGGAACACCCGGGCACCGGTCGCGATCTGCGCCACGAGCCGACCCACAAGATCAACTTCGAAGAAGTCTGCCGCGCCATGGGCCTCAAGCAGGTGGTCACGGTTGATCCGCTGGCGGGAGACGGCGCTCTGGCTACCACGGTCAGCGCTGCGCTGGCGAGTGGCGAACTGGCGGTGATCGTGGCGCGCCGGCCGTGCATCCTGGCCGCGCCGAAGATCCGCCAGTACGACAAGGCTGCCGCCGAGAAACTGCTGGCACGCAATGCCGCTTGCAGCGCCGCTGTGACCGAGTAAGGAAATACCCATGAGCGAACAAAACGTCATCAACGTAGTGATCGCCGGCCTTGGTGGACAAGGCGTGGTGAAGGCTTCAGACATCCTGGCCGATGCAGCTTTCCGTGCCGGGCTGGACGTGAAGAAGAGCGAGATCCACGGCATGAGCCAGCGCGGTGGCTCGGTGGCCAGTGACGTGCGTTTCGGCCCCAAGGTGAACAGCCCGATGATCACGCGCGGCGAAGCCGATTGCCTGATCGTCGTCGCACCGGATCAGGTCGAAGTCAATCGTCATGTGCTCAAGGCTGGCGGGGTACTTGTTTCGCCCGAAGCGCTGGCGAACATTCCCGGCAAGCTGCCGGCGAAGTCGATCAACATTGCTTTGCTCGGCGTGCTCAGCACGCATCTCGATCTGCCCGTCGGCATCTGGGAAGACGCGATCAAGGCCAACCTCGCCGAGAAGCATCACAAGCTCAATCTGGCAGCTTTCGCGCAGGGGCGGGCGGTGATGCAAGGCTAGCAATTTCCTGTGGGAGCGACATCCACGTCGCGATTGAGCGCTTTGCGAAGTGGACGTCATTTCCGCACAGACAACCGGTTGTGGCCATGGCTGCGCCAACAAGAACAGGGGACAAGACATGATGTTGCGTGAGAACTGGAACGATGTCGGCCAGGGGTTCCATCCTGTGTCGGCGCCGGACTATCTGCCCACCGCGCAGTTGCACGAACTGCAACTGCGTCGCCTGAAAGCCATCGTGGCGCGTGCCTACGAGAACGTGCCCCTGTTTCGCGAGCGCATGGATGAGCGCGGCCTCACGCCGGCCAGCATCGAATCGCTGGCCGATCTGGCGAAGCTGCCCTTCACGATCAAGACCGATCTGCGCGACACCTATCCCTTCGGCCTGTTCGCCAGCCCGATGAGTGAAGTGGTTCGCCTGCACGCATCCAGTGGCACCACCGGCAAGCCCATCGTGGTGGCCTACACGCAGGAAGACCTGCAGGTATGGGCCTCGGCGATGCTGCGTACTTTTGCTTCGGCCGGCATCCACCGCGGCGATATCGTGCAGAACGCTTACGGCTACGGGCTGTTTACCGGCGGTCTGGGCGCGCACTACGGGCTGGAAGCCATCGGCGCCACCGTGGTGCCGACCTCGGGCGGCAATTCAGACCGCCAGATCATGCTCATGCGCGATTTCGGCGTCACCGGCATTTCCTGTACGCCCAGCTATTTCCTGCACCTGATCGAACGGGCCCAGGAACTCGGCGTGGATCTGCGCGAGTTGCCGCTGCGTGTCGGCGTATTCGGTGCCGAGCCCTGGTCCGATGGCATGCGCGAACGCATCGAGGAAGGCGCCGGCATCAAGGCTTATGACATTTATGGCCTCTCCGAAATCACTGGTCCCGGCGTGGGCGCCGAATGCTCGGCACAGAATGGCCTGCATATCTTCGAGGATCATTTCTATCCCGAGATCATCAACCCGGAAACCCTTGAAGTGCTGCCTGATGGTGAAGAAGGCGAGCTGGTGCTGACGACGCTCTCCAAGCGCGCCATGCCGATGATCCGCTACCGCACGCGTGACATCACCCGCATTATCACCGAGCCGTGTTCATGCGGGCGCACGATTCGCCGCATCGACCGCATCCGCCGCCGTTCGGATGACATGTTCATCATCCGTGGGGTCAATGTCTTCCCCTCGCAGATCGAAACCGCCCTGCTTGCCGTGGAAGGTACCTTGCCGCATTACCGCATCATCCTCACCCGCAGCAAAGGGCTCGACCAGATGGGTGTGGAAGTCGAGGTCAGCGCCGAGCTGTTCAGCGATCAGGTTCGCGCGATGGAGGAACTGCATCACCGCCTGGCGCACTCCATCGAACGTATCACCGGCATCCGCGCGGGCTTGCGCCTGGTTGAACCGCACACCATTCCGCGCAGCGAAGGCAAGGCCAGGCGTGTGTGGGATGAACGGAATTCATGAACAGGCTATCGCGTGCCGCAGGGCCGCTTGCAATGATTTCTTGAAAATACAAAAAGCATATAAAGTCTGAAGCAGAACGGAGACCCATCATGAAAGTCACCCAGATTTCCAGCTTCATCGAGAACCGCCCGGGTCGCTTGCATGCAGCGTGTGCTGCGCTTGCCGCCAAGGGCGTCAACATCCACACCCTGTCGCTCGCGGATACCCGCGAATTCGGCATCCTGCGCCTGATCGTGGCTGACCCAGCTGCCGCGAAAGCCGCGCTTGAAGGCGCTGGCTACATTGCCAAATTCACGGATGTGGTGGCGGTGGAAGTGCCTGATGACGCAGGCGGCCTCTCGCGCATCCTGGCGCATGTGGATGCGGCCGGGCTCAACATCGAGTACATGTATGCGTTCAGCACCACTGTTGGCGAACACGCCATCGTCATCATCCGCTTCACCGATGCGGATCGTGCCGTGGCCGAGTTGCAGCAGCGTGGCGTGAATGTGATCGAACCGGTCAAACTGCTCGCACAATGATTTCACCACGCTGCTGTGGTGTAGCGTGAAACAGGCCCGAAGCTCCGCTGTGCAGGGCGCTTCGGGTGTGATCAATAACCCGTCGTGGTCCCGATGTTGGATGGCAGCTTGCCGGACAGCTGGGCCGGCGTGTAGGCGCCCGGGATCCAGATCAGCCAGTCCAGCGTGCTTTCATACGTGCTGCTGCCGCCATCGCCGAAGCTGATGTAGTTGTCACCGGCATTCGTGGTGCTGCGTAGCGTGCCGCTTACGTCCAGCACGGGCGTACTGGCCCCGTCGACGTAGACCTTGATGCTGCCGGTCGTGGCGCTGCTCAGGGTGATGGTCAGCTGGTAAGTGTGGGCGACGCTGGTATCGACGGTCGGTACGGTCGCCGCCTGAGTCGTCGTGCCATCCCATTTTTCAAGCTGAACGCCCGTGGCCGCAGTCGAGATCACCATCTTCACCCGGCTGCCGGATACCGCGCTATCGGCCAGCGCCAGTTCCAGATCCAGGGTCCGGTTGAGTGCATAGGTCGTTCCGGGGGCAACCCGCAGCAACGCCGTTGCACTCTTCGGATAGCTGCCGCTGGCATCCCAGACGCTGGCGAGCTTGGCCACCGGGGTATCTGCCGCGATATTTATGCTGTTGAGGGTGAGCGTGCCATTGCCATTGGCCGTGAAGTCGCTGGCATTCGTCGCGACCGTGAAGACGGTGCTGGTGCTGTTGGCCAGGCTGACGGCGCCACTGGCGGTCGGCAGCACGCTGGCGTCGTAAACATTCCAGGCCAGGCTGCCGCCCGAAGAGGAACTGGACGAACTGCTCGACGAGCTTGATGAACTGTTGGAAGAGCCCAGGTTGCTCGTTCCACCGCCTCCGCCACCACCACAGGCAGCAATGATCAGGCTCGCGCCCAAGCTAATGAAGAGTCCTGCGGCAAAGCGGTTTTTGTCATTCATCATGCGTTTCCCGTGAAAAGGTTCTGCGCCATTCTAACGCTACCAGTATGCCCGGGTGATGAAAGAAGCCGACTCAAACGAATGGCATTCAGACCCATTCCCGCACTGGCAGGAAATCTTCATAGAGCCGGGCCTCGGCACTGCCGGCTTCCGGCTGCCAGGCGTAGCGCCATTTCACTTCGGGTGGCATCGACATCAGGATCGATTCGGTGCGCCCGCCTGACTGCAGGCCGAAGAGCGTGCCGCGGTCGAAGACCAGATTGAACTCCACATAGCGGCCGCGTCGATAGGCCTGGAAGTCACGCTCGCGTTCGCCGTATACGCAATCCCGGCGCCGCTCTATGACAGGCAGATAGGCCGGAAGGAAAGCGTCGCCCACGCTGCGGATCAGCGCAAAACTCTGCGCGAAATCCAGTTCGTTGAAATCGTCGAAAAACAGCCCGCCCACGCCGCGCGCCTCGTTGCGATGCTTGAGGAAGAAATACCGGTCACACCAGGCTTTGAAACGCGGATGCAGGTCTGCGCCAAAGGGCTCCACCGCCTGCTTGCATGTGGCATGGAAGTGGCGCACGTCTTCTTCAAAGCCGTAGTAGGGCGTGAGATCCATGCCGCCGCCGAACCACCATGTCGGGCGATTTTCCGGGGCTGCGCCTGTGTTGGCCTCTGCGGGGGCGCCTCGCCGGCCGCTCAAGGCCTGTCTCGTCGCCTCCTCGATGCCGCCTTGGCTCGCTCCCGGAAAATCGCCCGACCGTGCCTGCGCTTGCGTATCGTTGAGTGCGGAGAAGGCTGCCCCTGCGTTGGCCTCTGCGGGGGCGTTGGCCACGAAACAGCGCACATTCATGTGCACCGTCGGACAGTACGGATTGCGCGGATGCAGTACCAGTGACACGCCCATCGCCTCGAAGCCGCGTCCAGCCAGTTCGGGGCGACCGGCAGAAGCGGAAGGCGGCAGCTTGTCGCCAAACACATGGGAGAAATTCACTCCGCCGCGTTCAAAGAAACGCCCGCCTTCGATGACCCGCGTGATGCCTTCGCCACCCTCGGGTCGCTGCCAGCGATCCTCCATAAAGGCTGTGCCGTCGAAGGTTTCCAGGGCGCTGACGATGTGCTGCTGCAGCTTCAGCAGATAGTCACGGACGGGGCGTGTATCGATGTTCAAGGAGGGGCTCCGGGGTTGGGGGAATTCAAATTATGGTTACAGCTGATGTAGGGCGTGTTAGGCGCAGCCGTAACCCGCGCGGTCAGGGGGCTTGGCCCGTTGCCGTCATTCCGGCGAAAGCCGGAATCCAGCGCCTTTGGGGACGATTGCTGGGTCCCGGCTTTCGCCGGGATGACGCCAATTGTAGGGGTGGGCGCTTGATTAAAAAGCCGCCAGTCTGGTGGCCATTCTCACGCGGCGGCACTTACCACTCGAACAGAACCCACTGCGGGATGACGAATCCCTTGTCGAGATCGGTATGCTTTTCGAATTTCCCGTCGCGATCACGG
>Ga0316613_10002208_pt1 | contig 12593 bp, 10 predicted proteins | sample OWC_soil_day10_C_2_FD_207647 | JGI IMG/M metagenome (GOLD analysis project Ga0316613, IMG submission 207647) | Wetland soil microbial communities from Old Woman Creek delta, Ohio, United States - OWC_soil_day10_CT_b | ecosystem: Environmental > Terrestrial > Soil > Wetlands | place: USA: Ohio...
GGCAATTTGGTATGTGAAGAAGTCGATACAGAAGAAGATTTGAGAAGGGTTGTTCGAAAATTGAAAAATCATGATAAAAAAGTTGTTTATATGTGTTTTAGTACAGATATTATTCATGGAGGACATATTCGCATTATTCAAAAGGCATCGCAGTTAGGGAAAGTGATTGTTGGAGTGCTTTCTGATGAAGCAGTAGCAAGTTATCGTAGATTTCCATTGCTATCTTTTGAAGAAAGAAAAGAATTAATTGCTGGAATTGCTGGTGTTGATGAAGCAGTAGAACAAAAACATTTAAGCTATGCAGAAAATATTCGTCATTATAAGCCGGATTATGTTGTTCATGGGGATGAATGGAAAACTGGACTGCAAAAACCAATTCGTACAGAAGTTCTTCAAGTATTAGAAGAATATCAAGGCAAGTTAATTGAATATCCGTATAGCAAAAATGAAATGTATGCTGCATTAGAATCTCATTATAGAGAACAATTACATTTGCCGGATATACGACGTGGTCGGTTGCGAAAATTATTGGAAATGAAACCTTTAGTTAATGTGATTGAAGCCCATAGTGGTATTACTGGATTAATTGCAGAAAAGACAACGATTTTGCAAGAAGGAAGAACTTATCAATTTGATGCCATGTGGGTATCAAGTTTATGTGATTCAACATCGAAAGGTAAACCGGATATTGAATTAGTTGATATGTCATCAAGATTTATGACAATTAATGAGATTATGGAAGTTACGACGAAACCGATTATTCTTGATGGTGATACTGGCGGTCTGACAGAACATTTTGTTTATACAGTCAAAACGTTGGAAAGAATGGGTGTATCAGCAGTCATTATTGAAGATAAAGTAGGGTTAAAAAAGAATTCGTTATTTGGAACAGAAGTAGAACAAGTGCAAGACTCTATTGAACATTTTTGTGAGAAAATTCATTTGGGAAAAAGGGCACAGAAAACGAAAGAATTTATGATTATAGCACGGATTGAAAGTTTGATTTTGGAAAAAGGAATGGAAGATACATTAGCACGGGCCTTTGCGTATATTAAAGCAGGTGCCGATGGAATCATGATTCATTCACGTAAGAAATCACCTGATGAAATTTTTGAATTTGTTAAACAGCTTAGAGAAAAAGATAAAATTACACCAATTATTGTAGTACCTACGTCCTTTAATACAGTTACAGAAAGCGAATTTGCAGAGCGTGGCATTAATCTTGTTATTTATGCAAATCAATTGATTCGCAGTGGTTTTCCGGCAATGCAGAAAACGGCTAAATTGATTTTAGAAAATCACCGTGCAAAAGAAGCAGATGATTTGTGTATGTCCATAAAAGAAATATTGACGTTGATTCCAGAGGAGTAAAAAGTTCCTATGGAAAGAGGTGTGAAATGAATTTTAATGCAATGTGTAGTACCGAGATTGTGTTTACGGGACTTGCTGAAGCTCAAAATAGATTGCTGCATTGTGAAGCGCAACATGTTGTTTTCATTGCAAGTGCTGGAGCAGTTGAACGATGGAAAATGAATTCATTTGTTTCTAATTGGAAGAAAAAGTGCAAGCTAACTTGGCTTAGTAGTAGAATTTCTTGTCCGACCCAGCAAGATATTTTAGAGGCATTGATTAAGATTGACGAAGAAAAACCGGATTTAATCGTAGCAATCGGTGGTGGTAGTGCAATTGATTTAGCGAAAGCCATCAGTGCTTTTCATGGATTAAAGGAAATCCGTTCGTTAAAAAAAATTACTGAGGCAATAGAATCAGGAGTTTATCAAAAGCAAAAAGATGGGATTGATATTATAGCGGTTCCATCGACTGCTGGAACTGGTGCTGAAATTACACAATGGGCTACAATTTGGGATGTAAACCAACGAAACAAGTTTTCAATTGATGCAAAATTTTTAAAGCCTAAGCTAGCAATGTTTATTCCTGAATTAACAATAACAATGCCTGATAAAGTTACATTGTCAACAGGTTTAGATGCATTGGCACATGCAATAGAAGCTTTTTGGGCTAAAAAAACGAATCCAATGGTGCAAAATTTTGCTGGAAGTGCAATTCAATCTATTGTAGGGGAGCTAGGGAAAACTTTAAATGATTTAGACAATATTCTTTATCGAGAAAATATGTGTGCGGCATCTTTGCAAGCTGCACTTGCTTTTTCTCAGACGAGAACAACTGCCTGCCATTCAATATCCTACCCAATGACTTTACATTATAAAATACCACATGGGCTAGCGGTGGCTATAACCTTACCGGTTGTTGCAGAATTAAATAAAGGTAGTTTTAAAAATGATGATATATTGGAAAGCTTTTTTGCTGATTACGGAAGCATTCAAAAATGGCTGGATTGTGTAAGTGATAAATTTGTACGACTTAGGCTGAGAAATTTTGGGATACATAAAAGTGACATTGAATTTTTGGCAGATCAAGCATTCACGGTGGGAAGAATGGATAATAATCCGGTAGCATTTGATAAAAATGATATTCGAGATATATTGTTAAAAGTATTTTAGCTGCATACAAGTAGGAAGAAAATATTTAAAAATTTTTAAATGTTTTCTTCCTATTTATTTTTTGCAAAAATGGTATATAATAATACATAGTTTCACTATCGTACGTATGTTTGTTTTAAGAATAACGGATAATTATTATTGATTATATTTTATGAATATGGTAAATTCTAAATAGAGGTGTTTTTTGTGGTAGATGTGCCAAAATTAAATACAGTGTATCAAGATGGTGGTGTTCCCTTTCAAGTAGTGTCACCATTTGAACCGACGGGAGATCAGCCGAAAGCGATTGAACAGTTGGTCGGTGGCATCGAAAATGGACAGACTGCACAAGTTTTGCTTGGGGCAACGGGGACTGGCAAAACGTTTACGATAGCAAAAACAATTGAGCGGGTACAAAAACCCACGCTCGTCATTGCCCATAATAAGACACTTGCTGCGCAGCTTGCCAGTGAGTTTAAAGCGTTTTTTCCGAATAATGCCGTTGGTTATTTCGTTAGTTACTACGATTATTATCAACCAGAGGCATATATTGCCCATACGGATACTTATATTGAAAAAGATGCATCGATTAATGATGAGATAGATAAACTGCGCCATTCGGCGACTTGTTCTTTATTTGAACGACGTGATGTGATTATCGTTGCGAGTGTCTCGTGTATCTATGGTTTAGGTTCACCGGATGAATACCAAGGTTTGGTGCTGTCGCTAAGACAGGGGCAAATTTACGATCGTAATGATATATTACGGAAGCTCGTAAGCATTCAATACGAACGCAATGACATTAGCTTTACGCGTGGTAAATTTCGCGTGCGTGGTGATGTCGTGGAGATATTTCCAGCTGGTTATAATGAACGGGCAATTCGCGTTGAGTTATTTGGCGATGAAATTGAACGTATTTTAGAAATTGATGTGCTAACTGGAGAAATATACGGAGAGCGCAAACATATTACTGTTTATCCAGCCTCTCACTATGTGACATCACGTGAAAATATGCTGGATGCGGTAGAAGCGATTGAAGCGGAATTAGAAGAACGTTTAGCATATCTAAATGCCAGTAATAAATTAGTGGAAGCGCAACGGCTCGAACAACGGACACGTTATGACATCGAAATGATGTTAGAAATGGGGTATTGTTCTGGAATAGAAAATTATTCAAAGCATTTGACCAAGCGAGAAACTGGTGATGCACCCTATACACTGATGAATTATTTCCCCGATGATTTTTTGATTGTGATTGATGAGTCTCATGTGACCTTGCCACAGATCCGAGCGATGTACGCTGGGGATCGTAGTCGCAAAGAATCATTGGTGCAAAATGGTTTTCGTTTGCCGTCCGCGTTTGATAATCGTCCCTTTAAATTTGAGGAGTTTGTCAATCGGATCAATCAGATTATTTATGTTTCGGCAACGCCGGCAAAATATGAATTAGAACAGGCGAATCAAGTAGTCGAACAGATTATTCGCCCGACTGGCTTACTTGATCCGCAAATTGACATTCGTTCACTCAAGGGGCAAATGGATGATCTGCTAGGTGAAATAAAAAAACGCATCGTCGTAAAAGAGCGGGTGCTGGTCACGACGTTAACGAAAAAAATGGCTGAAAATTTAACGGAGTACCTCAAAGAAATGGGCATCAAAGTGCGATACTTGCATTCTGATGTTGTGACGATGGAAAGAGCCGAAATCATTCGTGATTTGCGGGCTGGTGTATTTGATGTGCTCATTGGGATTAATTTACTGCGGGAAGGATTGGATTTACCAGAGGTTTCTTTGGTAGCGATTCTTGATGCGGATAAAGAGGGGTTCTTGCGGTCGGATACTTCGCTGATTCAGACAATTGGACGGGCAGCGCGCAATGAGCAAGGCAAAGTTATCATGTATGCCGATCGTGTGACAGATTCGATGAAGCGTGCCATTAGTGAAACGGATCGTCGGCGTGAGGTACAAGCCACTTATAACGAAGCGCATGGTATTACGCCACAAACGATCCAAAAGAGCATTAAGAATTTAATTGAAACAACAAAAGTTGCCGAAGAGCCGGCTGTATATAAAACAAAAGCTGGCGTGAAAATGTCAGATAATGAAAAACAAGAATTGATGACTACCTTGGAAAAAGAAATGCGTGAGGCTTCACGGAAACTCGAGTTTGAGCGTGCAGCAAAATTACGGGATATGTTGGTGGAACTAAAGACGAGTTTGCCAGCAAAGAAGGCACATAAGAAAAAACGGTAAGTCAATTATAAGTAAATTAGTTATGGAAATTTTAGTAATACAAATAGTAATAGGGAACTTATGGGGTGAATGTTATGAAACTTGTTTTTATGAATGGCGGATTGGGAAATCAGTTATTCCAATATATTTTTCTGCGATGGATGGAAATTAAGACAGGGGAAGAGTGCATTATTGAAGATAGTGCATTTTGTTTGGAAAATCCAGCTCATAATGGGTATGAAATTGAAAAGTTATTTGGTATAAAAAAATCTAAACTTAGCCAGTTATTTGATGAGGATGTATGGCAGGTAATGATGGAAGAAAGAAAAAGTGGAAAGAGTATTCCGCAGCAATTGCTTGATAATGGACTGCAATTATCTATGGTATATGAATCTGGCAATATAAATTTTTCTGGCAATATGTTTAAAGTCAAGCCAGGGAGTTTAGAGTTGAATGTAAAAGGCAATTGGTATTTTCATGGATATTGGATTTTTAATAAATATCTACAAGAAATTGAAGATGTTATACGACAGGAATTAAGTTTTCCTACAATTGTTGATGAGAAAAATCAAATGTATGAAAAGTGTATTCAGCAAACCGATTCAGTGGCGATTCATGTTAGGCGCGGGGATATGGTACAGTTAGGGCGTGCAATGGAACCTAGCTTTTTTAAAAGTGCAATTCAAGAAATGGAAGGAAAAATTTCGAATGCGTACTATTTTCTTTTTTCTGATGACTTGACATGGTGTTTAGAACATAGTGGTGAAATGGGCTTAGATGTAGTCAAAGAACGTGTGATTTTGGTTGAAGGTAATCACGGGGAAAATGCATATAGAGATTTACAATTAATGTCACATTGTAAACATCAAATTATAAGTTTCAGCTCATTTAGTATTTTAGCAGCATCCTTAAATAGTAATCCAGAACAAATTGTTATTAAAAGTTGGTAAGAACAATTTGAGTAAAGTATAAATTTTGGCGGTGGAGAAGCAGTGAAAGATAAAATAATCGTTAAAGGTGCGCGTGAGCACAATTTAAAAAATATTGATATTGAAATTCCTCGTGATGAATTGGTCGTCGTAACTGGGCTGAGTGGCTCTGGTAAGTCATCACTCGCATTTGATACAATTTATGCAGAGGGACAACGGCGTTACGTGGAGTCGCTTTCTGCTTATGCACGCCAATTTTTAGGTCAAATGGATAAACCGGATGTTGATTATATCGAAGGTTTGTCACCCGCGATTTCAATTGATCAAAAAACGACGAGTCGCAATCCGCGTTCTACTGTAGGTACGGTTACGGAAATTTATGATTATTTACGGTTGATGTTTGCTCGTGCAGGTCGTCCGCATTGTCCAAAATGTGGTAAGCCAATCTCTCAGCAAACAGTAGATCAAATGGTAGATCAGGTAATGATACAGCCGGATTCGACGAAGATTATGGTAATGGCACAAGTGGTGCGTGGAAAAAAAGGCGAACACCAAAAGGTTCTTGATGATATTCGTAAAAATGGTTATGTTAGAGTTCGGATTGACGGACAGATTCAAGATGTCAGTGATGAAATCAAATTAGAAAAGAATAAAAAACATACCATTGAAGTAGTCATTGATCGTCTGGTGATTCGCGCAGGCATTGAGCAGCGTTTGGCAGATTCTTTAGAAACGGCCCTTGCGCTAGGCGAAGGGATTGTCTTGGTACAAATCATTGACGGCGAAGAGCTCATGTTTAGTCAAAATTTTGCTTGTGTCGAGTGTGGAATCAGTCTACCAGAGATTGCTCCACGAATGTTTTCTTTCAATAGCCCGTTTGGGGCCTGTCCTGCTTGCACTGGACTGGGCAACAATATGGAGTTTGATCTCGAGCTTGTTATGCCAGATAGCAGTATGAGTGTTGCCGAAGGGCTATTTGCACCATTATCAAAGAATGTTAATTCTTATGCAATGTGTCAATTGGATGCGGTACTCACTAAGTTTGGTTATTCACTCGACAGTACATGGGAGACGTTAGATGAAAAAGTAAAAGAGATCATCTTATATGGTTCCGGTGAGGAAAAGTTTAACTATTACTATGAAAATATGTATGGCGAGAATAAAGAATATAATTCCCCTTTTGAAGGGATTATGCCAATGCTCAATCGCCGCTACAGTGAATCCAATTCTGATGCACAGCGGGAAGAATATGAGTCGTATATGAGTACGAAAACTTGTCCTGTTTGTAAAGGAGCTCGCTTAAAACCAGAGACTTTAGCGATTAAAGTTGGGGGTAAAAATATTCATGAAGTGACCTGTTTTACGATTGCCCAGTGTAAAGATTTCTTTGCCAATGTAGAGCTTTCGCAGCGGGAAAAAATGATTGCTGTACAGATTTTAAAAGAAATCAATGCGAGGCTCGGTTTTTTGTTAGATGTTGGATTAGATTACTTAACATTAAGTCGTGCTGCAGGTACATTATCGGGCGGGGAAGCGCAGCGGATTCGACTGGCTACGCAAATCGGTTCGGGTCTTGTTGGGGTACTTTACATTCTGGATGAACCAAGCATCGGTTTGCATCAACGTGATAATAATCGTTTACTGGCAACACTAAAGCATTTACGCGATGTTGGTAATACTTTAATTGTGGTCGAACATGATGAGGATACGATGTATGCGGCTGACCATATCATCGACATCGGACCGGTTGCAGGGGAAGGCGGTGGCTATGTCGTCGCCCAAGGTACAGTCGAGCAAATCAAGGCAAATCCTGACTCTATTACCGGGCAATATTTAAGTCGAAAGCAATATATTCCTGTGCCGAAAGAGCGTAAAATGCCGAATGGTAAGTGGTTGGAAGTGATCGGGGCCAAGGAAAATAATCTAAAAAATATTAACGCTGAATTTCCCATTGGACTATTTACTGCCGTTACAGGCGTATCTGGTTCAGGAAAATCTACCTTAGTAAATGAGATTCTATATAAAGGCTTAGCAAGTAAACTGTATCGTGGCCGTGGTAAAGCAGGCGCGCATAAAGAAATTCGTGGGATTGATTTGATTGATAAAATTATTGATATTGATCAATCGCCAATTGGTAGAACGCCGCGTTCTAATCCAGCAACGTACACTGGATTGTTTGATCATATTCGCGAAGTATTCAGCCAGACCAATGAAGCCAAAATGCGTGGGTATAAACCAGGTCGTTTTAGTTTCAATGTTAAAGGTGGTCGATGCGAAGCCTGTCATGGTGATGGAATTATCAAAATCGAAATGCATTTCTTACCTGATGTTTATGTACCTTGTGAAGTATGTAAAAGCGCTCGTTATAATCGTGAAACGTTGGAAGTCCATTATAAAGGAAAATCCATTGCCGATGTGCTGGGTATGGTCATTGATGAAGCTTTGGAATTCTTCAAAAATATACCGAAACTACAACGTAAATTGCAAATATTGCAAGATGTTGGCTTGGGCTATATCAAATTAGGGCAACCAGCTACCACACTTTCTGGTGGGGAAGCACAACGGGTTAAACTCGCAACCGAATTGGCGCGGCGTAGTACTGGTAGAACACTCTATATTCTCGATGAACCGACGACTGGTTTGCATACTGCTGATATCCATAAACTTCTTGAGGTTTTAAAACGTCTGATCGAATGTGGTGATACCGTTGTAGTCATAGAACACAATTTAGACGTAATTAAGACAGCGGATTATGTGATTGATTTGGGGCCAGAAGGTGGTTTTCGGGGCGGGGATATCGTTGTCAAAGGTACTCCGGAACAAGTAGCCGCTGAACCAAAATCTTATACAGGGCAGTTCCTAAAACCATTGCTTGAAGAAAAAATAGATTGAAATAAAAAAGAGTGAAACAACGGTATAAATCGTCGTTTCACTCTTTTGTCATATTAGGTGCATTGGCCGCAACTACTGCAATCACCAGAGGTACAACCCGTTTGTTCGACGGGCTTTTTGGGGATGATCGTAATCTTACTATCCGATAGCGGATAACGATGGTCAGTGGAATCAGTGATGATGACTTCGTCAGTGGCAAAGGTTAAAGTAAGGGGTAAAATAATCGTTTCATTATCATCAAGAGGACTCATTCTTTCAATAGGTTTGATAAAATCGACGGCTTCTTTCGTCGTGATGATAAATTGATCAATCGTTTTTATGGATACAATATCCCCAGTTTCACTAAATTCGAGAGAATTGCGATCAGCGTGGATGCCGATGTTTTGCGGATCAAAAGCATGAATTTTGCCAATTGGGGTTGCAATTGGTGTCGGTTTAGCAGGTTCAACTGAGGTGATATTGCCTTGTTTATCCAGCGAAAACCCGGTTTTTATAGCGATCGTACCAGCTGGTGTGGTAATGTTTATTACTTCTGTTGGCGCTAGTGTTAAACTATATAATTCTCCTGTTTCATAAAAATGCAGGCTGATAATTTTAGCCGTAAATTTGGCAAAATCGAAATCGAAATCGAAGGGGATTGCCAGTTCACTTTCTTGCGCTTCGGACCAATAACCACTGAGTCTACCATTTAAGGGGAATATTCTTTTGAGGATACCAGACGGGTAAAATGTGATGAATTCGGCGGAAAATGTGCCAATCGGCGTTTGAATTTCAGTGCTTGCTTCAAGGGAAATGCTTTTTAGATCCCCGGATTCATAAAAGGTTAGGGAATTGATATATTTGCGACGTAGATCATCATGATTGTATTGTGGAACTAAATCGCCAACCGCTGTTTTTAAGATGTTCTTTTCTTGAAGAATGCAGCCTGCTAAGATTCCATTGCAGTGATATTCCTCACGAGTACAATCCATTAGCGTACCATAGTTTGTTTCAATGTTCATCATGTATCATCCTTAATATTTACAGATTTTTTTGGTGATTGTTACAAGCACCGCTGAACCACTCTTTTTACTAACAATGTCAAAGTCATTTTTGTATTCAGTATTTTCTAACCAAGGTGGTAAGTGTGAGCAGAGCATATCCAATTTGATAAAAGGCGTATTGTGTAAAAATGGTTGTAAGGCTTTCTTAGATGAAATATCAGGGCGATTTGTTTGTAATTGAATCAGATCTAAAAAATAGATACCATCAACAGTTTCAATGGGCGTGGTTGGTATCGCTTCATTTCGTTCGATACTTTCCATATTGTTATTGATATCCGTAAGAATTTCATCAAGAATAGTTGTTTGAAAGGCAGGCACTTCAAATATATAAAAGCCCATACGATCAAAAACATTGTATACAAGGCCAGTAATGGACTGGCTGACGATGATTTTACAATCATCTAACTTAGTAATTAAATTGCGCACTTGATTTCTAATTTCTTGTAGATTGGTTGATAAATTAATTTGATAAGGAATTTCTTTTCTCGGGGTCCAAGTATTTTTTCGTTTTTCAAAGACCATAAGCGTATCCGCTTGAGCCAATGAAACAAAGTCATTTTTTCCTCTAAAGGTCACAGCAATTTTCTCTGCCATATCGTTCACTACCTTTCTGGATAATTTGAAATGGATATAATCTAAATAATATAACGATATGTACACAAAAAGTCAATAATTAAAAATGTATACAAAATTTTTTTATAATTGTTAAATATATATTTTTGTCAAAAACAAAAGTATTTTAGACACAAACATTAAATTTTTAAGTGAAAAATAAGATGGCTTAATTTTAAAGATCAATTTATTTTTCAGTCGGAATATTGTGAAAATTAGTTGGACGATTTGTATAATAATGGCTATTGACACAATGAATCTTTTAAATTATAGTTACCGTATAAACAATTTACACAAAAACATTTTAGGTTTTTTAAAAATATTGCTTATAAATTTAATAGAATGGTGCTAAGACAAAGACAGTCTTAATTGTTAGCTTTCGCTATAATTAAGACTGTTTTTTGTTTCCTAAAGGTATAAAGTACAAATCAATTCCACTGTAATTTGGTGGAAATGGTACTTTAAATAAAAAAATTAAATGAAATGAGATGGAGGGTTTTCTTATGAGACAAGTAGCTATTTATGGTAAAGGTGGAATTGGTAAATCTACGACAACTCAAAATTTAAATGCTGGCCTTGGTACAATGGGAAAAAAAATCATGATTGTTGGCTGTGATCCTAAAGCAGACTCAACTCGTTTAATTTTAGGCGGCTTAGCACAACAAACGGTACTTGACACGTTAAGAGAAGAAGGAGACGATGTAGAACTAGATCTTGTATTAAAACCAGGGTTTTCTGGTATTAAATGTGTAGAATCTGGTGGACCAGAACCTGGGGTTGGTTGTGCTGGTCGTGGTATCATCACATCCATTAATTTGTTAGAACGTCTTGGTGCCTATGAAGAAGATCTTGATTATGTTTTTTATGATGTACTTGGTGACGTTGTGTGTGGTGGTTTTGCAATGCCAATCCGCGAAGGAAAAGCGAAAGAAATTTATATTGTTGCATCAGGTGAAATGATGGCGCTGTATGCAGCAAATAATATATCAAAAGGGATTACCAAATATGCACAAACAGGCGGGGTTCGTTTGGGAGGAATTATTTGTAACAGTCGTAAAGTGGATGGCGAAGCTGAACTAGTCGAAGCGTTTGCTAAAGAGCTTGGATCACAAATGATTCATTTTGTACCACGTGACAACATGGTACAAAGAGCTGAAATTCACAAAAAGACAGTCATTGAATTTGATCCTGAATGCGGCCAGGCAGATGAATATAGAACACTTGCGAAAAAAATTGACGAAAATAAAATGTTTGTTATTCCAAAACCATTGACGCAAGAACGTTTGGAAGAATTGCTTATGGAACATGGACTTATGGATATTTGAGGTTAAATCACAAATTTAAGCAAAAAAGCAATGTTGAGAGGAGTTCACTATTATGATCATGATTAGAGCAATTGTTAGACCAGAGAAATCTAACCTTGTATTATCGGAGCTTTCTGATGCTGGCTACCAAGGAGTAACCAAAGAGGAAGTATATGGTCGAGGACGCCAAAAGGGTATTGTTGTTGGTGAGGTGCATTATGATGAATTACCGAAAGAACTTTTAATCATCTTTGCTGAGGATAAAGATAAAGATGATATCATCAAAATCATTTTGAAAAATGCGAAAACTGGTGAGGGTAATTTTGGTGATGGACGTATCTTTGTTAGTCCAGTGCTAGAGGCATATACGATTAGTTCAGGCAAAGCTGGCTTATAAGAGAAGGGGTGGCTATATAATGAGAGAAATTATGGCTTTTATACGAATGAATATGGTAAACCCGACCAAGCAGGCACTTGCCAAAGCTGGGTATCCGGCGTTTAATTTTTCAAAAGCTGTAGGACGTGGCAAAAAACCACTGGCGACAGAGGCAATTGAAGTCATCATGGGCAATGCTGGTTCTGTACCTGCTGATTCGATTGGTGAACATTTGTCGGAAGGGACACGTCTCGTATCAAAACGTGCTTTTACTCTAATTGTTGATGATGAGCAAGTGGAATTGGCTGTGAAAACGATTATAAAAGTAAATCAGACAGGTAAGCCTGGCGATGGTAGAATTTTCGTGATGCCAGTAACGGAAGGCTATAATATTAGAACAGGTGAATGCCGCCAAAGAGAAAGCGATTTGACAGATAGGAGGTAATGGCTGTGGATAAACGTACGAAAATTTTAGATAAGTATTCTGCGCGAGTTTTTAAAAATCGTAAAGATCATATCGTAGAACTAGAAGATACTGCGAATCCTCAAAGTATCGCAGCCAATAGCCGAGCAATACCAGGGATTATGACAAATCGCGGCTGTTGTTATGCTGGCTGTAAAGGTGTTGTTTTGGGACCATTAAAAGATGTTGTGACGATTACGCATGGTCCAATTGGCTGTGGTTTTTATACTTGGGGAACGCG
>Ga0316613_10002209_pt1 | contig 12592 bp, 9 predicted proteins | sample OWC_soil_day10_C_2_FD_207647 | JGI IMG/M metagenome (GOLD analysis project Ga0316613, IMG submission 207647) | Wetland soil microbial communities from Old Woman Creek delta, Ohio, United States - OWC_soil_day10_CT_b | ecosystem: Environmental > Terrestrial > Soil > Wetlands | place: USA: Ohio...
TACGCCGACACCCACGTGGTCATCGAAGGCCATTGACACTGCAAGGATGGAGAACATGCTGCCCGATCGCGCAATGCAATTGATACCGAGCCCGGCGCGCCGCCGCATCCAGGACGTGTTCGACGCGATGAAGATCGCGCGGCGCGTCGAGAACAGGAAAGTGCTCGTGGACCTGGCGCCATCCGTCATGCGCGGCTTCGTGCTGAAGGAAGGCAAGCAGGGCGCGCCCGTCGACATGCGCGCCAGCCACGACGCCCACTTCGACTTCCGCTACCAGGGCGATTACCCCGAGATGTACGAGCTCTACCGCCGCGCGGTCCAGAACCAGTGGGACGGCGACACGCAGCTCGACTGGGCCACCGACGTCGATCCGCAGAATCCGGAGAAGCCCGTCTTCCCGATCGAGCTGGTGCCGATGGCCGGCCTCGTGGCACATGGCATCCACCTCGACCGGGCCGAGCAGATGCGCTTCGTGCACGATTTCTCGTCGTGGCTGCTGAGCCAGTTCATGCACGGCGAGCAGGGCGCGCTCTTCGCCTCCGCACAGGTCACCGAGAGCGTGCGCTGGGTGGACGGCAAGTTCTACGGCGCCACCCAGGTGATGGACGAGGCGCGCCACCTCGAGGTGTTCCTGCGCTACCTCGAGACCAAGCTCGGCAAGCTCTACCAGGTCAACGACAACCTGTTCACGATCATGGACGCGCTGATGCGCGACTCGCGCTGGGACATGAAATTCCTCGGCATGCAGATCATGATCGAAGGGCTCGCGCTCGGCGCCTTCAGCATGATGTACCAGTCCACCCGCGAGCCGCTGCTGAAGGAGCTGCTGCGCTACGTCATCCAGGACGAGGCGCGCCACGTGCACTACGGCGTGCTGGCCCTCAAGCGGCATTTCGCCGAGCTCTCCGACGCCGAATTGCGCGAGCGCGAGGACTGGACCTTCGAAGTGGCCTGCCTGATGCGCGACCGCTTCCTTGCGCACGAGGTGTACGACGAGTGGTTCGCCGGCCTGATGAAGCGCAGCGACTGGGACAAGGTCATGTCGGACTCGCCGTTCCTGACGCAGTTCCGCCAGATCATGTTCAGGCGGCTGGTGCCGAACCTCGAGTACATCGGCATCTTCTCTCCCCGCATCCGGGCGCATTACGATAAGGTTGGCCTGACGCAATACGCCGGCGGGCGCAATGCCTCCGAACTGACCGCGGAGGACCTGCTCGCCGCCTGACACACACGCCGCCCCGGGGAGCACGGCATGCCGAGCACGATCCCGATGCTGGACCTGATGTTCTTCCTCACGGAAACGCAGGACAATCCCCGGCACGTCGGCTCGGTCCTGATCTTCAAGCGCCCGCGCCGCGGCGGGGCCACCGTGGTCCAGGACATCGTGGACGCCTACCGGCGCGTCAGGCCGAAGCCGCCGTTCAACCGCGTCCCGGTGTTCCGCAAGACCGGGCTGCCCGAATGGCGCGAGGTCGATACCTTCGACCCCTCGCACCACATCCTGCACCTCGCGCTGCCCGCCCCAGGCTCCAATGAGCAACTGCACCAGCTGATAGCCGAACTCCACGCCCCGATGCTCGAGCGGCATCGACCGGGCTGGAGGGTCTACATCATCGAGGGACTGTCGGGCGGCCGCTTCGCGATGTACCACAAGGTCCACCACGCGCTGGTGGACGGCGAGTCGGGAATGGCGATCCTGCGGCAGTCGCTCAGCGAGTCGCCCACCGACCGGCACATTCGCGTCACCGTCGGTGAGCGTCACGTGTCGCGGCCGCGCCCTGTGCCACACGGCCTGCGTGCCGCCCTGGAAAAGGAGGCCCTCCGGTTCGCGCGGCGCAGCCTGTCCGTGAGCCGGGGCTCGGCCCGCCTGATCGAATCGATGATCGAAGGCCTGAGTGGTTACTCGAAGTCGAGGACCCGCGCGTTCACGGCGCCGTACACACCGATGAACGAGCCGATCTACAACGCTCGTTCCATCACGCACCTCGTCATGCCGCTGCCGGCGATGAAGTCGGTCGCGCGCGCCTGGGACACGACGCTCAACAACGTGGCGCTCTGCGTCCTCGACGCGGGCATCCACCGTTACCTGAAAGCGATGGGGCGCACGCCGGACCGACCGCTGGTCAGCCTGTGCCCGGTGTCGCTGCGAGTCGAAGGCGCCACGGAAGCAACCACGATGGTCTCGGCGATCTGGCCCCCGCTGGGCCCGGTCTCGGCGCCCATCGACAGGCGCCTGAAGACCATCATGGCCAACACCCGCAGCGCGAAGGACCAGATGCGCAATCTCGGCAAGGACGCGGCCTACTCCTTCGCCGTGATGGCCTTCGCGATGTCGGAAACCCTCGCCATCGTGCAACCCGAGGCCATGGGTTTGCGGCCCGCCAACATGCTGATCTCGAACGTCCGCGGACCCGATCAAACCTTGTACCTGAACGGGGCGAAACTCGAGGCGCTGTTCCCGCTGTCGACCCTGATCGTAGCGGTCGGGCTCAACGTCACGCTCATGTCCTACGCGAACAAGGTCATTCTGGGGTTCACGGCGAACGGCTCGGCCCTGCCCGAGGTCGAGAGCATGGCGCGCTACACGAAGGACGCCTTCGCGGCGCTCGAGACCGCCACGGTTCGGCGCAAGGCGCGTCGCAAGACTCGCGCTTGAGGCCTTTTACTTGCGGAAGACGAGCATCCCGGTCTTGTCCTTGTCCTGCCAGCTGAGCGCCAGCTGACCCGCGAGGTAGCTGTAGCGGCTCACGGCGTCCAGCTGCGTCAGGAACTTCTGCTCGAGTTCCATCTGCGGCGGCGGGCAAGCCATCTTCGTCGAGGCGCCCGGGCCGACGTCGATCTCGCCCGGCTTTGTCTCCTTCACGGAGGCCGTGAAGCGATTGCAGCCGGAGAAGCCGCGCACCGTTTCGCCCTCGAAATGAATCAGCGGCGGCTCGATGCCCGCCGGCAGAGGCTGCCCGTCCAATTCGGCGAGCTGCCACTCGTTCGCCGCGAGCATGCTCAGCGCGAGAACGCCCCGGACCTCGCTCGAGAGTTGCTTCAGCGCCCCGCCCTCGAGGCCGTACGTCTTCCGCGCGACCTGCGTCGGGCAGCAAGCGGCGTCTTCCGGCCCGGCCTCGATGACGTCCATGAGGATCTTGCCGCGCTCGAGCCAGAGGCTCTGCAGCTCGGTGCGGTCGCCGACGGGTGCGGTGCCGAGATTCAAGAGCGTGCCGTCCCTGACGCCGAACACCGCCACGTACACGAACTCGCCGCTGCCGCCCGTCGTGGCGCTGAATGCCGCCACGGCTTCGTTGCCCTCGGCCCCATCGAGGTCACCGAAGTGCAGCGTCGGCTCCCACAACGTGAGCATCGGGTGGGACGCGCCGCCGGGTGCGGCCGGCTCCCCGTGGTACACGCCATTCACCAGCGTGACCGCCTGGTCGAAGACGCCCGAGACGGTCGCGCCCTTTATCTGGTCAAGCGTCGGTGCGGGTGGCGGTCCGCTGACTGCGGCGGGGGCCGGGGCCTCCTCCTTTGCGCAGCCCGCCAAGCCCACCAGGACCAGGGCTGCCGTGAAGAACCCGGGAATCGAGCCAGCAACTCGGGACATGAGATGACCTCCGGAGGCACGATCGAACCACGCGAATCCTAGACGATCCCGCGGCGGCTCGCCTCCTCAGGCCGTGGGCTGGCCCGTGATGAGCATGTTGCGTGCTTCCTGGATGAATTTCTCAGCCTCCCGGCCGTCCTCCACACGCGCGAGGCGTGGGGGCACGTTGATGCCGCGCTGGCAGGCCGGACGTGCCGCCAGTTGCGTCAGCCAGCGCTCGAGGTGCGGCAAGCCGTCGATCCCGACGCCCGACCACTTGTGCGTGCGTACCCACGCCCAGTTTGCGATGTCCGCGATCGAGTAGTCGCCGGCCAGGTACTCGTGGTCGCGCAGTTGCCCGTCCAGCACCAGAAACAGCCGCCGGACCTCCGCGTGGTAGCGATCGATGGCGGGCTGGATTTTCTCGGGAAAGTATCGGTAGAACACGTTGGCCTGCCCCATCATCGGCCCGACGCCGCCCATCTGGAACATCAGCCACTGGATCACGCGCGAGCGTCCTTTCACATCCGCGGGCATGAGCCGGCCGGTCTTCTCGGCGAGGTAGATCAGGATCGCACCGGATTCGAACACTGCGAAATCCTCGCAGTCGCGATCCACGATTGCCGGGATCCGGCCGTTCGGGCTGATCTTCAGGAATTCCGGGCGCTTCTGCTCGAGCTTGCCAAGGCTGAGCGCGTGGACGGTGTAGGGAAGCGCCAGCTCTTCGAGCGCGATCGAAATCTTGTACCCGTTGGGAGTCGCCGCCGTGTAGAGGTCGATCATGGTGATGACGCTTCCTGTTCGATCTGCGACTATCGCAGACGTAGCGACAACCCGAAAGGTCCGGACATGTTGAATGCTCTGCGCCGAGTTCCCGCGCCCCTGCGCCGACTCGTTCTCGACGGCGCCGAGGTGCCCCGCGATCTCTCCGGCGTCACCAGCATCGCGACGGAGGAGGAGCAGGATCCGGCGCTCGTCGGCATGACACGCGCCGGCGTCGACGCAATCTGGCGCGCGACCTCGAAGATGTACGCGACAGGCATGCATCCCGGCATCTCGCTGGTCGTGCGGCGCCACGGGAAGATCGTGCTGAAGCGCGCCATCGGCCACGCCCGGGGCAATGGCCCCGGCGATCTCGGCGAGACACCCGTGCCGATGACGACCGAGACGCCCGTCTGCATCTATTCGGCCAGCAAGGCGATGGCGGCCATGGCCGTGCATCTCCTGTCGGAGCGTGGCGACCTGAGCCTGCTCGACCCGGTCAGCCACTACGTGCCGGCGTTCGGCCGCAACGGCAAGCGGGACATCACCATCTACCAGCTGTTGTGCCACAAGGCCGGAATACCGACGATTCCGACGCACGGGCTCGACGTGGCCGAACTGCTGCTCGACCACAAGGAGGTCCTGCGCCTGCTCTACGACACGGCACCGGACAGGCCGGGGCATCACCACGCCTATCACGCACTGACGGCGGGCTTCGTCGTTGCGGATCTCGTGGAGAAGGTGTCCGGGCAATCCTTCCGTGCGTTCTTCCGCGAGAACATCAGCAAGCCGATGGGACTCGAGTCCATGGACTTCGGCGCGCGCGGCAGGAAGCTCCAGCGGATCGCGCGCAACTACGCGACCGGCCTGAGATCCAACGCGCCGCTCGACCTGTACCTCAGGCGCGCCATCGGCACCAGCCTCGATCACGCCGTATCACTCTCGAACGACCCGCGTTTCTACAGTGCCGTCATTCCCGCCGGCAACGCGGTCGGCACGGCTGACGACTGCTCGCGTTTCTTCCAGTGCCTGCTGAATGGAGGGCAGATCGACGGCGTGCGCGTGTTCCAGCCTCTGACGGTGCGGCGCGCCATCGCAGAGGTCGGCAAGTTCGAGATCGACCGGTCGCTGCTCGTGCCGCTGCGTTACTCCGCCGGCATGATGCTCGGCGGCAGTCCCTTCGGCCTGTACGGGCCCGACACGTCCAAGGCCTTCGGGCACCTCGGCTTCGCGAACATATTCGTCTGGGCGGATCCGGAGCGCGCCACGTCGGTCGCACTGCTTACCACGGGAAAGCTTGGCGTCGGACTGCACGCGCCGTACCTGCTCGCCCTCCTCAACAACCTGTCGCGCCACTGCCCGAAACTGTCGCTCGCGGAGCAGGAGGACCTGCTGCTCGCTTCCGGCATGTGCTGATGAGCGAAGGGCCTCACATCTACGTCGACGCCGACGCCTGTCCGGTGAAGGCCGACGCCGTGAAGGTCGCCGATCGGCACGACCTTGCCGTGACGTTCGTGACGAATGCGTGGCTGCAGGCGCCCCGCGGCCGGCGCGTGCGCACGCAGGTCGTGTCCGGGGCCTTCGACGCGGCCGACGACTGGATCGTGGAGCAGGTGAAACCGGACGATATCGTCGTCACGGCGGACATTCCGCTGGCGTCCCGATGCCTCAAGCTCCGGGCGCGCGTGCTCGGCCCGGCCGGCAAGCCGTTCACCGACGACAACATCGGCAACGCGCTCGCCACGCGCGAGTTGATGGCGGACCTGCGGGCCTACGGTGTCGGCGGAGGCCCGCCACCGTTCGACGCGCGGGACCGCTCACGATTCCTCCAGGCACTCGAACTGGCGGTCTGTGCCGCCTGCCGGAGCCGGAGTAATGTATCGTGAGAAGGCCCGCCGCCGGAGCCCGCCACAGGCAAGTCACGAATGTCCGCGAAGCCCAATGACCTGATCGTTTTCGGCGCGACGAGCTTCGTCGGCAAGATCCTCTGCCGCTACCTGCTCGAGCACTTCGGCGCTCGCGGTGACCTGAAGTGGGCCATCGCCGGCCGCTCCGGAGAGAAGCTGGGCGAACTGCGCCGGTCGCTCGGCATGAAGGCGGCGAAACTGCCGGTCATCGTCGCGGATGCGGCTGACGAAGGCGCCCTGGGCCGGATGTGCAGCGAGGGTCGCGCGGTGATCTCGACCGTCGGCCCCTATGCGCTCTACGGCGAGCCGCTGGTCAAGGTCTGCGCAGAGTCCGGCACCGACTATTGCGACCTCACCGGCGAGGTGCAATGGATACACCAGATGCTGCAGCGTTACGAGCGCAAGGCCCGGGCGTCCGGAGCCCGCATCGTGAACTGCTGCGGGTTCGACTCGATTCCGTCCGACCTCGGCGTGCATTTCCTGCAGCAGAGGGCGGTCGAACGGTTCGGCGAACCGTGCACGCGCGTGAAGATGCGCGTCAAAGCGATGCGGGGTGGCGTCTCGGGCGGCACGATCGGAAGCATGATGACCGCCGTCAAGCAGGCCGCGGCGGATCCCACCTTGCGCAAGGAGCTTGCAAACCCCTACTCCCTGTGCCCGGCCAGCCATGCCTCGAAGGTCAGGCAGCCGAGCGTCTCGTTTGCCGAGTACGACGCCGATTTCGGTTCGTGGGTCGCGCCGTTCGTGATGGCGGTCGTCAATACCCGCATCGTCCATCGCTCGAATGCGCTGGCGCACCATGCCTACGGCAAGGACTTCGTCTATGACGAGGCCACGCTGATGGGGCCGGGCATCAAGGGGCGCCTGGCCGCTGCCGGCCTGGCGGCGGGCCTCGGCGGCTTCATGCTGGCGAGCGCGATCGGCCCGTCGCGGTGGGCGCTCGAGCGTTTCGTGCTGCCGGGGCCCGGCGAGGGCCCGAGCGCCGAGACGCAGCGCAAGGGGTTCTTCGACCTGCGTTTCTTCGGCAGGACGGCGGACGGCCGCGGGATCCGCACGCGGGTCACCGGTGATCGCGACCCAGGGTACGGCTCGACCGCGAAGATGCTCGGCCAGGCCGGGGCGTATCTGGCACTCGAGGTGCCCCGCGCGAAGACACCGGGTGGCTTCTGGACGCCAGCCACGATCTTCGGCGATGGCCTCATCGAGCGCCTGACGGCGCACTCCGGCCTCACCTTCGACGTGGTAGCTTGAAGGCGAGCCCGCCCTTGATGACGGCGGCCACGTCCTGCAGACGGCGCACGTCCTGCAGTGGGTCGCCGGCGACCGCGATCAAGTCGCCGTAACGCCCGGGGACGATGCTGCCGACACGGTCCTGCCAGCCCATGTAGCGGGCGGCGACCGACGTTGCGGCCTGGATCGCCTCCATCGGGCTCATCCCCCGCTGCACCATGATCTCGAACTGCCGGGCATTGAGCCCGTGCGGATAAACCGCGGCATCCGTGCCGAACACGATCGGCACGCCCGCCGCGTGGGCGCGCGTGAAGTTCTGTCGCTGGACTTCGGTGGTCTCTGTGTTCTTGCGCAGGAATTCCTCCGGCCAGCCCTGCCTGCGTCCCTCGGTGTCGATGTAGTCGCCGTTGTAGACGTCCATCGACAGCGCAACCTGGTGCCGGCGCGCAAGCTCGATGCCCTCGTCGTCGATCAGTGACGCATGCTCGATCGTGTCCACGCCCGCGAGGATCGCCTCGCGGATCGAGCGCGCGCCGTGCGCATGGGCCGCAACCTTGAGTCCATGGCGATGGGCTACGTCCACGACTGCGGCGATCTCGTCGGGGGTCATCTCGGGCGCGGCGGGGATGCCGCCGTAGGCAAGCACGGCGCCCGAGGCAATGATCTTCAGGAAGTCCGCGCCGCCGGCGACGGCCAGTTCCGTCTTGCGCCGAAAATCGTCCGCGCCGCGAGCCACGCCCATGCGAATCCGCGCCGGGATCTCGGACTCCGCGTGACCTGGAATGACCAGGTCGCCGCCGCCGCCCGGTATGGTGAGATAGAAGCCCGGGACCTGCATGCGCGGCCCGACCGCGTGGCCCGCGTTGATCTCGTCCCGCAGCGTGCGGTCCGTCCACGCGATGTACGTCCCGACGTCACGCGCCGTCGTGAAGCCCGCGAGCAGTGTGGCGCGCGCGTTCTCGCGTGCGATGGGTGCCTCCTGCTCCGGCGTGCGCCCGTAATAGACGCTCAGGTCCGCCGTGTCGCCCGGCCGGTCCGTGAGGTGGGTGTGCATGTCGATGAGGCCCGGCAGGCACGTGTAGCCGGACAGGTCGAGTTCGGCTAGTCCAGTCGGCGCGGCGGCCCTGGAGGCGACCTCGGTAACGCGGCCGTACTCGATCACGACGGTGATACCCGCGCGGGGCCGTGACGACACCCCGTCGATCAGTGTCCCGCAGCGGATCGCGATGGATCCGGAATCCGGGCTGTACGGAGCATCGGCGCGCATGAAAGCCGGAGTGTCAGCGCGCACCGGGCCACTGGCGCAGGCGCCGGTCGCGACCAACAGCGCGAAGGCGCCAAGCCCGGTGAACCGAGACGGATGCAGCATTTGGAGCGAGTTTGACAACGGGGGGCGACGCAGTCTTTCATTCGCCCCCTGCCCTGTCAAAGCCGAGGATCGCGGATGAGCGGCGCACCGGAACCGGTCGGAACGCTGGAGGTCGCGCTGAATCACGCCGCGAAGCTTCTGACCTCCGAGCCGGCACTCGCCGCGGAACAAGCAGCGGAGATTCTGAAGACAACGCCGAATCATCCGCTCGCGACATTGTTCCTCGGTATTGCTCGACGGCGACTCGGCGACACCGCCGGCGCGCTTGAGATACAAGAGCCCCTCGCTCGTGCGCAACCCGGCTGGGCGCCTGCGCACTATGAACTCGGCGTCACGCTCGGGCTCGTCGGGCGCGGCGAGGACGCCATCGAATCGCTGCGGCGTGCGGTCCGGCTGAAGCCAGACATCGGTGATGCCTGGCGCTTGCTGGGCGACCACCTGACGGCCGTGGGTGACAGGGAAGGCGCCGACGCCGCTTACGCCAGCCACATCAAGGCTTCGACGCGCGACCCGAGGCTTCTCGCGCCGGCCGCGGCACTGTGCGAGAACCGTATCCCTGTGGCCGAGCGGCTTCTACGCGAGCACCTCAAGGACAATCCGACCGATGTCGCGGCCATCCGCATGCTGGCGGAGGTGGCTGCGCGGCTCGGTCGATACGACGACGCGGAGGCCTTGCTCGAACGCTGCCTGGAACTCGCACCGGGGTTCACAGCCGCGCGACACAACTACGCGGTGGTGCTGCACCGGCAGAACAAGTCTGCCGCGGCGCTCGCCGAAATCGATCGTCTGCTTGCGGTCGAGCCGCGCAATCCCGGCTACCGGAACCTGCATGCCGCGCTTCTGGCCCGTATCGGCGAGTTCGACCAGGCGATCCGCGCCTATGCGGGGGTGGTTGCCGACTATCCCGGCAATGCCAGGATGTGGATGAGCTATGGCCACGCGCTGAAGACGGCGGGGCGGCGCCAGGACTGCATTGATGCCTACCGCAGGAGCATCGAGTTCGCTCCCAGCTCTGGCGAGGCCTACTGGAGTCTCGCCAACCTGAAGACTTTTCGCTTCACTGCATCGGACTGCGTGGCCATGCGGACGCAGCTCACGCGTCCCGACCTCACCGAGGAGGAGCGGTTCCATTTCCATTTCGCGCTCGGCAAGGCGCTGGAGGACGCGGCACTGTACGAGGAGTCCTTCGGTCACTACGTCGAGGGCAACCGCCAGCGCCGCAAAAGCATCCCGTACAACGCGGACGACACGTCGGCGCACGTGCGCCGCACGAAGGCATTCTTCACGCCTGAATTCTTCGGTGAACGGGCGGAATGGGGCTCGCGCGCCATGGACCCGATCTTCATCGTAGGACTGCCCCGAGCGGGGTCCACCCTGGTCGAACAGATCCTGTCCTGCCACTCCAGGGTCGAGGGAACGATGGAGTTGCCCGACGTGATCGGGATTGCGCGACGCCTCGGCGGCCGGGAGCGAAAATCCGATGCATCAAAGTACCCGGAGGTACTCGCCGCCCTCAACGCCGACGACCTGCGCGCGCTCGGCGAGCAGTACCTCGCGCAGACGCGCATTCAGCGCAAGACAACCGCACCGTATTTCATCGACAAGATGCCAAACAACTGGGCGCACGTAGGCCTCATCCACCTGATGCTGCCCAACGCGAAGATCATCGACGCACGGCGGCACCCGATGAGCTGCTGCTTCTCGGGTTTCAAACAGCATTTCGCACGCGGCCAGCACTTCACCTACGACCTCGAGGACATCGGCCGTTATTACCGGGACTACGTCGATCTCATGTCGCACTTTGACAAGGTACTGCCAGGGCGCGTCCACCGCGTAATCTACGAGAAGATGGTCGAGGACACTGAGGAAGAGATCCGCCGGCTGCTCGAATACTGCGGCCTCGAGTTCGAGGACGCCTGCCTGCGCTTCTACGAGAACGACCGGGCCGTGCGCACAGCGAGCTCTGAGCAGGTACGTTCACCGATCTACCGCAACGCAGTCGATCAGTGGCGCCATTACGAACCGTGGCTCGGCCCGTTGAAGAAAGCGCTAGGGCCGGTGGTGGAAGCCTATCCGCGGGCTCCGGACCTTTGAACTCTCAAGCACACGCAGTACACTCCAAGCAACAAGCGAATCCAGGGGGCCCCGATGCAACGTTCCAAGCGGCGAAAGCTCATTCGTGCAGGCCTGATGCGTAACGGTCTGCCGCTCGCTACCACCGTCCTGGCGGCCACGCCTGTTGCGATGGCACAACAAGCTGACACCCAGGGTGGCCTCGAGGAAATCATCGTCACGGCGCAGAAACGCGAAGAAAGCCTCCAGAACGTGCCACTCAGCATCCAGGCGATCGGCACCGAGCGCATGGAGCAGCTGAAGATCAACGATTTCCAGGACTACGTGAAGTTCCTGCCCAGCGTTTCCTTCACGTCGCTCGGCCCCGGCTTCGGCCTCGCGTACTTCCGCGGCGTGGCGAGCGGCGAGAACAACAACCACTCGGGACCGTCCCCGAGCGTGGGCATGTACCTCGACGAGCAGCCCATCACGACGATCCAGGGCGCCGTGGACATCCACCTCTACGACGTCGCGCGCGTGGAATCGCTGGCAGGCCCGCAGGGCACGCTATACGGCGCGAGCTCGCAGGCGGGCACAATCCGCATCATCACCAACAAGCCCGACCCGTCGGCGTTCGATGCCGGATATGGCGTCGAAGGCAATATGGTGGAACACGGTGGCGCGGGATACCTGTTCGAGGGATTCGTGAACCTGCCCATCAGCTCGGCGGCCGCGGTGCGGCTCGTGGGCTGGGTACGCAAGGATCCCGGGTACATCGACAACGTGGCCGGGAATCGGATCTTCCCGACGGCCGAGGAACTGAACCCGAACGGCGGCTGCGTGACCAACGTGCGCAATCCCCCCGCCGGTTGCGTATCCACGCGCGTGCATCCCGAGGACGACTTCAACGACTCCGACACCTACGGTGGCCGTGCGGCGCTGCGCATCGACCTCAACGACACCTGGACGATTTCGCCGACCCTGATGGGCCAGAAGACGGAGGCCAACGGCCTGTTTGCCTTCGAGCCGAATACCGGCGACCTGAAGGTCGCGCAGTTCTATTCGGATTACACCGAGGACAAGTGGTACCAGGCCGCCCTCACGGTCGAGGGCAAGATCGGCCGGTTCGACGTGATCTACGCGGGCGCGTACCTGAACCGCGATGACACCGTCGACTACGACTACTCCGACTACTCCTACTTCTACGACCAGGGCGGATCGGGCGTCTACTGGGGCGACGACGCGGGTGTTCCGCTGCAGAACCCATCGCAGTACGTCCACGGCACCGACGGTTACAAGCGGCAGAGCCACGAAATCCGCATCGCCTCCCCGCAGGACGAGCGGCTGCGGTTCGTGGCGGGCCTGTTCTACCAGACGCAGGACCACGAGATCTTCCAGAACTACCGGATCGACGGCCTCGGCGGTTCGATCTACTACTACGACGACGACGGTAATCTGCAGACGACCGACTTCTACGATGTGCAGGTCCCGGGCTGGGACGACACGATCTGGCTGACGAACCAGCTGCGCGAAGACACGGACCAGGCGATCTTTGGCCAGGTGTCCTTCGACTTCACCGACAAGCTGTCCGGCACGGCGGGCCTGCGCTACTTCGAGTTCGAGAATTCGATCAAGGGATTCTTCGGTTTCGGCGCCGGCTACAGCTCGAACTACGGCGAGGCGCTCTGCTTCTCGGACAAG
>Ga0316613_10002211_pt1 | contig 12585 bp, 9 predicted proteins | sample OWC_soil_day10_C_2_FD_207647 | JGI IMG/M metagenome (GOLD analysis project Ga0316613, IMG submission 207647) | Wetland soil microbial communities from Old Woman Creek delta, Ohio, United States - OWC_soil_day10_CT_b | ecosystem: Environmental > Terrestrial > Soil > Wetlands | place: USA: Ohio...
TGGCCGCCATCATGAGAGGCGTCATCCAGAATTGCAAGACCTTGAAAAACACCAGAGCCAGCACGATAAAAAAACCGTACGGCTCTATCTGTGCGAACCGATAGGCATACCGGTTCGGGAGCAGGCTCGTCAGCACGCGACCGCCATCAAGCGGCGGTATCGGAAACAGGTTGAAGGCGAACAGCACCAGATTGGTCATTACTCCCGCATCCGCCATACGAAGCACAAAGTCCGACTGGACATTCAGCGCCAGCAGCACGATGGACAGAACTGTCCACAAAAAGGCCATGACGATATTGGCGCCAGGCCCGGCCAGCGCAACCCATGCCATGTCCCGCTTTGGCCTGCGCAGCCTACTGAAATCGATAGGGACGGGCTTGGCATAGCCGAACAAAAAAGGGCTTCCTGCCACCAGCAGCAATATCGGTATCAATATCGTACCGAGAAGATCGATGTGGCGGATCGGATTCAGGCTCATGCGGCCCTGCTGATAGGCAGTCGTGTCCCCGAAATACTTGGCGACATAGGCATGTGCAGCCTCATGAAGGGTAATTGCCAGCAGAATGGGCAATGCGTAGATGGCAAGAAAAGATGTGATGTTCTCCATCCCTTGATTTTATCAGAGCGGCGTGAAGACAAGAAATGAGCCAAGAAGTGAGCATGTTGCCATGCCCTAAGAAAAGCAGTGTTGACCTATGATGAATGGTTCAGATTGTATCCTTCGCCCCTGGCCTTGCCGGGCACATATTGATAAGGATGCCATATTCCTTCAGCAGGTCTCGGGATAAAAAAACCGCCCCGGTGTGAGGCGGTTCGATTTCACCCCATCCTGCTCTTGATGGATCAACGACGGTTCGGATTGTTAGGATAGTTATCGAAGCGATCGGGAACGCCATCGTGATCTCGATCATGCCCACGGTGCGCGACAGGCGCAGGGCCGGAATGCCATCCGCCCCGATTCAGCTCCCAGCCACGCGGCCCCTGGCGCCATTCCGGGCGTGCATAATAATGTCCTGCGCGAGCCGATTCCCAGTGGCCCTTTACCCACTTGTGCTTGTTCCTTCTCGGGTTCCAGTCCCAAAAGCCAGCCACCCACACGAACCCGGGGCGAGCAACAGGAACGGGCTCATATCTCGGCGGAGGGGGCGGATTGTCTATAACAATAACAGGGGCCGGATTGGCCACCACAACAGCAGGAGGCGGAGTGCCTACAGCAATACTGACATTGACCGGCTGCGCGGTAGCCTGAACGGGAACAAACGCTACCGTGGCAAGAGCGATTGCCGTGGTAGCGCAAAGAATACGTTTCATACTGATCTCCAAACTATGTTTAGTCCGGTCCAGTATATAAATAATTGCAAAGAAGAAACAAGAATTGATGCATTTGCTTACACGATTTTTGTATCTCAGCGTTGCGTAAATATCAAACGCTCGTCAGAAAGGTATGATTTGCGCTTCCTTGCTGGCAAGTCCTTCTCTATGCGCATCATGGACAAACCATTGATTCACTTCTAAAATATTTCCCCTAGTTAAGAAATTTACCGTGCTTTCCGCCTGCGCAATCATCATGCAACAGAATTACCTAAAAGTCCGGCCTTCTTCCATTGAAGGCTATGGTGCCTTTGCACTCAAATACATTCCCGATGGAACACGGATCATCGAATACATGGGGGAGCGCATCACACCAGCGGTCGCCCAAGGCCGTTATTGCAGCCCGATCCGCTACCAGATCGATGCCGACGACGAAATGCACATCTATCTTTTCACCGTGGACAGTCACACCCTGATTGATGGTGCAGTAGGCGGAAGCGATGCGCGATTCATCAACCATTCGTGCGCGCCTAACTGCGAGGCAGTGGTGGAAGGCGGCCATGTCTATATTCAGGCGATCAAGGGGATAGAACCGGGTGAGGAACTGACCTTTGACTACCAGCTCAGTGCAGGTTCAGCGCTATCTGATAAAGAACGGGAACATTTTGCCTGCCACTGCGGCGCGGCGACCTGCCGCCGCACAATGCTGGCGCCGGAGAAGGAAAAACATCCCGCCCCGCTCGAGGCGACATATGCTGATCCGGTCACGAGAGAGCACGCCGCCATGATCGACTAGGCCGGACTGGGCTATAAGCGCCGAGAATCGTTTTCTTGCTGCGCAGTAAAGCAGAGGCTATAACCCCAAAACGCCGGCATCCCCGCGACCCTGACGCACCAGAACCGGCTCCTTGCCAGTAAGATCAACCACGGTTGTCGGCACCAGACTGCATGCTCCACCGTCGATAATGACGTCAACCTGGGAGGTCAGACGTTCTCTTATCTGGTCCGGGTCGCTCAAAGGATGCTCGTCTCCTGGCAATAGCAGCGTTGTCCCGATCATCGGTTCACCCAACTCCTTCAGTACGGCCTGGGCAATGCGATTATCAGGCACCCGCAAGCCGATCGTCTTGCGGGAAGGATGGCTCAGACGGCGCGGCACTTCCTTGGTAGCTTCCAGAATGAATGTGAACGAACCAGGCGTCGCTGCCTTGAGCATGCGGAACTGTCGATTATCGACCCGCGCATAAAGGCCAACTTCGCTCAGGTCACTGCAAAGCAGCGTCAGATGGTGTCTTTCATCGATCTGCCGTATGCGACGCAGACGGTCAACGGCACTCTTGTCATCGAGACGGCATGCAAGGGCGTAGCACGAGTCGGTGGGTAAGGCGATGATCCCGCCCGCCCTGACGCTTTCCGCAGCCTGCTTGATCAGTCTATCCTGCGGATCGACCGGATGAATCTGAAGGAATTGACTCATGCTCAATGACCGACGCTTTTCAGCGCCAGCGCCGAAAAAATTATCGGACTCCCTGCAATGCGGCGATGCGCTGTTCGATGGGAGGATGGGTAGAAAAGAGGTCCATGAAACTGCCGCCGGTACTGTTGATTCCCGCCGCCGCCAGGTTTTGCGGCAAGTCGGCGGATTCCATGTGACCAAGACGCGCAAGCGCATTGATCATCGGCTGCTTGTTGCCGACCAATTGAACCGAACCGGCGTCCGCACGGAATTCACGCCGCCTTGAGAACCACGCAACGATCATCGAAGCAACTATGCCGAATACGATCTGGCAAACGATGCTCGTCACCATATAGCCGATACCCAGCCTGTCACTATCCGAATCCCGCGACAGTATTCTGTCAATGACAAACGCAACCACCCTCGACAGGAAAATAACGAACGTGTTGAGCACACCCTGAATCAGGGCCATCGTGACCATGTCGCCGTTGGCGACGTGTGCAATTTCGTGCCCGAGTACTCCCTCGACCTCTTCCTTGGTCATACCTTGCAGCAGTCCCGTGGATACCGCCACAAGAGACGAGTTCTTGAAGGCACCGGTGGCAAACGCATTCGGTTCGCCTTCATAAACGGCGACTTCGGGCATAGCAATCCCCGCCCGCTTGGCCAGCGTTTCAACCGTATTCAGCAGCCAGTATTCGGTCGAATTGGAAGGAGACTCGATAACATGGGCTCCGGTCGACCATTTTGCCATCGGCTTGCTGATCAGCAGCGAAATGATAGAACCGGTGAATCCGACCACCAGCGAGAAAATCATCAGCGCGCCAAGGTTCAGGCCCCTGCCCGCCAAGTAGCGGTCGACGCCCAATAGCGACAGCACGAACGACATGACCAGCACAACGGCCAGGTTGGTGACGACAAATAAAAAGATTCGTTTCATTTCTTTATATTCCTGAGTGAGACTGCTAGTAAATGGGGATGGCCGTATGGTAATTCAAGATGGAGAAAGACGCTGCGGCTGCCTGTTTCCATCTAACAACATCCTCTCTTGCAGCCGCGCTACTTGTCTGCTGATACAGCCCTATCCATGAAATGCATGTACAAGATCGACAAATCCTGACCGGCGTTCTGATCCCCCATTTACAGGGATGACAATCGGACTCGATATCAGCGCAACGCCGCATCCTCGGCTGTCGCCAGTTCAATCGCGGTCCAGTCCATCCCGGCTCGCCCTTTGGCAATGCTTTCCAGGAGTCGCGCATGCAACAGATCGGCCAGCGGCATCGGCACCATGGCTGCCTCCGCCGTATCGCGCGCAAGCCGTATGTCTTTCATGCCGAGTTCCAGTTTGAACCCCGCCGGTTCATAAGAACGGTCTGCAAGAATGCGGCCGTAGTTTTGGTAGACCGGGCAGGCAAAATTGGCCTGCGTGAAAAAATTGATCAGGGTGCTGCGATCGATACCGTTCTTTTCAGCCAATGCCAAGGCCTCCGACATGGCTTGAACCGCTGACAGGATCATGAAATTACCCGACAGCTTGACCACGTTCGCTGCTCCGTGGTCGTTACCAAAGTCGGTAGCGCTCTGTCCCAGCACTGAGAAAACAGGCCTGGCACGCTCCTTTGCTTCTGCATCTCCGGAAAAGCAGATGTACAGTTTTTGTGCCGCTGCGGCATCAGGACGGCCAAACACGGGCGCCGCCACGAACGTTGCACCGATTTCTGCATGTTTCGATGCCAGCTTTCTCGACGTTTCCGGCGAGACCGTACTCATGGAAACATGCACGCCGCCTTTTCCCAGCTTTTCGAGAATACCGCCTGACCCAAGCGTCACTGCTTCGAGTGCCGCATCATTCGATAGCATTGTCACTACCATGCCGCCTTGTGTAACCGCGCCAGCCGGCGTATCCGAAACGACCGCCCCGTCCGCTATCAACTTCTCCGCCCGGTCCCTGGAGCGGTTGAAGACGGTTACGCTATAACCGCTCTTCAGCAAGTTTCTGGCCATCGGTGCGCCCATGCTGCCGATCCCCAAAAATGCAACTTTCTTCTCCGCCATAAGGTTCTCCTCAATTTGAACGTCTTGCAAGCATCTCAGAGCCACCCGTTTTTACCGGTATTCGCTTTCTCCGAAATGCCTGATCAGTCCACTGGAGTTTACTCCCTCATTCTGGCATTGGCATCACCTGTCAGCCTGCATGGGCTTTTGCCGCTTTGATATATAAAGCGGTACCGGCGGCTTTACCGGCGTGGTGCAATCTTTCCGCTTTCATCGGAGATGATGATTTCCACACGACGGTTCAAACGTCGGTTTTGCGCGGTGTTGTTAGGCGCAACCGGGTAGTCTTCGCCATAGCCACGGGTCTGAATGCGAGTGGACGATACCCCTAGGTCCAGTAACGCGTCCCGTACCGCGTAAGCGCGGCGTTCGGACAATTGCTGATTCATGGATGCACTTCCGGTACTGTCTGTAAATCCTTCTATCAATGCCACCCGCTGCGGATTCTGCAGTAAAAAGTCGGCCAGCTTGCGTACCGTGCGCATTCCTGATGCATTCAGATTAGCGCGTCCAGTCGCAAACAAAACATCGCCAAGCGTCACGACCGTACCGCGTTCCGCCTGCTTTGCAGCGTCGGCTTCACTGGTACGCTGTGCCAGCCGGAGCTGATCACGTTCCCTGGTAGCGCTGGCAATATTCTCTTCCGCCATTTTCCGTCTTGCGGCCTCCTGTGCTACTGCCACCTTTTGCTTGGCAATGTAGGCAAGTTGATCGATTTTTTCATCGCTGGTACGGCCGCCTGCAGCCACATCGGCCTGATGTAACGCTTCAGCGGCCTGTCTCATCTCCACTGGAGCACGGCGAGCTATGCTCGGATCGTTCTGCGCTGCGGCGTAGTCAACCCGCGCCTGTTCTAGCAGGCTGGTCGTTTTGGGGGGCATACTGCAGGCGGCGGCCAGAACAGCAAATGCCAGCAGGCCTGAGAATTGCAAGAGTTTCTTCATGATGTGTCCTTCCGGTTCTTGGGGTCTTCAAACAATGTCAGATAGGGTTGGCGCTGGCAGACGCCCGACTATCTGGTTCCCTGGCCCGGCGTCGTGACTGCGGCAGGTGCCGGTGATGGTGCGACTACCCCAGGTTGGGGGGGCGGCGAACTGGTGCGATTAAGTTCTTCGTGCAAAACCCGAATGTCATCCTGGAGTGCTGCTGATGCTGCCTGCGCCTTGGCGGAATTCGCCTTGGCCTGTGCCAACCTGGCATCGGCCTGAGCCTGATTGGCCAGATCATTGGCCAGCTTGTAGTTCTTGTCTGCCAGCGCCTGTCTGGCGCGATCCAGTTTCTCGCGTGCCACCGTCATCTCCAACGGTGCAAACTCTGCGGCGCCCGAGGCCGCGGCACTATCGACGGCCGCATTTGAAACCGCGACCGAAGAGGTAGCGGGCGCCTTCATGCTTCTGCAGCCGCCGGTCAGAGCCGCCGCCATTCCAAACAGGACGACAACCCATATCGAGTAGGAATCCTTTGTCATTTTTTCTCCAGTTGGTAAATGATCGGATTTGGCATTGCCAAACCAAATTTGACAGAAGGACACCAATCAGGTTCATGAAAATTTTTGCAACAGTGCCGCCTGGAGTTCGGGCTGGAATGGCAATGAAGCGTCAAGGTGATGAATCAGGTCGTCGGCTATCGTCCATGCCAATACCGAGCCCCGGTTTCGCGCTCCTTGCTCACCATGAAAGAATCTTCGAAGCGCATGGTGATGGCGCCTGTTTCATCCGTACGCAAACGTTCAATTCCCAAATTGGCGTAGCGCTGATAAACATCCTGTTTCGGATGACCATAGCGATTGCGATAGCCGACCTGAAACAAGGCAATTTCCGGTCTGACCGCCTGCAGGAATGGCAGGCTCGATGATGAACCGCTGCCGTGATGAGGCGCAACCAGCACCGTAGCGCGTAGTTTTTCCGGAATGCTGCCAATCAGCTCGTCTTCCTGCAAAACACCTATATCGCCTGTCAAAAGGATGGAACGATCACCAGCCGTGACCTTCAACATGCAGCTTCGTGCGTTCGGCTTCCACTTCGTACTGGCGTAACTTCCCGGAGTTGGATGCAACATGTCGAACCGTACCCCGTCCCAGATCAAGCCCAGTCCTGCCTGGCATCGACTCCAATCGGGCCCATTCGATAAATCCGCGTTGAGACTGCTGAAAGACGACGAAATCCATCCAACTGGGATCCCCTGCGGAATCGACTGCATGCCGCCAGAATGATCGTTATCGTGATGGGATACAACCATGCCATCCAGGGCATTGATGCCCCTTGACCTCAAATAGGGCAGGATGACGCGATTGCCACCATCCGCCTCGGGAGAATAGGCAGGCCCGGCATCAAAGAGCAATCGGTGATTCTTCGTTTCCACCAGAACAGCACTTCCCTGCCCGACGTCGAATGCGGTTACCCACATATCGCCCTCGGCAGGGTGAGATGCAGAGCCGAATACGAGAGGGAGCCATGCGACACAACCGAGCCATCTCGATGGCCAGCCTCGGGGCGCAAGCATCCACAAGGTCCCTGCAAGTGCAAACAGGAAAATCCCTGCAGATGGAATAGGAGCAGTCCAGACCGCCTGCGGCCACACACTCATCCATGCCATCAACCGTGCCAGCCACTCAATCAGACAATGTGCGGTACCAAGTATCCAGATTGAAAGCGGCTGTGGCAGGACACTTCCGACCAAGGCAAGCGGCGTCACAATGAAACTGACCAGGGGAATAGCGATAGCGTTCGCCACCGGGCTGACCAGTGAAACCTGGCCGAACAGCAACATCGTCAGCGGTACCAGACCGAGCGTAACAACAGCCTGCGTGCGCGATGCACTCCTTAATGCAGCATACCAACGCCAGAAATAGCTTTTCCGCCTTTCCGCGCTTGTTCTTCCAAGCGAGGCATACAGAATGATGGCGACAGCGCCAAACGAAAGCCAGAAACCAGGCCAGAGAACGGCCCACGGATCGAGCAGCACCGTCACACCCAAGGCCAGAAGTACAACGTGCGATACCCGGGCAATCCGGCCCGACCAGAGTGCGGCGGCAACCACGGATAGCATATACAGCGTTCGTTGCGCAGGAACACCGAACCCTGCCAGCATCACGTATAAAAATGCAATGGATACTCCAGCGAACGCCGCCACTTTTTGCGCCGGAATGAGAAGTGGCAACTGCGCACGAGTAAAGAAGGAACGTCGCCATAACCAGGATGTCAGCATGACGGCCATGCCGGAAAGCATGGTGATATGCAAACCCGAAATCGAAACCAGATGCGAAATACCAGTCCGGTTGAAGACAATCCAATCCGACTGCGCAATACCTCTCTGATCGCCGATCACCAGCGCAACCAGTACTCCTGCATACTTCCCGTCCGGCTGAGCTGCGGAAATACGGTTTGCCAGCCAACCCCGAATGCGCTCGACGACGTAACCAGGTTTCTTGACAAAAGGAGTGAGCAACTCGTTTTTTTCGATCATGCTGCCATCCGGGCGAACATACCCCGTGGCACGCACATTCTGCTCAAGCAACCATGCCTCATAATCAAAACCGTAGGGATTGGCATTGCCGTGGGGACGCTTGAGCCGTACGGTCAACCGCCAGCGCTGCCCCGGACTGATATCCGGAACAGGCTGCGATGTCTCATCTCCGAATCCGCTGTACCACGACAGCGCGACCTTGGGTGGCATCGGAACGGCATCGCCTTCATGCTGCGCATTTTCCACATGGAAATGGAAACGCACTCCGCGTTCGAAGCGCTGCGGCAGGCTGGAGACTGTCCCGATCAGGGTGATATCGCGACCTTCCCACTCAACCGGCAGTTCACAGTTCAGACTGTTCCAGGCAACCAGCGACGCCCAAATTACGCCAAGAAGCGCACCAGAGACGATCAGAACGACACGGTATACCCGAAGGGTCTGTACCCCGCTCAGCCAGCGCAGCGACAGTCGAAAAACGAACGCAAGAGCAAGTAGCAGCCATAACACCGGTTGGCCGGGAAGCGATGCCTGCTGTTGCAGCCAAGCCACGCCAATGACGAAACCGATAATGGTGTGCATATTCATTTACGATTTCCGCGAGTCGTACCACGTTTTCATTCATTTCACTGCCGTAAAAGCCTGACAGTACTCGCAATGGTCGCGAGCATTTCCCGAACTGCAATGAAATGGCGAGGTTAATCAGTTCAAAAGAATCGTCGTGCGCGAATAGGCCTCGCCCGCAAAGATATCATTAATGCAACTTTTTGCGTACAAAGCATGCCTGTCAAGCATTTCTCCATCGAGATATCTTCAATATTCTGCAAATGTGTTGAATACTCAGTGATGAGCTATTCTGTTCACGCTCAATGACACCATTTCCTTGGCAAACGCCAGGCAGGATGGGCATATTCGGCAGTCAGGCACTATTGAAAATGCACAGCCGACTTTCCGATATGTGCTTCTTTGCGAGCAATCCGACGAATTGAGCGCATAAATCCGATTTGTTCATCTGTATGGTTTTTCGGAATTCGCTTACATTAATCGATGAAGATGGCGTTATTGCGAATAGCTCCTGTAAATTCTTTTTATCATCGTCCATAAGCCGCCTTCACGCGATGATTCAAGTAGCCGGAATTATTTTCCAAGAAACCAGACTGCAAATTATCGGCAAGCTGTACCATGAATTTATTACTCATGATTGATCGGCGCGCCCATCTTATTATTTCTTCAAATAAGTGCATCAAGGTAATCTATGAAACAACGTAAATTAAATTTCCTGCTTGTTTCTCCCAGAATTGTGCAGACCACAGGCGATGGTTATGCCTTTCCGCTTGGCATTGCGTACGTTTCAGCCAGCCTGAAAGCGGCTGGATTTACCGTTTTCACGTCCAATTTAAATCACATAAGCGGAAATCAGAACGAAGCCTTAAAGCAGCTTATTGAAGAGCATGATATCGATGTCATCGGAACCGGTGGCTTATCTTTCCAGTACTCAACGGTATTTGACATCGTTAAGTCATCTAAACAGATAAAGCCGGCGATCATTACCATCGTCGGCGGCGGAATGATTACCGCAGAACCGGATGTAGCTCTTGAAGCCTTGGAATATGCGGATTACGGCATAATCGGTGAGGGCGAGTTATCCTCCATAGAGTTAGCGACGGCACTGGAAAATGGCCTGGATGTCAGTATTATCAATGGCTTGGTATACAAGCAGGATGGCAACATTATTCAAACTCCGAAGCGGCGGGAAATTGAAGATCTCGACGCCCTCCCCTGGCCGGATTATGACGGATTCAACTTCAATGAATACTTGAAACTGCCTTCGGTCTCCATCAACAACATGGTTACCAAACGCATGGCTTACATGGCGGGCAGCAGGTCATGCCCGTACGCCTGTTCTTTTTGTTTCCATTCGACAGGTCGGCGCTATCGACAAAGGTCAATGGACAAGGTTCTCGAAGAAATCAGTTATGTGAAGGAAAAATACGACATCGGTTTTGTCTATATGGTAGACGAGTTGTTCGCCCGCGATCAGGAACGTGTGTTCGCCTTCATAGAAAAAATGGATGAACTGGCGATTCCCTGGTCTGCCTCATTTCGAGTCGATGACGTCACGCCTGAGCTTATCGATGGATTAAAGGGAAGCACCTGTGCCGCCATGATGTTTGGTCTCGAAAGCGCAGACAACAAGATTCTGAAAAGCATGCGAAAAGGCATCAAGATCGAGCAGATCGAAAATGCATTGAAACTTGCCTACGACGCCAACATTCCTACCGCCGGGAATTTCATTTTCGGGGATATCGAAGAGACAGCCGAAACAGCGAACAATACGCTCACCTGGTGGGAGAACCACACGGATTACAACATTGGCCTCAATCTGATCAATACCTACCCAGGCGCTCGAATCTACAAATACGCTTGCGAGCAAAACCTCATTACGGACAGAGCCCAATTCTTGAAAGACGGTTGCCCGCAAATCAATATTTCAAAGCTCTCGGAAAATGAATTGGGCACGCTTTGCACGAGGATTTTTGAAGCGCCCTATAAAACAGGAAAGAGAGTCGATGACGTCCGGGTCCATCAGATCCAGCCTACCGGTCATATCTCTTTTTCCGGCAAATGTACGAAATGCGGATCGGAAAACGACTGGAACGACATCAAGCTGTTTGTCGGAAACAGCTGGGTTCCTTGCACGACATGCGGACAGAAACACAACGTTCCGATTCCATCGGAAGTCATGCAGAACATCTCAAAAAACATCGAGCACCTTCTGGACACCTCTTCAACCCGGGTCGCCATGTGGGGCCTGACTTATTATTCCTTGAGGATCTTCTCGGATATCCCGATTTTTCAAGATGACCGCGTGGTATTGATCGACAATGCAAGAGCCAAGCAGCAGATGAGAATCCACGAGAAGAGTATCCATTCACCACAGGCATTAACCGATCTTGATATTGAGACAGTGGTGGTTTTTTACCCTAACAGCATTAAGCAGATCGAGTCCATCATCGATAAACACTATAGAAGGGTCAATCGCATTATCGACATATCCACATTTATCTGTGAACCGGAATTCTGTTGATATCAGATGGCCCCCGGACGCTCTGTCCTTTATTCGGCACATCACACTTACGGAATAACAACTGGAACGTCGCTGTCTTTCGGCTAGACAGGACCCACATCAAGCGCTCCTGCCTGCTCGGTCTACTAACCATTCCGCTCGTCGCCGCCTTTTTTCGACATGAGGTAGCTGACCGCCATCAGGGCAAACCAGACCGGTGCAACATACAGAGCAATGCGCGTTTCGGCATCGAACCCGAGAAAAATCATGACTAACACCAGAAAGCCGAATACGAACCAGTTCGAGAAAGGCGATCCCGGCAAGCGGAAGGAGACGGATTTTGCCAATCCCTTACTGACCGCCTTGCGATAGTTGAGATGCGCCCAGACAATCACACCCCAGGTCCAGACCGCACCAACTGTCACCACACTGGTGATATACGTGAAGACTTCTTCCGGCACGAGATAATTCAGTAATACGCCGATCAGCATGCAAGCCGAAGACATCAGGATGCCGGCCGAAGGGACATGCCTCTTGTTGACTTTACCGAACCAGGCGGGAGCCTGATTGAACTGCGACAGCGTGTACAACATTCTTCCGGTGCTGAAAATGCCGCTGTTGCATGACGAGGCCGCTGCGGTGATCACCACGAAATTGATCAAGCCCCCTGCTGCCGGTATGCCGATCCGGTCGAACACCTGAACAAACGGACTGGAATCCGGGCTGAGCTGATTCCAGGGTACCAATGACATGATGATGATCAGCGCACCGAGATAGAAAAACAGAATGCGAAAGGTAATGCCATTGGTTGCACGCGGCAGAACTTCTTCCGGGTTTTCCGCTTCACCGGCCGTCACGCCGATGAGTTCAGTACCCGTATAGGAAAAGCACGCTATCTGAATCGTCATCAGAACGCCGATCAGCCCGATAGGAGAGAAACCTCCATGCGACCACAAATTGGAGAACCCGGCGGTGGGGCCAAGATCGGTGATGCCGAAGAGGATGATTGCCAATCCCAGGACGATCATGCCGACGATGGTCACGATCTTGATAAGGGCAAACCAGAACTCGAACTCGCCAAACAGCTTCACGGCAATCAGGTTGGCTGCCGTCATAACGATCAGCGCAACCAGCGCCGGAGTCCACTGAGGGACATCCGGGAACCAGTAATGGATGTAAACACCGATAGCGGTCAGTTCGGCCATGCTGGTGACAACCCACATGAACCAGT